>Ga0268360_1002313_pt1 | contig 15308 bp, 12 predicted proteins | sample BioMet11_FD_192465 | JGI IMG/M metagenome (GOLD analysis project Ga0268360, IMG submission 192465) | Sewage microbial communities from Oakland, California, United States - Biofuel 11 (Illumina Assembly) | ecosystem: Engineered > Wastewater > Sewage > Unclassified | place: USA: California... | reverse complement strand
TAATGTAATATTTATCATTTCTGGATTAAAAGAAGAAAAGTGTGTGCAAAGATAGTAAACAAATATGGAAGAGTAAAGGTTTAATGTATTATTTCAATGAAATAACCAAAAATTAGTTTGCAGGGGTTCTTTCATGATTGGTAATTTCGTTGACAAGAGTAGTAATGGCAAGGATATTTCCACTTGGTTCTCTGATAGTAGTGAGAAACCATTCGCAGGTGATGGTGAGTCCGTCCTTGGTTCGGTTTTTGATGATTCCGTGAAGCGGTCCCTCGCCGGAAATTATTCTTTTCCAGATAGAATCGAATTTCAAAAGGACATCGTTGAGTATGATTTTATCGAATATTTTTTCACGGAGAGCTTCGGTTTTGGTAAAACCAAAAATTTTTGAAGCTACCGGATTCCAGTCTACCACTTCTTTATTTAAATCCCATTCAATATATCCAATAGGCATTTGCCTGATATTCATCGACAGTTTTTGCTCGGTTTTTTTCAAGGCTTGTAAGGCAAGGTGTTGTTCGGTAATATCCCTGTCGATACCACGGTATCCCGTCAGGTTTTCGTTAGCATCAAAAATCGGAACACCGGAGGTTTCCATATATACCAGTTTCCCGTTTTTATGTTTCAGCGTATTAAAAAAGTTTTTAAAAGGAATTCTGGCTTTTGCTATATTATCGAAATAATTTCGGACATATTCTTTTTCTTCGGGAATAATGAGATCAAAAGGGGTTTTTTGAGTGATTTTCTGCCGGCTATAACCTAAAATTTCCTCAATGTTGGGGCTGGAGTAAGTATATAAATAATCATTATTTATTTCCCAAATCCAGTCGCTGGTATTTTCGACCAATGCCTGATATTGGTTAAATTCTTTCATGATTTGCGCTTCCGTTTTTCTTCGGGAACGAGATTCTCGTAGCAATAATCGTTTGGCTTTTTTTAATTCTTCGGTACGTTCTTCTAATAAATTTTTGAGATGAACTATTTGATTCTTCATCTCGATTTCATCAAACTTATATTGGGTAATATCCGCAACAATACCTTCGTAATACAGTACTTTTTCATTATTATCGCGGACTGACCATGCGGTTTCCCTTACATGAATAATCGTATAGTTTTTCCGTAACCAAATGGCTTCATATCCGGTAATTTCGCCTTCTTTTTTTAATTTTTTTTCAAAGCCTTTCCGGTCGTCCATGTGACGGAACCCATCTTTTTCCAGATTGCGATTTTTTAATTCATCGAAAGATGAAAACCCTAACATGTCAATTAGATATTGATTTGCCATTAAAAATTTACCATCGGGGGTTGTCCGGTAAACGCCGACAGGTAACTTACTAAAGAGCGTATCGAATGAGTGAAGCGTTTCAACCATCTTTTAACGTAATGATAATCTACGATTATTCAAATTATAATCCGGCACGAAATTAAGAAAATTTGTCAACGTTAAAAAAAATTAATTTTCAATAACTTTAAATTCGGTACGGCGATTAACGGCGCGTCCCTGTTCGGTGTCGTTGGAAGCTATGGGCAAGGTTTCGCCAAAGCCTTTAAATGAAAGCCTGCTTTCGGATATACCCGCAGAAATAAGATATTCATACACCGATTTTGCCCGGTTTTGTGAAAGTTGCAGGTTATAATTATCGCTTCCTACATTATCGGTATGTCCGTCAATTTCTATTTTAAGGCTTTTATTTTCCGTAAGGAGGCGGGTAAGTTTATCGAGCTCAATTTGGGACTCGGGCTTTAAATGATAGCTGTCGGTATCGAAAAAAATGTTTTTTAAAATAACGGTTTCACCGGAAGCAATAGGCTGTAACGGAATATCTTTGATATACGGTTCCCGATTCGAATCGTCGGATTTAAGGGCAAACGTTTCGGAATGGAATAAATAGCCTTTTTTAGAAACATTCAGTGCATAGTTTTTTCCGGAAGGCAGGCATACGAGGAATAAACCGGTTTCTGCTTCAGAAAAAGATTCTATGACCGTTTTTCCGTTTGATAAATCAATCAATTCGAACTTAGCTCGCAACGGATGAAGGGTTTTGCTGTCGAACACTTTCCCTTTGAAGTAGGTAACCCGTTCCGGACGAGCTCCGGGATATAGCTCAAAACGGTAGATATCGTAGCGACCTTTGCCGCCGCTGATATCGGAAGAGGAATAGGCGTAATTACCGGCGGCATTCACGATGAGGTTGATTTCGTTGCCTGGAGTATTGATGGGATAACCCAGGTTAACGGGAGCTTGCCAATAGCCGAGACTGTCCTTCCTCGAAAGATACAAATCCATTCCGCCCATGCCTGTATGGCCATTGGATGAGAAAAATAGCGTTTGATTATCGGCATGGATAAAAGGCGACATCTCGTCTTCGGAAGTGTTTATCGTGTTGCCAAGATTTATGGCTTTGCCCCAGCTTCCATCGGGTAATTTATGGCTCATCCAGATGTCGGAATTGCCAAAGCCACCGCTACGGTTGCTCGCAAAATAAAGCGTATTGCCATCCGACGAAACGGAAGGCTGGGATTCCCATTTGGCGGAATTGACGTTTGGTCCAAGATTTACCGGTTGGCTCCAATGGTTACCCTGACGGGTAGCCATATAAATATCACAACTTCCATAACCGTCGTTGCTGTAACACGAGGTAAAATAAATTGTTTGTCCGTCGGGCGAAAGGCAGGCAGCCCCTTCGCCCTCACTGTTCTGAGAGAGGGAAACTTTTTTGGGTTTTTCCCAGTGATTGCCGGCATTTTGGGTAAGGCATAAGTCTTCGCTCAATATCCTGCCGGAATTGTTGGGATTGTATTTTCTGACAGTAAGCAGCATGGTTTGTTCGTCGGCGGTAATGGCATTGATATATTCGTCGGCGGGGGAGTTAGCGCTGTCGCCGATGTTAGCGGGTTTAAAAGGTACGGGATTATTCAGGGCTTTGATGGCGAAAGCGCAATCATTCAGTCGCTTTTCGGAATTTTTTTTGTTGACAACGCTAACGTCGGAATATTTTAGATATCTTCTGTAATGCATTTGAGCATGTTCATAATCACCTTTTCCAAATTCCAGTTCGGCAATTTTGAAATAAACAGGAGGGTAGAATTCGGGTGAAATTTCGATAGCCCGGCGATAAAAGGATAAGGCTTTGCTTAGGTTTTCCTTCTTTTTTTCCGACCAATCGGTATAAAGTTCACCCAGCATGAGGCAGGCTTCAACAAAACGGGGGTCGGCATTGAGCGCTTTTTTTAATTCCTTTTCTGCCGAAGCATAATCCGAAGCTCCCAGATATTTTTCCGCTTCTTTATAAAACCGGGCTGCTTGTACCGATTGAGTGGTTAATTTAACTTCCTGCTGTGCAAAGCAACCGGAAGCTAAAACCAAAAATACGAAAGCTGTAAATAGCCTGAGGTTCATCATTGGGAATGGTTGAACATTTGAAGGATAAAAGTAATTATTTTGTTATAAATAACGACAATCCACCGGGGGAATTGTATGGTATGGATTGTAAAATAATATTACCGGAATCCTGATTTCAGATCCGGACAAAGGATAATAAAATGCGGTTTTACGGATATGCTGGTTTATGGTATCCGCATATACTTATGAATCTGCAGAGAGATGTTCCAACGGGGATGATTTTTTACAAAATCAACCATCAGGGGCATCATCTGATTCCGGCGGCTCCATTCGGGTTGCAGATAAAGACGACAAGCGACAGAAACAAGGGCAGCATTTTTTTCAGCCCAGTCAAAATCTGATTCATCACTAATGATGACTTTCAACTCGTGAGCTCGTGAAAAAATTTCGGATAGGGGCGGGTTTTGTTTTTTGGGTGAAAGGCATATCCAGTCCCAGTTTCCGGAAAGGGGATGAGAACCGGAAGTCTCAAGGAAAGTGCTGATTCCTTTTTTCTTTAATTCGGTACAGAAGTAGTCGAGGTTATAGAGCAAAGGCTCGCCACCGGTAACTACCACTGCTTTTGCTATGCATTGGGCTGCATTTTCAACTATTTTATCGGTATTCGTCGGCGGATGAAGCGTTGCATCCCACGATTCTTTTACGTCGCACCAGTAGCAACCCACATCGCAACCTCCTATCCTGACAAAATAAGCCGGTTTGCCTGCATGAAATCCTTCGCCCTGTATGGTGTAGAATTCTTCCATCAGGGGAAGCTGTTTGCCGGCATTTAAAAGCTCAATATTCAATTTTTTAAAAATTAACAATTCAATGGGTAAGAATATAAAATAGCAACACGCATCAATTGATCATTCCTTTACTAACGTATTCTAAAAATCCGTAATCTTCGATTAATAGATTTCCCTTTTAGCCGCTTTCAGGGTATTTTTCAGTAACGAAACGATGGTCATCAGTCCGACGCCACCGGGAACAGGCGTGATATAGCTGCATTTTGAAGCTACTTCATCAAAGTTAACATCGCCGGTAAGGCGGTAGCCCGATTTGGTTTCGGTAGAAAGGATGCGGTGCATGCCAACGTCGATAACAACGGCACCCTGCTTAACCATATCTGCAGTTACAAATCCTTTAATGCCAATGGCGGCGATGAGAATGTCGGCCTGGCGGCAAATTTCATTAATATTTTGGGTTTTGCTATGGCAGAGCGTAACGGTACAGTTGCCGGGATTACCTTTGCGACTCATCAGTAGACTCATGGGCGTACCAACGATGTTGCTTCGTCCAAGGATTACGCAATGTTTTCCTTCTGTTTCTATGTTGCAGCGTTCGATCAATTGCATGATGCCATAAGGAGTTGCCGGTAAATACGACGGGAGACCCAGTACCATTCTGCCGACATTCACCGGGTGAAATCCGTCAACATCTTTGGCGGGGTTAATCCGTTCGATAATTTTATTTACCGGAATATTTTTGGGGAGCGGTAACTGAACGATAAAACCGTCCACCTCGTCGTCGTTATTGAGGAAATCAATGGCTTCGAGTAGCCTTTTTTCAGAAATGGTATCCGCATATTTATAAACCGACGAAATCATGCCTACTTCATGGCAGGCTTTTTCCTTGCTTGCAATATAGGTTTGGCTTGCGGCATCCTCGCCCACGAGGACGGCAGCAAGGTGGGGCGTTTTTTTGCCGGAATCGATCATCTGAGCTACCTCGGCAGCTATTTCAAGTTTTATTTCGGCAGCTATTTTTTTACCATCAATGAGTTTCATGGGGATAAGTTTAATCGTTTAACCCTAAAGGGCAATTATTATTTCAATCCGTTATCGTTTTTTAGCTTTAGCGTTTTTCATCATTTTCATCATGTTCCGGGGACCACCTCCGGCAACCATTTTCATCATTTTCCGTGTTTCGTCGAACTGTTTGATCAGGCGGTTTACTTCCTGAATGTCGTTTCCACTGCCGAGGGCAATACGTTTGCGGCGGCTACTGTTGATAACCACGGGATTTTCGCGTTCGTAAGGGGTCATCGAATAGATGATAGCTTCTATTTCTTTAAATGAATTATCGTCAATTTCCACATCTTTCAGCGCTTTTCCCATGCCGGGTATCATGCCCATCAGATCCTTGACGTTACCCATTTTTTTGATCTGTTTTATTTGGGCAATAAAGTCGTTGAAATTGAACTGGTCTTTGACAATCTTGCGTTGAAGTTTCCGGGCTTCTTCTTCGTCGAATTGTTCCTGTGCTTTTTCTACCAGCGAAACGATATCGCCCATGCCAAGGATACGATCTGCCATACGTTGGGGATGGAATACATCGAGGGCATCCATCTTTTCGCCTATACCCACAAACTTGATGGGCTTGCTGACTACCGCCCTGACGGTAAGTGCGGCACCACCGCGGGTATCGCCGTCGAGTTTGGTAAGGACCACGCCGTCGTAATCGAGACGTTCGTTGAAGGCTTTGGCTGTATTCACGGCATCCTGACCGGTCATGGAGTCAACCACAAACAACGTTTCCTGCGGGTTAACCGCCTGCTTGATGGCGGCTATTTCGTTCATCATTTCTTCGTCGATGGCAAGACGGCCTGCGGTATCAATAATAACTACGTTCCAGCCTTTATCTTTGGCATAATTGATGGCGTTCTTTGCAATCTTCACCGGTTCATGGCTGCCATCTTCGGTGTACACTTCCACGCCTACCTGCGAACCCAACACTTTCAACTGTTCGATAGCGGCAGGACGATAGACGTCGCCGGCAACCAGCAGTGGTTGTTTTCCCTTTTTTGTCTTTAGATAATGGGCAAGCTTTGCCGCAAAAGTGGTTTTACCGGAGCCTTGCAGCCCGGCGATAAGGATAATGGCGGGAGAACCTTTCAGGTTGATGTCAGTTTTTTCGCCACCCATCAGCTCGCTGAGCTTGTCGTGCACGATTTTTATCATCAATTGTCCGGGCGAAATGGATGTTAGTACATCCTGTCCAAGGGCACTTTCTTTTACTTCTTCGGTGAATTGTTTGGCTATTTTGTAACTGACGTCGGCGTCCAGAAGTGCTTTACGCACATCCTTCAGGGTTTCGGCAACATTGATTTCGGTAATGTGCCCGTGGCCTTTCAGTAGCTTAAACGCTCGGTCTAATTTATCGCTCAGGTTTTCAAACATGGTATATTCTTGATTTTTGTTCGGGCTGCAAAGGTAATCATTTTGATAATAACTGTTGTCAGCCGCCCATAGGGTTATTGATAGTAATCCGGTATTTTTTTTATTCCGGCTTTAGTTTTCCCTCAATGAGTACCATTTTAGATTAACCGGTTTCAGATTTAATGATTTCAGAAAGGAGACTGTAATTTCAGATTTGCCGATTTTAGATTTTAGATTGGGGACTGTAATTTCAGATTAACCGATTTTAGATTTTAGATTGGGGACTGTAATTTCAGATTTGCTGATTTTAGATTTCAGATTTGGGACTGTAATTTCAGATTTGCTGATTTTAAATTTCAGATTGGGGACTGTAATTTCAGATTAACCAATTTTAGATTTTAGATTGGAGACTGTAATTTCAGATTTGCTGATTTTAAATTTCAGATTGTTAAATTGAATAATGAAAATGCCCATTTTATCATTCAATAGTGGGAATTTAAATTTAAATATGCCGAATTTAAATTTCAAGTTATGGAAATGAATAATAAAAATGCCAATTTTATTATTCCATATGGGGTATTTAAATTTAAATATGCCGAATTTAAATTTCAAATTATGGAAATGAATAATAAAAATGCTCATTTTATTATTCCATAGGGGGTATTTAAATTTAAATTTGCCAATATTAAATTTCAAATTATGAATTTGAATAATGAAAATACCAATTTTATCATTTCATAGGGGGTGTTTAAATTTAAATTTGCCAATTTTAAATTTCAGATTGAGGACTGTAATTTCAGATTAACCGATTTTAGGTTTCAGAATGGGGAGTTGAATAATGAAATCGGCGATATAATCATTGCAAGGGTGTGCAATGTTGCTTTCACAGGATTTAAAAATTAAGATTACTTTTGCCGTATGATAACGATAGATAATACCATAGTTTCGGACGATTTGCGGGATGTTCATTTTGTGTGCAATCTGAAAAAATGCAAGGGCGATTGTTGTGTTTATGGCGATGCCGGAGCGCCCCTGGAAGTGGAAGAGATTTCAATCATCGAGGATTTATTGGACGACATCAAACCGTATATGACTCCGCAAGGCATAGCCGTCGTAGCAGAGACCGGCGTGTTTGATTACGATGCGGATGGCAATTTTGTAACTCCATTGATCGGCGACAAGGATTGTGCCTTTATCCGGTTTGATGATGGCATTGCGCATTGCGCCATCGAAAAAGCCTATCACGAAGGGAAGATAAAATTTCAGAAGCCCATATCCTGTCATTTGTATCCGGTAAGGATACAGAAATTTAAGGACTATGAAGCCGTGAACTATCACAACTGGCAACTTTGCAGTATGGCGTTAGTCAAAGGCAAGCGGCTCGGCGTTCCGTTGTATGAATTTCTTAAAGAGCCGCTGATACGAAATTATGGTAAAGCCTGGTACGAAAAGTTAAAGCGTCAGATCGAACGCTGATGCTTATCGGGTCTACGATTTTTTAAACTGCTTCGCCCAAAAGGCAAAGGTAAGCAGTAGCAAAACAGCGCTTCCGTAATAACACAGCCTTCCGATATAATCGCCATAGCGTACGTAAAAAGTAATTTCAGAATTAGCATTCAACCGTTGGCGGATCACTGCCCGTTTCCAGTATGCTGTCTTTTGAAACATATCGCCCCGCTGGTTGACAAAGGCTGATGTGCCGGTATTTGCCGAGCGGGCAATGCAACGACGCGATTCGATGGCGCGAAGCGAGGAAAAGGTGAGATGCTGACGATGTCCTGCCGTATTGCCCCACCATCCGTCGTTGGTAATCACAAAAATCAGATTGGCACCTTTACGCACAAATTCATCTACATACTCGCCGTAAGCCGACTCGTAGCAAATAGCCGGAGCGATTTTAATTTTATTACCCGCCGTAAATGGATAATGAACGGCATCGGTGCCTAAGCTTCCCACCGTTCCGCCAAGATCAATCGCATATTTTTCGATAAATTTAAGATTACCGGCAAACGGCATTTCTTCCACTCCGGGGGTAAGTTTCGATTTGTGATGTTTTTGAATATTGGCAGAGGTGTCGAGCAAAACGGCAGTGTTGTAGGAATCATAATACATGTCGGCGTCGGAAAATTTGCGTGCGGTATGAGGTATGGTATCTCCCGGCTGATAGGCTTTGCGCGAAGAAATTCCGACCACCATTTTCACATGAGGATAGTGAAGCATAAACTTTCTCAGGCAATCGATGCTTATGCAACGGTTCATCACGTTTTCCCACACATATTCCTGCAACGCACTTTCGGGGCAAACGATAAAATCCGTGTTGGCGTCTGCTTTTTGCGAAGCAAGGTCAATAATCCGCTGGCAGACTACGGTGGGCTCAAGCTCATATTCTTCGTTATACGGATCGATATTGGGCTGCACTACCACCACATCCACCGGATTAGTCTTTTCGGTGTAAGTATAGTATCTGACAAGGGACAAAAAAACAGGAAGTATAATAAGAGTAAGCGTTCCCAGGCATATCCATAGCCACGAACGTGAAATCTTTTTGGTAGTCAGATATTTTTTAATGCAGGCAAAAATCATAATGTTTACCGACAATATCCAGAAGCTTCCGCCCAGGATGCCGGTATATTCATACCATTGTATCCATTGCGGATAATTGGCAAAGCCGTTTCCCAACTGAAGCCATGGCCAGGAGAGATCCCAGTCGAGATGGATGAATTCAAAGGCTATCCAATAAAAAATAAGGGAAAGATAAGCCAGGGGCGTTTGCCTGATATTTCGTCGGGTAATATGGAAAAGGGTAAAAACGACGGACATGAAAAAGGAATTCAACACGATGGCTAAAAGCGCTCCCACAAATGTTGAATTGTAAATCCACCAGGTGGTGAGTAAGTTCCAGAGAGCAAAAGCGATGAAACTGTAAAAAATGATGGCGAAGCGGCTAAAGTCTTTTCTGTTTTGATAGAAATAATCCTCTATCCATAAAAGAGGGACAAACCCAACGAGCAGAAGCAGGGGAAACCCCCTGGCAGGCCAGCCTGCACTAAGGATAAGTGCGCTTAAAAGCGAAAACAGCAGAAGCTGGTATTTCTTCATTTTATCTATTATTAAAATCGTTCATGGTGCGTGGGGTACCAATAGTAACAAAGCTTTTAATAGCGTCCACCGCCATTTCTATTCGGGGGATTAAGATTTTCTCTTCCGTTTTTGTCCATCGGCTCAGCACATAATCCACCTGATAGCCACGGGCAAAATTGTTGCCTATACCGATACGAAGGCGTGGAAATTCGTTGGTGAGCAAGGTTTCGATGATGTGGTTTAACCCGTTGTGGCTGCCGCCGCTTCCGCGGGCTTTTAGCCGTAGCGTTCCTAAGGGTAAATCGAGATCATCGGATACTACCAGGCTGTTTTCGAGAGGTATCTTTTCTTTATCCAGCCAATATTTTACGGCTTTGCCACTAAGATTCATGTATGTGGTGGGCTTAACCAAAATCAACACCCGGCCTTTATACTTTGCTTCAGCGATCAAGGCATGTCTGTCCATAACAAATTTGGTATCTAAGGCGGAAGCTAAGGCATCGAGAACGATAAAGCCAATGTTATGATGGGTGTTGGCATATTCCTCACCTATATTTCCGAGTCCGACAATTAAGTATTTCACTTCAACCGTAATTTATCTGCGAAAGTAAAAAAAAGAGGGACATACCGAAGCATGTCCCTTATTTGGTCAAATTAATTAAATAATTATTCAGCTTTTGTAGCGGTAGCGGTAGCGGCAGCAGCAGCTTCTGCAGGAGTAGGCTCTACAGCACGTGTAACTCTTACTCCAACGACTATTGCTGACTGTGGGTCGAGTAATTCGATATTGTCTAATGTAATATCACTTACTTTTATCGAATCGTTGATGTCTAATTTTTCGATATTGATTTTTATTTCATCTGGTAAATTTTCGGGTAAAGCTCGTACTTTTAGTTTTCTGAATTTTTTTATCAGACGTCCACCTTTGAATACGCCTACGGCAGCGCCTTCAACGGCTATTGGAACACTAATGATGATGGCTTTTCCGGGTTGGAGTTCCATAAAATCCACATGGAGTAAACTGTCGGTTACCGGATGATACTGGGTGTCCTGCAGAATAGCTTCGTGTTCTTTGCCATCAATAATCAGGTTAACCAAATAAGAATTAGGACTGAAGATGAGTTTTTTAAAACCTTTTTCTTCTACTGCAAAATGAATCTGTTCTTTTCCACCGTAAAGTACACAGGGAACTTTTCCTTGAACGCGAGTCAATTTAGCATCTTTTTTCCCTACGTTCTCACGACGAGAACCGCTAATAGATACTTTTTTCATGATAATTGAAATTTAAGATTAATATGATATTGAATATAAAATTGATTTAAAATTTAAATAATGAACTAATGGATTCGCAATTTTGCACTTTCCGGATGACGTCGGAAAGGAGATTGGCACAGGATAGTATTTTAATTTTATCACTTTGTTGCCGCAGGGGAATCGTATCCGTAACATAAATTTCGGTAAAGACCGATTGTTGAATGATTTCGTAAGCATTTCTGGATAAAACCGGATGGGTACAAAAAGCGCGGACACTTGCTGCTCCGTTTTCCATGATTAGTTTTGCCGATTTGGTAAGTGTGCTGCCGGTATCAATAATGTCGTCTACCAATACGACGTCCTTGTTGGTAACATCACCAATCAGAGACATGTTTTCGACCTGGTTGGGTTTGGAGCGTTGTTTATAACAGATGGCAAAGCCGGTATGCATGATTTTGGCATAGGCGGCGGCACGGCGGGTTCCACCGGTGTCGGGTGAAGCCATAATCAGATTGGGCAGATTAAGTTTCTGGAGATACGGAATAAATATGGAAGAAGCGAAAAGATGGTCAACGGGCAAATCGAAGAAACCCTGGATCTGGTCGGCATGAAGGTCAATGGTGATGATGCGGTGAACGCCGGCGGCAGTCAATAAATTAGCAACCAATTTGGCGGCGATGGAAACGCGGGGTTTATCCTTGCGGTCCTGACGGGCAAAGCCAAAATAAGGAATAACAGCGATAATATGTCTTGCCGATGCCCGTTTGGCGGCATCTATCATCAACAATAATTCAAACAGGTTGTCGGAAGGAGCAAAGGTGGATTGCACTATAAAAACCTCGTTTCCACGAATATTATCTTCGAATGAAGGTTGAAATTCACCATCGGCAAAATCGGTGAATCGAACATCACCTAATTTTTGACCGTAACAGTCGGCTATCTTTTCGGCTAAATAACGGGAATTACGCCCGCAGACTATGTTTACCAAAGGATACATGGATAAGAAATTATGAGAAGAGTATTTTTATTTGCGGCTGCAAAGATATAAATTATCTCAACAAGCCCCAAAACTCAAGCCAAAAAAAACCGGGCAAAGAATAGCCGTGTAGAAAAAAATCTTTTGTAAGTTCAAAAAAGCTGTATCTTTGCCCTGTCAATGTTCATGCTAAACGCCCGGATGGCGGAATAGGTAGACGCGTTGGTCTCAAAAACCAATGAGGTAATTCTCGTGCCGGTTCGATTCCGGCTCCGGGTACAAAAAGCTCCATCATTTATGGGGCTTTTTTTATGCCATAAAAGACCGACCCTCTAAACGTAAGAAATCAAATCGTAGCATTTTTTCACCGTAGAGGTGCTATAACCTACCGTTGAGGTGAAATTTCCACCGTAGAGGTGGAGCAGCTCATCGCCGAGGTGAAATAGTTCACCGTTGAGGTGAGACAACTCACCATGGCGGTGGAATTTCCACCGTAGAAGTGAAACAACCCACCATGGCGGTGCGATGTAGCAGTTTTAAGACAAGATATTCTTTATCCAGAACCTAAAATTTATTCTAAAAACAACCTTTGGGCCTTTTAGAACCGACGTTCCTTCTTTTTGAAGCAATTTTGGGTCTTTTAACAGGAATGATCCCTCTTCTTGAGGGAATATTGGATCTTTTGGAAGGAATGATCCCTCTTTTTGAGAGAATATTCCTTCTTTTTCAGGGAATGTTTCTTCCCGGAGAACCATTAATCTCTCTTTGAGAAAGAACATTGGTTCTAAAAGAGCCAACGCCGACTCTTTCAGAAGGAAATTCCTTCTTTTAACACCAATTCATAAACCCAGATTCTCCAATAGAAATTAATTCTAATGACGGTCATTAGAGGAGTAATCAATTAGCGATGTGTTAATCAAAGACATTTGGTGTTAAAAAATGTTATGATTTTAGGGTTCTGAATGTAAGCTTTGATTATATAGATGAAATATCCATAATGCCAATACAAACCGAAATGATATTTTATGGATATTCCATCTGACCAATAAATTAAAAAATTAATAACAGATGAAAGAAATAAAAATAAAATTTATGGATAAGGAAATTACTCCATTTGGGTATAACAACGGATGATTATTAATTTGATATAACAATTTTTTTTACATTACTATACATATATTATTTTTTCGTGATAACTTTTAATATAATATTTATTTATAAATTTACGGCGGTTATTTTTATCATGAAATTAAGACTGATAAATAAAATGTAATATATTCAGTATTAAAGCACATGTGGAAAAGCCCAAGGCGTTTTTGGTTAGTCCCATATATCACTTTTGAATTTTGTATTGTTTTATTTAAATCAATATTATGATGCATAGGTTTAATTTTTCTCTAATTCTATTGTTGTTTGTAAGTCAGGTTGCTTTTTGCCAAAACCCAGTTTCATTTGTATTTAACAAACGGGATGATATAAATTCCGGAAATGTTGATGCCGGAATAAAACCCTACTATTGGAATAATGGAATTTTATACTTAGGGTATTGTTATAATTCGTCTCAAACAAAAGAAGGTTTAACTTTAACTTTTTATGATACATTAGGAAATATGCAATGGAAAAAAGCTAAAATTCTTGATGAATATCAAATCTTTCAAGGTAATGATATTATTGCGCTCAACAACACTTCTTTTTATATAGGAGGCGTTGTTTATAAAAATGAAGATACACAATATGATCGTTTTCTGGCAAAATATGACAAGGATGGCAACAATATTTTTACTAAAATATATCCCGACTCAACATTATCATGGGTTATGGATCTTGAATATTATTATGGAGATACTTTGCTTGTTTTAAGTGCAATAACACCGAGTCAGGAAGATGAATATACAAAAATAGTAATAGATAAAGTTGATACTGTTGGTAATATATGTACAACTTACGAAGGACCATATACCTTGGAAATTCCATATCAAATTTTAAAGGGTAATAACAGGTTTTATGTAGGTGGTACAAGGAAAACTGCTGTTGGTTCAAATTATCATGTTAAAGTATTTATTCAATCTTTTGACAATAACCTAAATTTTCTTTATGATAATAATCCAGGTGAAACACTAAATGAACGTTTTGGGCATATGATTTTTCATAATAACTTAATTTATCTTACCCATCTTACAACGGTTTACCAGCCTCCAAATACTAGTGGTTTCTATCAATGCTGTGCATCAATATTAGATCAAAACACTTATCCGGTTAGACATCAACGTTTTGGCCCTATTGATTTTTATGGTGATCTCAAACCTAATGTAGCGTTAAATGAAAATATGATAATTTTCCCTGTTTATGAAAAACTATACTTTCTTGACACTGCAGTCAACGTGATATGCTCTACCCCTGAATTAAATTCAGATAGCCTTAATTTAAATTTAAGTGAGATAATTGTTTTACCAAATAAAAAAATTGCTGGCACCGGAGTTTATTATTCTACAAGCCAAACCGATTCTCAGGATCATTGGAACTTTATGACTGAAAATATTGAAGAATATATAAATTCAAATTGTTTGGAAAGTATTCCATTTGAGTATAAAAATGAAAAAATAACTTCACAGTACAGTGTTTATCCAACAATATTCAATACTTCTGTTTTTATAAAATGTATAAATGATCATCAAAATTTTAAAATAGAAATATATGATGAGTTGGGAATTAAAAAATATGAAGCAGAAGACATCGGAGAAACAGAAATTAATACGTCTAACTTGATTAATGGATTATATTTTCTCAGAATTATTGATAAAACGAAAATAAATTCATTCAAATTAATTAAACAATAATTTGTACCTATTTGGTTATTTTCCTGCGTAATATGAGCTATTTTTCTTACCGATTTGAAATACCTTCAAACAATACGACAACTTGGACAAACAGACAGTGATCAGCGTGTGTTTTTAGATAAAATTGGACAAGATTAATTTACCTCAGTGATACCTGTAGAATATTGAAAAAAAAACATATCGGAATGATTTGTTTAAAACAAACATATGACTGGACAAATCTATTTAGCAGGTTATTTAATTTCTTTCATTATTAACCGACAAAATTTAATTTTTGTCGGTTAATAATGAATGTTTTTATATTTGTGAACGGAAAACAATAACTACTTACGAAATAACCGCCATTTGGTGGTTATACAATTGTTAGCAAACATTAAATGATGAAGACACGGTCGATACCACATATTTGGGCAATACTTGCAGGATTGATGTTACTTGCAGGTCCGATTTATCTGATTTTCGTAGTACTTTCTAGACTTTATATTCGAAATCAAAGAATTCCTGACGAGGGATTTTTTTCAATTGGAATCTTCGCCACGATAGGATTTTGGTTTTTCCTATTGGTGGTTTATTTCGTTAAAATTATTATTACTTCTAATGACAGGATAAGTATTATT
>Ga0268360_1002311_pt1 | contig 15321 bp, 16 predicted proteins | sample BioMet11_FD_192465 | JGI IMG/M metagenome (GOLD analysis project Ga0268360, IMG submission 192465) | Sewage microbial communities from Oakland, California, United States - Biofuel 11 (Illumina Assembly) | ecosystem: Engineered > Wastewater > Sewage > Unclassified | place: USA: California... | reverse complement strand
CAAAAATAACTGAGTTTTAACAAAAATTATCTTGTTGAACCGCCGCCCGATTTAATATATTGTACAGTCAGCAGCGACCCAGCGCTCCAAAACGATCCAGCCTGATTGTGAAAGGGAGGAAAAAAATGAAACACTCCAAGCTCTTCAGAATCACCGTGCTGCTGCTCGCCGTCGTGATGACGGCCGGCGTGCTCGCCGGATGCGGCGGCACCGCCGCCAGCAGCTCCACGGCCGCAAGCTCCAGCGCGGCTGCGGCAAGCTCCAGCAAGGCTTCCAGCTCCAGCGCAGCCGGCAGCTCCTCCGCCGCAAGCTCCAGCGCGTCCAGCAGCGACTCCAACAAGTATGCGGGCCGGACGCTGAAGATACTCCTCAGCGTGGGCGGCGGCGGCAACTATTACGAGCCCGTCGCAGAGCGCATGATGAAGATGTATCCCGGCCTCACCGTTGAGGTGGACTACAACAAGGCCGCAGAAGATGTGCTACGTACAAAGGCCCTCTCCGGCGACGCGCCCGACATCTTCAACATCAACACCGGCTTCCTTCCCCCGTACGACATCATTTCCCAGGGGCTTGCCCAGCCCATCGACGACATCCTCAACGAGACGACGCTCGACGGCTCCAAGAAGCTCGGCGACATTCTCGACAAGAACCTCTTCTCCATCGGCGAGGTGGACGGAAAGCATTACGTCATGTTCGGTGACTGTTCTTTCCTGAGCGGCCTGTGGTATGACTCGAACTACTTCAAGGCCAACAACCTCACCGTCCCCACCGACTGGACCAGCCTCCTCAAGCTCGCCGACGAGTGCGACAAGCTCGGCAAGGACGTCTTCGGCTACACCGGCGTCATGGCCAGCGAATACGCCTGCGACTACTGGTTCTGGCCCACCGTCGCCACCACGGATTATACTACCTACACCGCGATCCAGAACCTGGACGTGAACGCCTTCAAGAGCGACGGCATGAAGAAGGTCGTCGACAAGATGGTCACCCTCCGCGACAAGGGCTATTACGACGCCAACACCATGGGCCTCGGCAACAACGAGACTCAGATGGCCTTCATCAACCACGACTTCGCCCTCCTGCCCTGCGGCAGCTGGCTCGAGGCCGAGATGGCCGACGCCTGGACCTCCGACTGGAAGCTCTCCTATCTGCCCTACTCCTTCGGCGACGCCGCCGGCGCGCAGCAGTACATGTCCGTTTCACCGCTCATCTCCATGGTGAGCGCCACCACGAAGAACATGGACCTCGTCAAGGAATTTTATCGCACCCTTTTCTCCGATGATGCTACTATTACCTCTGCCGTGAAAGTAACAAACAACCCGATGAGCATTAGCGGCTTCGCTGCCAAGTACGGCGACCTTCTCCTGCCCTCCGTCAAGGAATGCGACCAGAGCCTCGATAGCGGCATGAAAGCTCTTGTGAATCCCGTGACCTGGTGGTACACCGACTTCGACACCGAGCTCGCCAACATGATCAACGCCCTCATGGGCGGCGAGATCAACGCCGACGAGTTCATGCAGAGGGGCTGCGACCTCGTCACCAAGATCAAGAACGACAGCACAATCACGAAGTACACCTTCGCAGGCTGATTTCACTACCCTCTTCCTTCATTATTTTCCCTTCTGACGGGGAGGCGGCGGTTCCCGCCGCCTCCCCTCACTCAATTCCGGAGGTATTTCCATGAAGCACAATCGTCTGAGGACCAGATCCGACAGGACGTTCGATGCGGCGATGACCGGAATTCCCACCGCAGTCTATGTCGTCCTGTATCTGCTTCCCTGCGTCGCCGGGCTGTTCTTCAGCTTCACCAATTTCGGCGGCTATTCCCTGAGCTTCAAGCTCATCGGCTTTGCAAACTATAAGAAGATGTTTGCCGACCCCGCGTTCTTCAAGTCCATTCTGAATTTTCTGAAGCTCTATCTCGGCACCGTGCTCATCTGCTTCCCCCTGGCTCTGGGCGTGGCGATCATCCTCACGAAAAACCCGTCGATCAGGGAAAAGCACCTTTACCGCGTCATATACTTTTTCCCGTCCACCGTCCCCGCGATGCTCATTGCGATCATGTGGATGGCGATGTTCAATCCGACGCTGGGCGTCCTCAACCGCATTCTCGGGATCTTCGGCTTCAAGGCCGTGCAATGGCTCGGCAGCACGAAAACGGTCATGACCTCCATCACCCTTGTCGTCATCTGGCGGCAGTTCGGCTTCTACATGGTCTACTTCATGGCCGGCGTCACCTCCATCCCGACGGACATCTTCGAGTCGGCCACCATCGACGGCGCCTCAGGCTGGCGGCAGGTCTTCTCCATCATCATCCCGCTCACCTGGGAAGTCATCAGGACCTCGATGCTGTTTTACATCCAGTCCGCCGTCAACATCGGCTTCGACATAGTTTACATAATGACTCAGGGCGGCCCGGACAACGCCTCGCAGATTCTTCCCACCTATATGTACCAGCAGATGACGAAGAACCTTGATTACGGGATGGCGTCGGCCATCGGCGTAGCCATGCTGGTCGTCACGATGGTGCTCGCGCTCGTGGTCCTCAAGCTCACCAAGCGCGAGACCTATGAAATGTGAGGCGCGGCGGAATGAAGAGATCGATAGGCAAAACGATCGTAACAAGGTTCATACTCATCCTGCTGACGGTCATTACCCTGCTTCCGTTCGCCATGATGTTCCTCACCTCCACGAAGACAAACGCCGAGTTTTACCAGGGAATGTGGAGCCTCCCGAAAAACATTGTCGAGAGCACCTCCCACAACTATTCCGAGGCCTGGGCGGAGGGCAACTTCGGACAGGACTTCATGAACACGGTCATCATCAGCTTCTCGGCGCTGGCACTGGCGCTGATGCTCAGCTCCATGGTCTCCTATGCCATCGCCCGCAGAAACCTGCGCCACGCGCAGACGCTCTCGAACCTGTACCTCGTCGGCCTGCTCATCCCGGGCATGGTCGGCCTTACGCCGATGTTCGTCATGGCGCGCTTCCTGGGCCTTTTCAACACGCGCATCATCCTCATCATCCTCTACACGGCGATGGTCATGCCGTTCTGCGTATTCCTCATGACCTCGTTCTTCCGCACGCTCCCCTCCGAGATGGAGGAGGCAGCCTCCATCGACGGGGCGACGCCCTGGCAGGCGTTCAGCAAGATCATCCTGCCGCTCGTACGCCCGGCCTTCGTCGCCGCCGGGATCTTCTGCTTCCTGGACTTCTGGAGCGAATATCTGTACGGCCTCGTCTTCATCGTGGACCCGACGAAAAAGACGATCTCCATGGGCATGCTGACCTTCAAGGTCATCAGCGGCTTCAAGATCGACTGGGGCGTCACGATGGCGGCCTGCGTCATCTTCATCGCGCCCGTGCTGATCCTCTACATCCTGTTCCAGCGCCAGGTCGTGGGCGGCCTCACCGCCGGGAGCGTCAAGGGCTGACGATCCGGCCGGGCACCGCGATCCATCCGGGCGGAAAACCATATCGCCGTCAAAAAAATCGGCCGGACTGTTCTTCAGTCCGGCCGATTTCCGTATTTCCCGCTCTTCTGACGCGGCTCCCTATCCGAGTCTCAGTTCCGTCCCGCCCCAGAGCTCCGTCTCGTGCGCCGAATTCGAGGTGACGAGGACGGGAACGCCCTGCGCCAGCACCATCGGCACGATGCGGGCAGCCAGGGCGTCGTCCAGCCCCTTGAGCGGCTCGTCGAGCATGAGGAGCTCCCCGCCGAACGCGAGGGCGCGCGCCAGCGCGACCCTCCGGCGCTGTCCGCCGGAGAGTTCTCCTGGCCGGCGGGCGGAAAACCCGTCCAGCTCCACGTCTCTCAGCCGCCGCCCGGCCTCCGCCGCCCGTTCCCGCGGAAGGACCGCGGCCACGTTCTCCTCCGCGGTGAGCCAGGGCAGGAGCCTGTCCTCCTGGAAGAGATAGCCGATCCTTCCGGGAACGCCCGTGATCGTCCCCGCATCCGGCCGCGTGAAACCGGAAATCAGGCGCAGGAGCGTCGTCTTTCCCCTGCCGGACGCGCCGGTGAGCACGGTGACGCCTTCCCCGATCTCCGCCGAAAAATTTCTGAAAATCTCCCGCCCGCCGTAGGCGAAGCAGAGCCCGCGGATCTCGATCACGGCTTTTCCCTCCCCCGGACGAGGCGCCTGAAAAGGCCCTCCAGCAGAAAGCTCAGAAGGATGACCACCGCCGTCCAGGCAAAGAGCGACGGCGTCTCCAGATAGATCTTGGAAAAATAGAGCTCGGAACCGATGGCCGTCTTCGGCTGGCACAGCACCTCCGCCGCGACGCCCGCCTTCCACGCAAGGCCCATGGACGTGACGCAGGCCGCAAGCCACGAGGGGTAAACGGACGGCACATAGATCAGCTTCAGCGTCCTCCACGGCCCGAACCGGTAGGAATCCGCCATCTCGAGCAGCCCGCGGTCGGTCTCCCGGACCGCCGAGGTCACGGCGCCCCAGACGATGGGCACCACCATGAGCGACGCGGAAAAGCCCGGCACCTTCCCCTTCCCCAGCCAGAGGAGCGCCAGGATGATGAACGACGCCACGGGCGTCGCCCGCACCACGCGCATCACCGGTGAGATCAGCGCGTCCGCCAGGCTGAAGCGCGAGGTCAGGACGGCAAGGAGCGTCCCCGCCGCGACGCCCGCCGCATAGCCCGACAGGATGCGCGCAAGGGACATGGCCGCGGAAACCCAGAAATCGCCCGTGCCGCACAGCGACACGAGCGTTCTGAGCACGCTCTGCGGCGTGGGCAGGATCAGCTCCTCGCCCACGGCAAGCGCCGCCGCTTCCCAGACAAGGATCCAGAAAGCGGCGGCGGCAAGGGCCCGGAGGGTCCGGTTCTTCTTTTTACCTGTAAAAAGCATCATCGGGCACGCTGCCTCCGACGGAGGTCTTGTCCGCGGCGTAAAGGACCTCGAAATACCCGGACAGCGCCTCGCGCATCTCGTTCGGGTCGGAGATGAACACCATGCTGCAGTCGGGGATGGCGGCCTTCGCAATGGGCTCGGAGGCGACGATGCCGTACTGCACGGCCAGCTTCGCCGCGCTGTCCAGGTTCGCGGTGTCGGTCATGTACTTGATGGACGCCTCGTAATCCTTGAGGAAGCACTTGAGGGCGTTGTCGTCCACGGAATCGGTGCGGGCCACGATGCAGCCCTGGGTGAGGACGCTCCCGCCCTTCGTGACGTCCTTCCAGAGATCGGAAAGGTTCAGCGCCTTGCGCATGTCCTTGTTCTTCGCCAGGACCGCGGTGACGTTGGGCACCGGCAGCATGCAGACGTCAACCCCGCCGGCGGCGGCCTTGGTCGCAAGCTCGTCGGCGGCCATGTATTCCACGGTCACGTCGGTGCCGACGGTGAGACCGCTCTGCCTGAGGATGTACTCGAGGACGTACTGCGGGTTCGCGCCCTGGCCGATGGCATAGATGGTCTTTCCCTTGAGGTCGGACACGGACTGGATCGTGTTCCCTTTTTCAAGGATGTAGAGGACGCCCAGCGTATTGATGGCGACGACGTTGACCTTTCCGCTGGTCTTGTTGTACAGGACGGAGGCCACGTTGGTGGGGACGGCGGCAATGTCCAGGCCGCCGGAAATAAGGGCGCTGGTAATGTTGGACACGTCCGACTCGACCGTGAAGGTATATTCGCACTGGGTGGCGGCCGCGTCGCTCTGAGACATCAGGTACGCCGCGCCCATGCCCGTCGGCCCCTTGAGGAAGCCCGCCTTCAGGGAGGGCTTGCGCTCATCGGAGCAGGCGCTGGAGGACGAAGCCGCGGAGGACGACGAGGACGCCGCCGAGGAAGAGGCGGCGGAGGATGAAGACGCGGCGGAGGACGAGGACGCCGCCGAAGAGGACGAGGGCGCGGCGGAGGACACGGTCGCCGTCTTGCCGCAGGCGGTCAGCGCCAGGATCAGCACCAGCACCGCCGCCAGGATCTTTGCATACTTTTTCATTTCAAACACTCCTTTTCAAAATAGCGCGACAGCGCGCCGGGATCCGGGACCCGGATGCGCCGTCCCTCTCTTTCCACAAGCCCCGCCCGCTCCAGCCCTTCCAGGGCGCGGTAGAGCGAGGCGCGGCTGATGTTCAGCATCTGCGCGAGAACAATGAGGCTGACGCCGGGATCGGCGAAGAAGGCGTCTCCCTCCTGACGAAGATTGCCGCACAGCCAGTGGGCCAGCGTCCCCTCCGCATTGGGGCAGGCAAGGCCGCCGATAAGGCCGTTGAGATACCTCACCCGGCCCGAAAGAAAGCGGATGTAGTTCTCCGCAAGGACGAAATCGGCGCGCATGGCGTCCTCCAGCAGCGGCTGCGGGAACAGCAGCACGCGGCATTCCGACGTGGCGGTGAGGGTCGACACGTATCCGTCGTCTCCGCCGAATACCGCGGCCGCGCCGAAAAGGCTGCCCGGCCGCAGCACGGTCATGACGAAGCCGCCCGGCTTGCGCGCCTCCACCGTCCCGTCCAGCACCAGCCCCAGCTCCCTGCGGTAGCCGTCAAGGTCGTACACCGTGCCGCCCCTGCCGTACCCGGCCAGTTCGCAGCGCGGATCCGACACGACGCGCATCGCCTTCTGCTCGGCGCCGCGGAAAAGAAAACATTCCCTTACGCGCTCGGGCTCCCCGGCGCGAAACAGGCTGATATCCATCCCGCCTCCATGTGTCTCAAATGAGACATTCCGTGGGCATGATATCCCAGCGCGGCGCTTTTGTCAAGATGCAGATAGCCGAAAACCGCGCCGCCGCCGCGCGGTCTTTTCGGCAACCGCCCCGATAAGTGCGGAAAACCGCGCCGCCGCTCCCAAACGCGCGGGAGAACACGCAAAAAATACTTGCCAAATCTGGCCGTCGGTGCTATAATCCGCATTGTTGGATAGTGGAAGTTGTGAGTGGGCCTGACCCACTCTTTTTTCTGCAAAAATTGGGAGGGCGACGGGCTGTAAATTTCTGGAAGCTCCGCGGCTTTTCCCGGGAGGTGTCTGGATGAGCAGGATCACCGACGAAGTCCGGAAGCTGGCGGAACCCGTGGTCCGGGACGCCGGCTGTGAGCTTTGGGATGTGGAATTTGTGAAGGAAGCGGGCGAATACTTCCTGCGCGTTTTCATCGACAGGGACGGCGGCGTCTCCATCGACAACTGCGAGGCGGTGTCCCGCGCGCTGGATCCCCTTCTCGACGAAGCCGATCCCATCCCCCAGAGCTACACCTTCGAGGTATCCTCCGCCGGAGCGGAGCGCCCGCTGAAGCGTCCCTCCGATTTTGAGAAGTTCATGGGCAGCCCCGTGATGGTGAAGCTCTACGCCCCCAAAGGCGGGTGCCGCGAGCATCCCGGAAAGCTCGCAGGGTTCGAGGACGGCGCCGTCGTGCTCGATACGTCCGCCGGCCGGGAGCGGTTTGAAAAGAACGAGATCGCCGGAGTCCGGCTCCGCATTGAATAATTTCGCTGCGATCCGCAAAGAACAACGTACGATTGATTGAGAGGAATGGTCGGGACAAATGAACGCCGAATTTTTTGATGCCCTCGCCGATATCGAAAAGGAAAAAGGCATTCCCAAGGACTATATGCTCGACAGGATCCGCCAGGCCCTGCTCGCCGCGCTCCGGAAAGACAATCCCGGCGCGGAGGAATGCGCCGTCGTCGACGTGGACGAAGAGAAGAAAAAGATCGATATGTACATCCGCAAGACCGTGGTCACCGAGATCCAGAACCCCGCGGTGGAGCTTCTCCCGGACGAGGCGCGCAAATACGTCAAGCTCGCCGAAGTGGGCGACATGGTGAACGTCCCCGTCGACACGAAGAAGTTCGGGCGCATCGCCGCCCAGGCCGCCAAGCAGGTCATCGTGCAGGGCATCCGCGAGGCGGAGCGGAGCATCGTGTACGAGGAGTTCACCTCCAAGGAGCACGAGATCCTCACCGGCAACGTCTCCCACGTGGACGCGGAGCGCGGGACGGTCACGATCCATATCAACTCCAACGCCGAATTCACCGAAGCGCTGCTCATGCCCGGCGAGCGCGTTCCCGGCGAGGTCCTCCGCGAGGGAGATCATATCAAGGTCTACGTCGTCGAAGTCCGCAAGACCACCAACGGGCCCCAGGTGCTCATTTCCCGCACGCACCCCGGCCTTGTCAAGCGCCTCTTCGAGCTGGAAGTCCCGGAGATCTTCGACGGCACCGTCGAGATCAAGAGCATCGCGCGGGAAGCGGGCAGCCGCACGAAGATGGCCGTCTCGTCCAACGATCCCTCCGTGGAGCCCATCGGCGCCTGCGTCGGCCCCAGGGGCGGCAGAGTCAACGCCGTGGTGAACGAGCTGCGCGGGGAAAAGATCGACATCGTCAAGTACAGCGACGATCCGTGCGAATACGTCGCCAAGGCGCTCGCCCCGGCGGACGTGGTGCGGGTCACCTTCCTGGAGGACGGGAAGAGCTGCCGCGTCATCGTCCCCGACAACCAGCTTTCCCTGGCCATCGGCAAGGAAGGACAGAACGTCCGTCTTGCCGCCCGGCTCACCGGCTACAAGATCGACATCAAGCCCGAGAGCGAGAGCCCGGCCGAATAACGGCCCGGTCATTCGCCCGGGAGCCATAAGGAGGCGGCCGTCCCATGCAGGCAAAAAAGATCCCTCTGCGGCAGTGCGTCGGCTGCCGGGAAATGAAACCGAAGCGCGAACTGGTGCGCATCGTGCGCTCGCCCGAAGGGGCGGTCAGCGTGGACACCACCGGGAAAAAGCCCGGCCGCGGCGCCTATGTCTGCCCCAGCGGGGACTGCCTGAAAAAAGCGATCCGGTCCAAGGCGCTCTCCCGCGCTTTCGGCGCGGAGGTGCCCGAGGACATTTTTGAGACGCTCCGCGCCGAGATCGAAGGCGCGGAATGAACGGCTCGGTCATTTTCCTGGGCCTTGCCCAGAAGGCCGGTAAGCTGGAGATCGGCGAGGAAGGCTGCGCCGACGCCGCGCGCTTCAAGCGGGCGCGCGCATTCCTCTCCGCCTCCGATGCCGCGGAGAGCTCCGTCTCCCGCGCGGCCGCCTTTGCGGAGACCTGCGGCGCGGTCCACATCGCGCTGCCGTTCACGAAAGAAGAGCTCGGCTCCGTGGTCGGACGCGGCACCCCGGGGATGTTCGCCCTGACGGACGCCGGAATGGCCTCGGCCTTTGCAAAGAAGCTGGACGCCGAATTTCCCGGCCGCTTCGGCGATGCGGCCGCCGCGCTGGCGATCGCCGCCGAAAAGCAGGTCGGGTACAGGGCAAAAAAAGCGCAGAAAGCCCAGAACAAACAAGGCTTTGAGAGCCGGAAAAGATCCGGCAGAACCTCGCACTGACCGCTCGCCGGCGGGCCTCCGCCGCGGGCGTCAACCAATCGAAAGGGATGGTCACGAAAATGAGCACGCTTGTCAAATACCGGGTACATGAGGTGGCGAAGGACTTCGGCATCTCCTCGAAGGATATCACCGAGATCCTGGCCAAATACGCCACCATGCCCAAGAACCATATGCAGGTACTCGAGGACAGCGAGCTGAACCTCATTTTCGAGAGCCTGACGCAGCATCATCAGATGAACAGCATCGCCGATATTTTCTCCGGGGCGCCTTCCCACAGCGCGGCCCCCGCTCCGAAAGCGGCCCCCGCGGAGACCGCGGCGGCCCCCGCGTCTGCCGCCGCCCCCGGCGCGGCCGCGCCTGCCGAAAAGCCGGCAAAGCCCCCCGTGGTCCCGCACAACGTGGTCCCGCAGAAGCGCATCATCGACACCTCCGGCGTCACGATCAACATCGAAAAATACGACGAGCACTTCGAAAACCTTGCCGGCGAACGCGCCCCGGGCTCCAGGCACAAGGATAAGACGCCCTCCAGAGAGCGCATCCAGAAAAAGCCCCAGAGCCGTCCGCAGAGCATGGCGCAGAGCGCAAAACGCCGTCAGGAGGAGCGCGACAGGCTGCAGCGCCTGCAGCTCGAGGTCGCCAAAAAAGCGCAGCTCAAGGTCCAGATCCCGGACGAGATCAACGTGGGCGAGCTGGCCTCCCGCATGAAGAAAACGGGTGCCGAGGTCGTCAAGCGCCTTGTGAAGATGGGCGTCATGGCCTCCCTTTCCGACACCATCGATTACGATACCGCCGCCCTCGTCGCCATGGACATGGGCTGCAAGGTCGAGCACGAAGTCGTCGTCACCATCGAGGAGAAGCTCATCGACGATCACACCGACACCGCGGAGGAGCTCGTTCCCCGCGCGCCGGTCGTCGTGGTCATGGGCCACGTCGACCACGGCAAAACGAGCCTTCTGGACTATATCCGCCATTCCCACGTCGCCTCCGGCGAAGCCGGCGGCATCACCCAGGCCATCGGCGCGTACACGGTGGACGTGGGCGGGCGGTCCGTCACCTTCCTCGACACGCCGGGCCACGAGGCCTTCACCTCCATGCGCGCCCGCGGCGCCATGGTGACGGACATCGCCGTGCTGGTCGTCGCTGCGGACGACGGCGTGATGCCCCAGACCATTGAATCGATCAACCACGCCAAGGCCGCCAAGATCCCCATCGTGGTGGCCATCAACAAAATGGATATGCACGGCGCCAACCCAGACCGCGTCGAGCAGCAGCTCATGGAGTACGAACTCGTCCCCGAAAAGTGGGGCGGCGACACCATCATGTGCCCCATCTCCGCGAAGACCGGCATGGGCGTCGACGAGCTGCTGGATAACCTGGTGCTTCTGGCCGACATGCAGGAGCTCAAGGCGAACCCCAACCGTCCCGCGAAGGGCGCGGTCATCGAGGCCCGTCTGGACAAGGGCCGCGGCCCCATCATGACGGTCCTGGTGCAGAACGGCACCCTGAAGCTGGGCGACATCATCATCGCCGGCACCGCGGTGGGCCGCGTCCGCACGATGACGAACGACAAGGGCAGAGAGATCACGGAAGCCGGCCCCTCCGTCCCTGTGGAGATCGCCGGCATGAACGAGGTCCCCGGCGCCGGCGACACCTTCAATGCCGTCGCCGACGAGCGCATGGCCAGGGAACTGGCCGATCAGCGTAAAGCCGAGCAGAAGCAGCCCGCCGCTGTGGTCAAGAAGGTCTCGCTGGACGACCTCTTCGCCAGGATCAAGGAAGGCGAGCTCAAGGAGCTCGACATCATCGTCAAGGCGGACGTCCAGGGCTCCGCGGAGGCCGTCAAGACCTCGCTGGAGAAGCTCACGAACGAAGAGGTCCGCGTAAAGGTCATCCACTCCGGCGTGGGCGCCATTTCCGAATCCGACGTCATGCTGGCCGAGACCAGCGGCGCGATCATCGTCGGCTTCAACGTCCGGCCGGACGCGTCCGCCCGCGAGAACGCGGCGCGCGCCGGCGTCGACATGCGGATGTACCGCGTCATCTACGACTGCATCGACGAGATCCGCGCCGCCATGAAGGGCATGCTCGCGCCCAAGTTCAAGGAGACCATCACCGGCCACGCCGAGGTCCGCCAGACCTACAAGGTCTCGAAGATCGGCACCGTCTGCGGCTGCTACGTGCAGGACGGCAAGATCCAGCGCAACTGCAAGGTGCGCGTGCTCCGCGACAATGTGGTCGTCCACGAGGGCGACCTGGCTTCCCTGCGCCGCTTCAAGGACGACGTCAAGGAAGTCGCCGCCGGCTACGAGTGCGGCATGCAGGTCGACAAGTTCAACGACATCAAGGTCGGCGACGTTCTCGAGTGCTTCATTATGCAACAGATCTGATCCGGGGGTCCCGGACCGTCAACGCGCCTCCGTCAAGGAGGCGCGTCCGTTAAGGAGGGGTATCGATGCCATCCAGGAAACTCAGCCGCACCAACGAGGATATCCGTCTCGTGATGTCGGAGCTGCTGCGCGACGTAAAGGATCCCCGGCTCCACCAGGGGCTTGTCAGCGTCACCGACGCGGACGCCACGGCGGATCTCAAATACTGCAAGATCTACCTTTCCGTGCTGGGCATGAAATCCGAAAAGGACTTCATGCAGGGCCTGAAATCGGCCTCCGGCTGGCTTCGCCGGGAGCTGGGGCACAGGCTCGAGCTGCGCAACGTGCCGGAGCTTCAGTTCCGCATGGACAAGTCCATCGAGGAGGGCGCGCACATAAACGACCTGCTCTCGAAGCTCGACGACGTGCGGGACGACGCGGAACGCGAGGATCAGGCCGAGGCGGACAGCCGCGCGGTCTCGGGGGAGGATGAAGCCGATGACGACCACGATCAGCCGTGAGGACGCCGTCCGGACGCTCCGTTCCCGGAAAAGCTGGCTCCTCGTCACCCATCTGCGGCCCGACGGCGACACCGTCGGCAGCGCCGCGGCGCTCTGCCTGGCGCTGCGCGGGGCCGGACTGACGGCGTTCCTCTTCCGCAACCCGCAGATCACGGAAAAATATCTCCGCTTCGCCCAGCCGTTTTTCGCGCCGGAGGGCTTTTCGCCCGAGGGCGTCGCGGCAGTCGACCTGGCGGATACGAACCTCTTCCCCATCGGCTTCGCCGGCGGGGTGGATCTGTGCGTGGATCACCATCCCACGAACAGCGGCTACGCCGCGAAAACGCTGGTGGAGCCGGACAAGTCCTCCGCGGGCGAGATCGTTCTTGCGCTGACCCGACTTCTCGGCAGCCTGACGAAGGAGGAAGCCGATCTCCTGTACGTGGCGCTCTCCACCGACACGGGCTGCTTCCAGTACGGCAACACCAACGCCGCATCCCACCGGGCGGCCGCGGAGCTGCTGACCGCCGGCGCGGACGTTCAGCGCCTCAACAAGGAGCTCTTCCGCACCGCCTCCCGCTCCCGCCTCGCGCTGGAGGGAAACATCTATGCCACGCTGCGCGCCTATGCGGGCGGCCGGGCGAACATCGCCGCGGTCACGCTGGATATGATGAAAAAATGCGGCGCAACGGAGGACGACTGCGACGACATCGCCTCTCTCCCCGGCCGCGTGGCCGGCAACGTCGTTTCCGCCGTCGTGCGGGAAATGCGCCCGCATCACTGCAAGATCTCCGTGCGCAGTACGGCCGCGGTGGACTCCTCGGCCATCTGCGCCCGCTTCGGCGGCGGCGGCCACAAAATGGCCTCCGGCTGCGAGGTGGACATGACGCCCGACGAGGCGGCGGAGACCTTCGGACGTCTTTTTGAAGAGGCGCTGGCTTGAACGGAATCCTGATCGTGGACAAGCCCGAAGGCTGGACGAGCCACGACGTGGTCGCCAAGCTCCGCTCCGCCCTGCGCGAAAAGCGCGTGGGTCACGGCGGCACGCTGGATCCGCTGGCCACCGGCGTTCTGCCCGTCTTTGTCGGCCGGGCCACCCGCGCCGCGGAATTTGCCGCGTCGGCGGAGAAGCGCTATCTGGCCGGGATCCGCTTCGGCATGACCACCGACACGCAGGACATCACCGGCAGCGTCCTGACCAGCGGCGGCGGCAGCCTTTCGGAGAGCGCGCTCGCCGCGCTGCTCCCCCGCTTCCTCGGGCCGCAGATGCAGCTCCCGCCCATGTACTCCGCCATCAAGGTGAACGGGCGCAAGCTCTGCGATGTGGCGCGCCGCGGCGGGACCGTGGAGCGCGCGCCGCGCTCCATCGAGATCAAAAGTCTTTCCATCGCAGGCGCGGACGGCGGCGACTGGCTGCTGGACGTGATCTGCTCCAAGGGCACATACATCCGCACGCTCTGCGCGGACATCGGCGAGGCCGCCGGCTGCGGCGCCGTCATGTCCTCGCTGCGCAGGACGGCGGCGGGCCGCTTCTCCATCGGCGACGCCGCTCCCCTGCCCGAGCTCCTGTCCGCCGCCCAGCGCGGCGAAGCCGAGCGGTATCTCCGCCCGACGGACAGCCTGTTTTCCGATTTGCCCGCCGTCACGGCGGAGGGCGAACAGCTCCGGCGCTGTCTCAACGGCAACGATTATCCCGCCGGCCTTCCGGACGGACTTTACCGGGTCTATGCGCCGGACGGCGGCTTTTTGATGCTGGGCCGCACCGGGGACGGGACCATGCATACGGTCAAAAGCTTTTTCGACGCGGCGGCGCCGCAGAAGGACTGATTATGGAATACGGAATGCGCGTCATCGCGCTGGGCTTTTTCGACGGCGTCCACATCGGACACGGCGCGCTCCTGCGCCGCGCGGCGGAGCGCGCAAGGGAGCTCGGCGTCGTGCCCGCGGTGATCTCTTTCGACACCCATCCCGTGAAAATGGTCACCGGGGCCGCGGTACCGCTCATCAACTCCCCTCTCGACAGGGCCGACCTCATGAAGCGGCTCTACGGCATCGACGACCTCATCTTCCTGCACTATGACCGCGAGCTCATGCACATGGCGTGGGACGATTTCATCCGCTGGCTCGCCAGCGATTTCGGCGCCGTCCACCTGGTCGCCGGCTACAATTTCCACTTCGGCTACCGGGGCGAGGGCGATTCCGAAAAGCTGGTGAAAAAATGCGCAGAGCTGGGGATCGGCTGCGACATCGTGGAAAAGGTGTCGCTGGACGGCGTGCCCGTCAGCTCCACCTATATCCGCGGCCTGCTGCTGGACGGCAGGCTGGAGGAAGCCAACCGCTTCCTGGGGCACCGGCACATCCTCACCGACAGCGTGCGCTACGGCTACCGCTTCGGACGGACGCTGGGCACGCCCACGGTCAACATGCGCTTCGAGGACGGCGTGCTCGTTCCGCTCCACGGCGTCTACGCCGCGGAGGTGCACATCCTGGACACCGGCGAGGTGCGCCCCGCCGTCACGAACATCGGCGTCCGCCCCACCTCCGGCGGCGACAGCAGCGTCACGGTGGAAAGCCACCTGCTGGGCTTTTCCGGAAACCTTTACGGCCGAAGGATAAGGGTCGAGTTTCACAAATTTTTGCGTCCTGAAATGAAATTTGGCTGTGTAGCGGCACTCCGCAATCAGATCCGCCGTGATGCCTCTGAAACGCTGGAGTTCTTTGACGGACTTCCCGAAGGTGACCGTCTCGACCCCTTCGATTATCCCGAGGAGAAATGACCGGATCCGGAGTTCCTGCACTCCACTGATACGCTGGAATAAAACGTGTCCCGGATGGCATATCATGCCATCCGGGACACGTTTTATTCCAGCAGATTGTCTCTGTATTCACTCGGCGAGACGCCAACAATTCTTTTGAAGGCATTGCTGAAGTAATATACGTCGGAAAAGCCCACTCGATCCGCTATCTCGTATATCTTGAGATCTGTGCTGCGCAGCAACTTTCTCGCCTGCTGAAGGCGCACGGCATTCAGGTATTCAATTACTCCATAGTCCTTCTCCCTCTTGAACACGGTACTGAGATAGTTTCGACTGACGCCAAGCTTACCTGCAATCTCCGAGAGATCGATCTTTTTGCTGTACTC
>Ga0268360_1002309_pt1 | contig 15331 bp, 9 predicted proteins | sample BioMet11_FD_192465 | JGI IMG/M metagenome (GOLD analysis project Ga0268360, IMG submission 192465) | Sewage microbial communities from Oakland, California, United States - Biofuel 11 (Illumina Assembly) | ecosystem: Engineered > Wastewater > Sewage > Unclassified | place: USA: California... | reverse complement strand
AAATATTGCTTTTTCCTCCAGCTACTCCAGATAGGAACCCAACAGAATATTGTTGGAAAATGACAAGAGAAGACTTAACATCAATAAAATCATTCAAGAATGTGAAAGTATTAAAGGAAGAACTAGATGAGTTTTGGGAGAAACACGCATTCACACACAAAATGTCGCATTATTTAAAATGGTGACTATAATTTTCCAAAATTATTAGTTTTCCAAAATTATTCTGGAAATGGACATCAAAGTTTAAGACCAGCCTGGAACAAATACTGAGTTAAAATTATCTCAAGACTATGCCTTTTCTTAAACTATCTCTTTGCTTTCTGGGGGCTGGCTTTAACGGAATTATCGGGTGTTAATGTACTTGAGATCCTTACAGGAATAGATCAGTTAATCTGGGGACCACCACTTCTGGTTTTACTTGTAGGGACCGGGATTTTCCTTACCTTGAAACTCGGAATGATTCAGGTCTTCAGGCTGCCTCTTGCTCTCAGGTATGTGCTTAATTCTAGAAAAGCCGAAACTGGAGTACAGGGGGACGTCTCGAGTTTTGGAGCTCTCACCACTGCACTGTCCTCAACTATCGGTACAGGGAATATAGTTGGGGTTGCAACTGCAATAAAAATGGGAGGTCCAGGCGCTCTTTTCTGGATGCTTCTTGCAGGCTTTTTCGGTATGGCAACCATGTATTCCGAGTCCCTGCTTGCAGTCAAATACAGGGTCGTGGACGCAAAAGGGCAGATGTCAGGAGGGCCTATGTATTATATCAAAAATGGGCTTGGGCAGATGAAGTACAGCCGCGTTCTTGCAGCCGCTTTTGCTTTTTTTGGGATGAATGTAGCCCTCTTTGGAATAGGAACCTTTCCGCAGGTAAATGCCATTGTCGATTCGGCAAGGATTGCCTTTAATATCCCTGAAACCCTGAGCGCTTTTGCAATAAGCCTGCTTGTGGCGTTTGTAACGCTTGGCGGGATCAGGAGGATTGCAGCAGTCGCTCAGCTACTTGTGCCTTTCATGGCAATAAGCTATGTATCGGGCTGCCTGATAATTCTTGGGTTAAACCTTGAGAAAATTCCTGAAATCCTTTCTTTGATAATAAACACTGCATTCACAGGAACTGCTGCACGGGGTGGTTTTCTTGGTGCAGGGGTGATGCTTGCAGTCAGAATGGGAATTGCGCGTGGAATTTTTTCAAACGAGTCCGGCCTCGGAAGTGCTCCAATAGCCGCTGCGGCTGCAAAGGTAAAAGAACCGGCCAGGCAGGGGCTTATTTCCATGACAGGAACTTTTTTTGACACCATTATCATCTGTCTCATGACCGGAATTGTCCTGATCGTGACGGATTCCTGGACAGGCGACCTTGCAGGTGCCTACATGACAAGCTACGCTTTTTCCACAGTACTTGCAGAGGCCGGAAATTACATCGTAACAGTCGGGCTCATTTTGTTTGCCTTTACAACTATTCTGGGTTGGAATTACTATGGCGAACGATGTGTGGAATATCTCTTTGGTGTAAAAGGAATTCTCCCTTACAAAATAATTTACATCCTGATTGTTGCCTCAGGTGCTTTCCTGACTATAGATGTTATATGGGTACTTGCTGATATCGTAAACGGTCTCATGGCTATTCCAAATCTTATTGCTCTGCTGGCCCTGCGAAAAGTTGTTACGGCCGAGACCAGGCAGTATTTTGAGAAACTTAAGTCTGAAGCCTCAAAATCGGGAGAGATAGCGAAATGACCGCGCAGTTAGACGTTTTCGCTCAAGCCTTTTTTGAAAAGGCTTGGAATACAACATATTATAGGTTGCAAATAAAGTGCAACCGTTATAAACTAGGCACGAGGACTGTTATATATGAAGCCCACCTGTCCAGAAAAGTGTTCTTGCATCGGGAAAAAGAAGCAGAAGTTAATAGATCGAATGTCTGCAGACCGAAGATTGATAAATAAAATATCGGGAGATCGAAGTTCAGTAGACAATTCAGTAGACAAAACATTGGAAGATAAAAGAGCAGTAAGTAAAACATTTGTAAATCGACAAGAAGTAAGTAAAACACAGGGAAATCGACAAGAAGTAAGTAAAACACAGGGAAATCGACAAGAAGTAAGTAAAACACAGGGAAATCGAAGAGTGGTAGGTAAAATACCGGGAAATCAAAAATCGGTAAACAGAACACTAACAGATAGAAGCTCGGCATTGTCTCTTCATTTTGTACTTGCCTTATTGATGATAACTGTCTTTTTGACAGGCCCGGCTTCTGCAGTTGTAGTGTCAGGAAACACTCACCTTGGAGTTGAGGTCTCGGAAATCAACCCCAATCCTGCCAGGCCGGGAGAAGATCTGCTCATAAAGATCAATATCCAGAATGCCGGAGACGAGCCTGCAGAGAACGTAATAGTAGGAATTGAGGAAATTCATCCTTTCATTTTTAAGTATAGCACGTCAGAACTTTATGGTTCCGGGACGAACACGGAGCGAACTTTCCGGATTGAACAGATACGGCAGCGTTCCAAGGTAGAACTGAACTTTTATTTGAGGGTAGATCCAGAGGCTGAGTCAGGGATCTATCAGATCGAGTTTACTATCAAAGACAAGAGCGGAACAAGTTTTTCTAAAAGAATTCCTGTTCGGGTGGAAGGAAATCCCGACCTTATACTCAGCGGCACTGAAATTCTTCCTGTAAATGAGGGTAATTCATCTTCAGGAGCTATAGTTCCTGGACAGGAATTTTACCTGAGGACAACAGTTAAGAATGCGGGAAACGGGAACGCAAAAAATGTCAGGGTAATGCTTAACCTCAACAACTCTTCACCTTTAATCCCACTGGAAGATAATGTTCGTTTCTTTGAGAACCTGAGTGCAGGCAGTTCCGAAAACCTTTCTTTCAAACTTCTCCTGGGCAGCAACGCCGATGTGAAGCCTTACAGAATTCCACTGCGGATAACAGCCTCGAATAATACGGAGACCTTCAAGATAGACAAGGTCCAGGAAATTGGAATTAACGTACTTAATCGGGCGCAAATTGATATTTCAAGCCTGAAATTTGACCCGGAGATTCCTGTGAAAGGGCAGCAGGCGTCCCTTACTTTAAGGCTAGAGAATGTTGGGGAAGGAGAAGCTCGCTCAGTCAAAGCCAGGCTTGAAGGACTTGAGGGCAGCGGGAGTACGGGTGCTTTTCTCGGGCGGCTGGATAAAGACGATGACGCTCCTGCAGTTTTTACATTCACTCCTGAAAAGACAGGTGATCAGAATGTGACCCTGCTGGTAGAGTATGAGGATGATTTTGGCGAACACCAGATTAGCGAGCACCTCACTTTTAATGTGCAGAGGCAGGAAGGAAGCGTTCTTCCAATTGTGCTCGGAGCTGTCCTGGTTCTTGCAGCTGTCAGTTTCTATATGAAAAAGAAAGGCAAGATCTAATCTCCGGAAACAAGAATTTCGGAAACAAGAATTTCGGAAACAAGAATTTCGGAAACAAGAATTTCGGAAACAAGAATTTCGGAAACAAATATTTCGGAAACAAGCCCGATAATGGAATTAACCAGAAAGGATGGCCTATTATGCTCGAAAAAGCGAGAGTTTCCTTATTCCTTGCCAGCCGCTCTATAACCAGAGGTAATAAAGGGATTACAATCTTTACAGTTTTTGTCCTGACCCTGATCTTTATACAGCTTGTGCTCTTTTCAAGCATGCTGGCCGGGGTTACGCTCAAGTTCAATGAACTTATGGTGAACTTTCAGACCGGAAACGTCGTGGTCGAACCAAAGGAAGAAGAACGCTATATAGAGGACGCATCAGCTCTCCAGAAAAAGATAGAAAGTCTCCCGCAGGTAGTAGGGACTTCGGCTCGCTTGAAAACTACTGGAAACTTCCGCTATAAAGAGAAGGAAATAGGAGCTACGGTTTATGGGATAGATCCTGCGGATGAGATTTTTGTAACAGGCCTTGAAGACGCTATAATAAGTGGGGAATTTCTGAGCAGGCCTGATAAAGGAGAAATAATTCTGGGCAGGGAGGTATCGGGAGGTTTTGGAGCCCTTATGGAATCAAGGTCTTTAGGTGGTGTGGAAGTAGGAGACACCGTTGAACTCACAATCGGAGGCGTAACCCGGGAGTTCAGGGTAAAAGGAATTTATACAACGCGCTATTTCATGGCTGATGCCTCGGCTTACCTTACCAGATCTGACCTTGAAGAAATGCTGGGTATTGAGGGCAGGGACCTTGCTCAGGAAATAGCCGTTAAAACCGCAGACGGCACACCTGAGGACGATACAAGGACTGCGCTTCTTTCTCTTGGCATCAGTGAGAATATCCGTACCTGGCATGAATTTGCAGGTATCCTCCGGCTGATCGAAAGCACACTTGGGCTGGTCCGGAATATTATGAATGCTATCGGCTTGCTAATTGCTTTTGTGATCATCTTTGTGGTTATTTACGTAAATATTGTGAACAAAAAAAGACAGATAGGGGTTCAGAAAGCAATAGGAATAGAACAAAACGTGATAGTTGCATCCTTTGTGCTCCAGGCCATGCTTTACGCAGGCGCGGGCGTTATACTTGGCTACTTGTTTATGCGCTTCGGGCTTGTGCCTTATACGGTTTCCCACCCTGTAGAAGTCCCGCTCGGAGACATGAGCCTCAAGCTGGACAATGCAGAAGCCTTAAACCGGGCAGTCTTACTGTTTCTTTCTTCTGTAGTTGGCTCAGTAATTCCTGCGTACAAACTGGCTCAGAAAGATCTTCTTGACCTGATCTGGGGCAAATAAATGAGGTAATAAATGAGGCAAATAAATGGGGCAAATAAAGGGTGAAACTATGGAAAAAATCCGAAAGCAGAATGAGGATGCAGTAAAAAGCATGGATGAAATCCAAAAGCCGACAGAGGATATAGTGAAAAGTACGGATGAAATCCGAAAACATACAGAGGATACTATTGTAGATACTATTATAGAAGGTATCGATATCGTGCGAACCTTCAAGATGGGAGAAGTAGAGGTTCGGGCCCTGCGCAGCGTAAATGTGAGAATCCGGCGTGGAGAGTTTATTGCGATCATGGGCCCGAGCGGTTCAGGCAAGACCACACTTTTGAACCAGCTCGGCCTGCTTGATACTCCAAACTCGGGAAAGGTCATTATAGACAGTACGGATACCTCCAGACTGTCGGACAGCGAAAAAGGCAAATTCAGGCTTCATAACCTGGGTTATGTCTTTCAGGACTATGCTTTACTTCCCGAGCTCAATGCTATGGAAAATGTCTATATCTCCCTTATGATGCAGGGCAAAAGTAAAACCGAATGCGAATCCGCAGCCGCAGAAATTCTTTCTGCAGTTGGGCTTGGCGACCGCCTGCAGCAGCTCCCGTCCAAAATGAGTGGAGGCCAGCAGCAAAGAGTCTCAATAGCAAGAGCTCTTGCCCATTCCCCAGAAGTCCTTTTTGCAGACGAGCCCTGCGCCAACCTTGACTCCGAGACCTCAAAGGAGGTACTTGACCTTTTTGAAAAATTCAATCAGAAAAAAGGGCAGACAATTGTAATGGTTACACATGAAGAATGGCATGCCGAATACGCAGACAGGGTAATAAGGTTAAAGGATGGAATCGTTCAGGGGTGAAACTTCTGTGCAGGCTTCTATTTTTCAAAAATTACCTTAGCCAAAATCAATGCTTCTTTTCAAAACTTAGCGAGTTCATCTCTAAACTCAATCTTGGTTTTCTGAATCTCGAATATAAAAGATCAATTGAGTTTCTTATCGTGGAATATAGCTCTGAAATTTTTATTGGTTTAAAAAGAAATTTGGTTTTGGGATGAACTCAGTGTTATCTGAACTGGATTTTCAGAGATTCTCATATTGTCCCAGAAGCTTTGAACCCCATCATTAATGGCGCACATTATGTTAGGGTTACCCCAAATGGAAAGGGTGTATTAAAGCAATTCAGGACATGATTTTATTTAATAGCAAGATTTCAAAAATTATAAAAAATTAGTCTATATTTTAGAAGAAAATAATATTTTTGTTCAAAAATATGTATCCAAAATTAAAATAAAAACTGTAATTTTATATAATTACATAAATTAATTGGGACATATTGTAATTATTGTAAAAAGAAATATATAAGAAAAGTCATACTGAATAATAAGAGAATAAAATACAGGAATTATTATGTGAAGAGAATTCTATGAAATCCTCTCTGGAGGACAGGAAAGTAAAATATTAAAATTTTTATAAAGGGATGTAAAAATGTATGGTTTTTCAGAGATATATACCCGATTAATTTTAATAGGTTTATAACCTTTACAAAGAAAGAGAGTGAAAAACAAGAAAAAGCCTAAAAATCAATAGCATTGGCCCTCTCAGATTCATCCAGGAGCGAATAATATGGAATACAGCTATGACCTTAAAGGAAATAATCTCTACATTGGAGAGAACCAAATAAATGCTTATAGCTTGGAAGAAAATGAGATTGGTAACTGCACCATATGCGACTCTATTCTTATGAGCCTTAGTTATCACATGGCAGGAGAAAGAAACGTAGTAGTAACAAAATGCATCTCTTGCGGGGCTTTTTATGCAAACATCTATGATTCTGAATGGAACTGGGTAGATGAGGTCCAGGTATCTTTGCTTCCTATTCCAATTCCTATAAGCAGTCAGAGGATCGATGACTGGAAAGGGCTTGAGTCAATTCCCATAAAAAAGCTTGAAGCTGTCTTCTCTAAAGGGGAAATAGAAGCTCTTTTTGCAAGGGCAAAAGATAAAACTCCTATCCGTCAGTACCTGTACAGGGCCCGCAAAAAATACAAACTTTTTGAAGAAATATTTGACCTTGAGCTGGCATTATAATTTAATTATATATTTTCCGATTTCTCTTATTTTTTGAAGAGTCAGGTATTTTAATTTGTATTTTTTAATTGTAATTATATAATAATACATGGAAATTTGTTAGAAGATCTATATAATAATTGTTAAATTTGTTTATTATTTTATAAAAATATGTAATAAATTTAAATATTATTAAAGCTAAGTACTAATTTTTTAAACTATATTTTGTAATATATTTATATATTATCTTTAAATAATATATTAATATTTGTGTAATTTCTCAAAATATAAAGAGTAAAACTAATTTTTATATGCTATTTAAGATATCTATATATTTTAATCGATAAATCTTAAAGCACGTTCTTGGAGGAAATTGATTGAATTGTTAGTATGTTTTTTTATTAGTTTTTCACATAGTAAGTCTACACCAATTGAGTTAAAAAATATTATATAAATATAGGCACATAATAAGCGAACGTTTATTTTTATATTGTGCGTAATATATGTTTGCTATGAAAATAAAAGTTAGATTGAAAAAGCTAAGAGATATTTACAGTTAAATATACAAAAAAACTAACTTGTTCAGACAGACTTCGTCTATTTTTTTCCATGTATTCCTGATATTCCTTTATAATTATCTGGAAACTCTTACTGAAACTCTTACTGAGTGAACAAAGCTCGGTTTTTGTAATAAATTATATATCTGTTTATATCGGATATGCATAACAAGAATATTATTTCATGCTGTTTGTTTTATGAAACTTTTCTGCAGGTTCAGACAGCTAAATAAAAGAATATATTCCTATATATTATAAGCATATGATTGAAAATTTTCATAAAATCGTTTTTAGACCCCAATTTTGTAAACTCATCTGTTACAAGGACTATAAGAATAGGGTGTATTTGGCCGACAACCGGAGGAGTAAATGCATAAAATAATAAAAGAAAAAAGACAAAGAACTTAACAGAATTTATACTCATATACTATAAGAATACTTATATTTTTTTCATGCAGAATATAAAATGGTCCTTATTTTGAAATATCATTATACTTGTCTATCTGTCAATATGCTAGATATATTATATGATTACTTGTTCATTTTATAACTATGCGTATTGGTCAAAATTTAAACTAATTAGTGTACACTAATTACTTGAAAAAATATATTATAAATATAGTGTTATATTAATAATGTTTTGTAAAAAGTTATTAAAAATCATAAAACATATATATATATATTTCAAATGTTTTTTTTGAATCAGATTAGTATGTTGAGTGTATATATTTGTTTTAATGAGTAACTATATTTAATGATATACTCTAATATCGTTTTTAGTAAATAATCAAACTAATGATTATTATTCGTAATAACTAAAAAGCAATGATATTAACATATATAATATACAATATGCATCTTTAAATGAAGTATCTAGTTTATAAAGTCTTGTCAAAATGCATATTCCAAAATATATATTTTAAGTGAATCATTTTATAGATATACACAACAGATATAATAAAACATATATTCTAATATATATTTACTTATGCCAGACTAAACTGTTACAAAATAAAACCGGTTATTTATAATCTTTATCATATTGGATACTTTTAACTATGTGTATTATTTTATGTATTCTTAGTATACAAATTACAGATCATTAAAAACATACTTTAAAATACGTACATATCTGTAAAATGTCATAATATAAATTTAAGTATTCTATATAATACCTATTAAAATATATTGTTTTCTTGCATATTGATAAATTATTAATCCTAAATAGAATTGACTGTTAACTATATTATATACGGTGACTAATCGTAATATATATACTTCAAATCCAATAATTATTAAGCTATATTTATAAAATTGTTTTCTGTTCTGTTTGTATAACTCTTATGGGTAACTATTGAGCGAAACGAATACTTTGTTCCATAAGCAGGAATTTTCATTATTTTCTATAACATGGTCTAAATATTATCAATTTATGGAATCAGACAATTGATATATATGTTAATTGAAAATAAGTTAACATCTGCAAAAAGACGAAACTAAATTAAATGCAGGTTACGTATCATATTTATTCAGAAAGCTATTATACCCAATTAACTAAATCTTATAAACCTATATCAAAATATAGTTATACTGAGATTAATTTTAATTCAAAAAATAAGCAGGGCCATTTATGCTTGAAAAAATCGACCTCTCCAAGAAAATAACAACTGCCGAGTACAAAAAAAATCAAAAAGCATTTAAAACCAGCCTCGGAGAACTACAGCGCAAAGCCTGGGATTTGAAGATACCTGTTATCCTCGTTTTCGAAGGCTGGCACGTGTCCGGAATGGCAGAGGATATCAACCGTTTTATTCTTTCTCTTGACCCCAGAGGATACGATTTCCATACCATGAACAGGCCCTGCTATGAAGAACTCCTTAAGCCCTTCGTTGTACGCTACTGGTCTAGAGTTCCTGTGAAGGGAAAGATTGGAATCTTTGATAGGAGCTGGTACAGCAGGGCAATTATAGAGTGTCTGGAAAAGAACAAATCTGAAGAAGAACTGGGGAGATACCTGGAAGAAATAAACTATTTTGAGCGACAACTTGCCGATGATGGGTATCTTTTAATCAAAGTTTTCCTTCACATCAGTGAAAAAGAGCATAAAGAACGTTTTAAAGATCTTAAAAAAATTGATATTCCAATATTTGACGAGTATGAGGATGAAGCAAGACAGGACCTTGATTTCATCCATAAATACAATGAGTATATGCCGCTTGTCGAGAAGATCTTAGAGAAAACCGATATGCCTTATGCCCCCTGGACAATAGTGGAAGCTAATGACCGAAACTTTGCAACTTTAAAAATTATGACGACGGTCATCCATGCGATTGAAGACTCTATTGAACAGGCAACTAGAACACCGGCTGAACAGACCCTCAAATATCTTGATACGGAAACCCCAGAGGTTCCTCAGCTTAACAATTCCATTCTAGAAAAGGTTGACCTTTCCAAAAAGATGGATACCGATGAATATAAAAAATCAAAAAAGTTATACCAGCAAAAACTTGCAGACCTCCAGTATGAGCTTTTTGAGAAAAAACGTCCTCTGATTCTGGTCTTTGAAGGCTGGGACGCGGCTGGCAAAGGAGGAAACATTTACCGCTTTGTAGAAAATCTAAATCCCAGGCTTTACAGGGTAGTCCCTGTGGGTTCGCCAAATGACATCGAAAAAGCCCATCATTACCTCTGGCGTTTCTGTGAAGGAATCCCTCGAGCCGGCCATATAACAATTTTTGATCGAAGCTGGTACGGCCGCGTCATGGTAGAAAGAATTGAAGGCTTTTGCAGCGAGGACGAATGGAAAAGGGCTTACAGGGAAATCAATGAATTTGAAGAAATCCTTACACAGGCCGGAGCAATTGTAGTTAAGTTCTGGCTTCACATTGATCAAGAGACTCAACTGGAACGTTTTAACAGTCGGCAACATGACCCTGAGAAAAAATGGAAAATTACAGACGAAGACTGGCGGAACAGAAGCAGATGGGAAGATTATAAAATCGTAGTCGATGAGATGCTTCAGAAAACAAGCACAACAAATGCCCAGTGGATTATTGTAGAATCAAACGACAAACGGTACTCCAGAATCAAAGTACTGAGAAGTGTTGTTGAAACCATTGAAAAAGAGCTGAAAAAATAACATTATTCCAATAGATAATTTTAATAAAATTCATTCAATAAATATTTTTAATAAAATTATATTTTTGTTTTATTCGGAAATAATTTAACTTTAAACTTTTTTTATTATTCCATATTTCACAACCCAAACAATACCATTCCTGTTCTGAATTAAATTCAAAAATATTCTCCGAAACTCTTTTATATATTTTAGGCAATAAGAACTTATAATAAATTTTTATCCTGTGTCGCGTTACAACCAATTACTATATAATTTACTCTAATTTCCTTTAATTTCCTTTAATTTACTCTATGATTGGCATCGTATCTTATTTGCCTGTAAATGTCAGGCTTTCAGGAGCCTTAAAGATGATTGAAGTCAGAAATCTTTCTAAGTCCTATGGAAGTACAAAGGCAGTAAATGACATTTCCCTTTCGATTGGAAAAGGTGAGCTTTTCGGGCTTCTGGGTCCTAACGGGTCAGGAAAAACAACCATAATCAAAATGCTTACCGGTCAAATAAAGCCAACTTCAGGTTCAATCAGGGTACTGGGAGTAGATGTTCTCGAAGACCCTGTTCGGGTTCGGAAACTTGCAGGTATTGTCCCTGAACAGGAAACTCCCCCGAGTTTTTTGACGGCAGAAGAATACCTCTATTTTGTTGCAAATATCCGGAAAATGGAAAACTATGAGAAAGCCTGCGAAAAATGGTTCGAATTTCTGGATTTTGGTGACCAGAAAAATTCACTGTGCAAAGACCTCTCAAGAGGCACAAGGCAGAAACTGATGTTTGCCCAGGCTTTCCTGCATGAGCCGGAACTAGCAATTATTGATGAGCCTCTAATCAATCTGGACCCTGTAATGCAGAGAAAAGTAAAGGATTTTCTCGCAGGCTATGTGAAAAGCGGGGGAACAGTTTTTATTTCAACACATATCCTCGAAATTGCAAAACAGATCTGTACCAGTATTGGGATCATTTACAAAGGAAAATTGGTATATACAGGCCGCCTGGACGATCTTACCCTTCAGGAAAGAAACTTTGAAGAATTCTTTCTGGAACTGGTGGGCCAACCAGGGAATTCGGCATTGGTTTGATGATGTCTGCACAGTATGCATAACAAAATTTCAGGATCTGAGACTCTTTTATCACGCAGGAATTCGCAAATTAACACAAAAATAAGAGCAAAACGCCTGAAGTAAAGAAGAAATTGCCTGAAATTAAAAGCAAAAATTGCCTGAAATAAGAGCAAATATCACAAAAACGAGCGTAAAATGGCGCAAAATCAAGACTGAAACTCGGACTATAGATAGAAGGGATTTTATGTTTGAGATTTTCAAAAGCATGCTCAAAGAAGAATGGCGAATGCATTCAAATCTTTTCGGGAACAATGGTTTTTCCCTATTTCCGGTTTTTATCTTCCTGTTTACTTTCTTCGTAAGTATGGTTCTGCCGGTTTTCAGCGAAATCTTTACGTATGCCCAGATCGCACTCGGAATGCATTATCTTTTCTTACTTCTGGGAGGCATGGTAGGCGCCTTCGGGCTTATGGGCAGAGAGTTTATGAACCGGCGTTTTGGGCAAGCAAGTCTGATAGCATATTCTGCAAGGACGCTTCCTGTTTCAGAGAGATTGATCTTTGCAAACTTCCTTATAAAAGATATCGTATACTACTTTGTCCTCTATGTGCTGCCTTTCATTGGAGGTTTTGCTCTTGCTGTAGCCTTTATCCCTGCAGGAAACTTCCATTTTCCTGTTATCCTTCTCCTTCTACTGACACTTTCTCTTTCTTTTATGATCGGGCTTTCCCTGGTGTTTTTCTTATCTACTATCTATGCCTATTCCGGAAAGCTGCTGACCTGGAGTTTACTGGCAGGCTCCATTTTTCTGCTTTTTATTTCCGGAAATCTGGATTCAAGAATCGTTTATAGCTTACCTAGCCTTTCTCTTTTCCTGCTTCCTTCAAAAAGCTGTTTCCTGCTTTCCTCTGGGCTTATAATCGTTCCTTCAGCTTTATCCCTGCTTTTCCTGAAAGTGGATTTTCCCCAGACAAGAAAGAACTTTTCAAACTCATTTTCCAGGCTCTGCAAGGAATTTGGTTCTTACAGGTATGCAGCTTTTGTCGCAAAGGATTTCTTTGACCTTAAAAGAAGTGAGGGAGGACTCGGAAAATTAATTTTTTCATTCCTGCTGCCTGCAGCTCTTATCTGGATGCTCCTTTCAGCCCTGGGAAAGGTGCTCCCAGCTTTAAATATTTTAATCCTGTTTTCCCTTGTTCTGGGAGTACTTTCCTCTTCAATGTACAACTGGCTTACAGAATATGATATCTTTTCCTCATATGCTTTCTTTCCCCTGAAAGTTTCGGATATGATACGGAGCAAACTCAACAGTTACCTTTTCTTGAATCTGGTTCCGCTTATACTTCTTATCCTGCTTATCCTTAAAAAAGACCCTGCATTTCTACTACCCACCCTGCTGCTTTTTCTCTCAATGTCGTTTTACATGGTTTCGATACTTATTTACCTGACAGGCCTTTCCCCTTCGATAAACCTCTATAACGGCAGGACTTTCGCAGTATATACCCTCTCAGTCATGCCTCTTTTGCTGGTTAACATTATTCTGTCAATGTTTGGCCCGTACTATGTGCTTGTAAACCTCCTGCTGGTGCCTCCTTCCCTCTATCTGCTTGGACAAAGCTTCAGGAAGTGGGACAGGATTGAAAGCCCACGCTTCTAATAGTCGTATAATATCTCAGTCATCTCCCAGTTACGTCAGAATTTACAGCTTGAACATACCTTTTTTAATCTCAGATTGAAAATATGTTTGGAGAGAAAGATAATGATTCCTTTTCTTTACACATTCTGGACATTTCTGAAAACACTAAAAACGCTGCTTAAAGATCCGAAGTTCAGGTCCCTCCTATATCTAACTGTGATAACTCTCGCAGGAGGCACTGTCTTTTATCATAAAGTCGAAGGCTGGAGATGGCTCGACTCTTTCTATTTTTCGGTTATAACCCTGGTAACAGTGGGATATGGAGACTTTGCCCCTAAAACGGACCTGGGAAAAATTTTTACTGTAGTTTATATTTTTATAGGGCTTGGAATCCTGATCGGTTTTATCAATCCGATTGGAGAATATATTATAGATAAAAGGTTCGAAGTAGTGGAGAAAAAAAACGAAGTCAAAAATTCTGAAAACAAATTTTATTTCTTAGGATACCTGGGAAAGATCAGGAAGAAAAAATAGCATTTATAACAGGAAAAAACTATGCTGAGAAACTGAACTGTTCGATTTACTTATCATGATCAGCTTCTCAGTACTGTAAATGTGCGCATGGCTATACCTAACTTATCCTTTAACCCGTTTCAATCTTATCTCGATAACTTTTCAGAGTATTGTCTCTGACTCATATGTCGTTTCTGACTCATATGTCATCTGACTCATGTATCGGAATATAATCATCTCAAGTTCCATAAAATTTTTTTAGAGATGTGTTACCTTAATGCAGATGATTATCCCTAAGAGACTTACTGCCATTGCAATAGCAGTTATGAAAATAATCAACGCGAAACTGTCCTTCTCAATCAAATCATTGTTCTTATATTCCATATTATTATATATGTAATCTCTACATAAAAACATTACAATTTTCATTTAATTATTGGGCAGAAACATATTGAACAATCCTTTAATTTATTTATGAAGGCTGCAAAACTCAGCCAGGAAGTCTTTTTATTTTTATATATACACTGATTTTATTACTATGGGAGCGCAGAGGGTCATGAATACCCCATCCTTTAGAGGCTGTCCGACAATTACCCTAGGTAATTAAGGTTTCTGCTTTGAATATATCAATTATTATATAATATTCTACTAATTTTTTGGTTTATGGTTTTTATTAAATCTTTAAAAAATCAAGTTTGGACTTTACCTCCAGATATCCGAGATCTTATTCCTTCAGATCATATCTGCTATTTGGTTGAGTCTTTTGTGGATGAGATGGATTTTAGTGAATTTGAAACCAGATATGAAGGTTCTGGACACCCTGCTTATCATCCTTGCATAATGGGCAATGTGCTGATTTTTCTGTAAAATCATAAATCTTAAAAAGTTGGTAGTTTGAAAATCTAATATCAAAAGAACGGAACTATAATCAATACACAAAAAATGAACTTTGAATTTACAGCAAATTCGCAACACTGCCATTTTTGGTAGTGTACTAACTTTTCTGTAAAAATTAACTTCGAATTTACAGTAAATTCGCAACACCACATTAGACATTTATTCAGACAGTCTCTACTATTTTTCTCGCTGACGCTTTTAATGTTTCTCTGGCCCTCGTCTCGGTAAGCCCGGCCCCCATTGCGATTTTCATGGCAGTTTCATAAGTGATAAGGTCTTCAGGGGCATGTGTGTCGGTATTTACAAGAAGCGTTGCACCAATCTCAAGAGCAAGCCTGGCGACATGGCCGTTGGTCCGGTTGTGCCCGTTCCTGGCTGTAATCTCAAGGCAAACATTGTTCTCTTTAGCGGTCTCGACATCTTTCTCGGAAATCAGGCCTGGGTGAGCCAGGATGTCTACATATTCACAGGCAACAGATGCTGCATTTGTTCCGGGGGCAACTGGCTCGGAGGTGGTCTCCCCGTGCACGACCACAATTTCTGCACCTAGCTCTTTTGATTTCTTTGCAAGAGGGGCTATTTTCCGTGGCGGCACATGTGTCAGTTCAACCCCGGCTAGAACGCGGATATCCCATTCACTTTCAAGGTATTTTGCTTTATGTCCCGCTTCGATAAGCTGTTCGAGATTGGTGTAATCAGCATGGTCGGTAAGTGCAAT
>Ga0268360_1002308_pt1 | contig 15334 bp, 10 predicted proteins | sample BioMet11_FD_192465 | JGI IMG/M metagenome (GOLD analysis project Ga0268360, IMG submission 192465) | Sewage microbial communities from Oakland, California, United States - Biofuel 11 (Illumina Assembly) | ecosystem: Engineered > Wastewater > Sewage > Unclassified | place: USA: California... | reverse complement strand
CGTCTGTTCGCACTGGTAGCAAAACATATGTCGTCCTCCATCTGGGTTTGGGTTCGATTTCCCGTTTCCGTGGTTTCCGGTCTACGCGGGCCAGGGCAAGGCCGGTTTGACCTAAGTCAAAAAGCCGCTTTTTTTTGCAGGCAGCCCCAACGCCCAGCGCGTCCGCCACAAGCGGAACCACGCCACAGGAAACCGTGCGTGCGCCCCAGCCACCCGGCGGGACGCCGGCTGCGTCCCACCGGCGCGGACTTTTCGAGAGACTGCCAGCATAAAGCCCAGACGTCGCAAAAGGTCAAGACAGGCCTGTCGCAAGACCGCCGTGTTGTGCGGCCGGACGCAAATCAGTGCCGCCGGCGGCCAGGGACGGAGGCAGGCGAAAGCTTTCCAAGGCGGCAGGGAGGGATTTCCGGTCGCGGCAACCCAACCTGGGACAACCGGCTACCGGGTTGGCCGCCCGTGCGGAGAACGCGGCGCGCCCTGGGGGGGCGCAAACCGGATAGGGGGACGGGAAATGGTTTTGGCGGGCGGCGGGTAAAAAAATTTTCGCCCACTGGAATTCCGGTGGGTTGCAAGGTTGCCTAAAAAAGGAATTTGTGAAAAAAGACACAAGACGAACGGGGAATTTTATTGAATACCCCAGTTGTCCTCTTTTGCAAAGCCCCTGCCGCTGTCCGGACGCGGCGCGGCGACGCAGCCTACGGCGCGCGTTGCCAACCACGCACCCCGGCACGGATCGCCCCAGCCAGCAGCGGCCGCGAACCCGCTGCCCCAAGGACCCCAAACCTGGCGATTTCGGCGATCCGGTGTCGCCGTGCCGCGTCCAGACAGCGGTTTTTGCGTCACGAGAGCACTCCCGGCATCGTCCTGACGCCGGGAGCCAAGTGACAGCCGCTCCAGAAACAGCCCGCTTTTTTCCCGAAAAAATTGCCCCGTCAGGTCACGTCTGGCTCAGGCCAGAACCCCGAGACGCTGCGCAAGCTTCAACCCGGGAAAGACATCGGTCAGCCGCTTTTCCGGCAAGCCCAGATGGTACCGGGCGATTTCCGCCACCACCGCGCGCCAGTCCGTGGCCACGGCCACATCCTGGCCTTCGACCAGCCGGTGATCAGCCAACCCGGGCCAGTCCCCCAGGACCCGCCCCCCGGCCACGGCACCGCCAAGGATAAGCAACACCCCACCCCGGCCGTTATCCGTACCGCCGAACGCGTTTTCCCGTGCCCGCCGGCCGAATTCCCCCAAGGCCACCACCACGGTGCCGTCCGCAGCCTTGCCGAGACCGTCGAGCAGCCCGGCCAAGCCCTCGGCGGTTTCGCGCAGCCGGTCGGCCAGATAGCCCTGGCCCGCGCCCTGGGACACATGGGTGTCAAAACCCGAAACAGCGACAAACCCCAAAGGGGCATCCCGGCGTTCGGCCAACTCCCGGCCGAACCGTTCGCCGTACCGGGCAAAGGTCGGCGCGGGCACGGCCCCGGCAGCGGACTCCCGGGATTCGGCCAAAAATTTGGCCTGGGTCGCGATGCGGGCCGTGCGACCGGCGGTAAAAGCCGTATCCAGGGCCGTGCGACCGTCAAAAAGCCGCGATTCGGCCTCGAAAAGCGCTTGGTCCTCCGGGACCGGCGCGGGCAAAGACGGGCCACGCCCTGGGGCAAGAAGCTTGTAGTGGGGAGCGCCGGCAAAGACCGGCGAGAGGCTCCCGACCAGCATCTGTGCCCGCTCCCCGCCCAGGGCCAGCGACAGCCGGCCCAACCAGCCGGATTTGCGTGGAGCATCCTTGGCCAGAACGCCGGCATCGAAACTGGCCAACGCGGCTTGGTGTTCGGGGGCCACCCCGGGCAGGCCGCAAGCCGGGATCACTGCCAGTTTTTTTTGCTTCCAGAAAGGAAAAAGCGGCGCCAGGGCCGGATGCAGGATGAAGCCGTCACCGAGGTCAAGGCTGTCCTTGCCGGGCACAATCGCCGTGGTCGGCCGCAAGGCCGGATAGAGCGGATCGGCCGTGGGCGCGGCCAGGGACAGACCGTCCGGCCCGCCCTGGAGCAAGACCACGACGAGCCGCTTCCCTGGCCGGGCGCCGGCGGCCGCCGCCTTCCGATCCTGCTCCCGTGCCGTGGCCTGGCCCCGGGCCGAGGCCTTGCGCCTGGCCAGGACCAATCCGGGATCGGCCAGTCCCACAGCCCCCAAGGCTGCCAGCCATCGCAACATGTCGCGTCGTCGCACGAGCTTCCCCTACTCCCGTTCAACCAACCGCTCGCCGCCATGATCCGGAGGGAACTCTTCCCTGCGTCCCACCGCAAGCGCTCCCTCTCCTGTCAATACCGCATGAAATCCGGCGAACCGAGCAGCACGGCCGGCCCCAAACGCTCCGGCGCCTTGGCCGCGGCCTGGCGCGTGGACGCGGACACGGCCGGCCCCAGGGTACCGGCCAGTCCCTGCACCGAAAGTCCGGCCGGCTTAGGTCCAAGGACAGGCAACCGCCCGGACACGATATCCCCGGCCAGGGCCACCCGGCGCGCCACATTTTCTGGTTTGAGCCAGATCGCGGTCAAAATCGGATGCCCGTCAACGGAGCCGGCCTCATAAAGAGGCTGGCCAAGGCCATCCAGAACGCCGACCAGGGCCGCGGTATCCCGGGGCACGCCACCCAGGGCTCGCACCGTCGACACCACCTGGCGCAAGGGGCGCTTGAACCGATTGCCCATGTACTTGGGATCGAAAAATTCCGCACTGGTGAAAAGGGCCCGCAGCACCTCGCGGATATCGCCTTCCGTCGCCGTGAAGGTCTCGGCCAGCCGTTTGACCAGGCTCGGCGGCGGTTCGTCGCACAGGAAATACTGGATGAGCTTGCGGCTGATGGTCACGGCCGTCACCTTGTGCCCGGCCAGAATGCGCAAGGCGGCCGCGCCTTCGCCCACGCCCGAGCCCTTGATGGGCTGGCCCAGAAAAACCTTGTCCGTGGGATCGTGCAGGTCAGGCTCGAAATGAAACCCGCCCGTTTCCGCGCCGTCCCGGGCCGCGCCCACGCGCCAGCCGGTGAAAATCCTCGCCAGAGCCTTCACATCGCCGGCTTTCTGCGGTCCGCCCGGCCCCAGGGTCTGGTTGTTCAGGACAACGGCGGCATAGCTCGTTTCGAGTCCCTCCCCGGGAGCGGAGACACCATGGCGGGGGCTCATGTTTTTCCAGTTGCCAAAGGCGATAAGCATGGCCGGATGCATGGCCGTGGCTGACAGCAGGTCGAGAAAGCGGCCCATGGCATGGGGCCGGATGGCCTCGCGCTCAAAGGCGCCGACCCAGAGGGTGGCCAAGCCTTTTTTCGCGCCCAGGTTGAAATGATCGCTCCAAAAGGCCACCATGAGTTCGTAGAGCTGACGTCGGGAAAGAATGGCCCGGTACAGCCTGGCCTTGGCCGCTTCCAGGGCAACGGCGCCGGCCCGGTCGAACACCCGGCGCATGGCTTCGGGACCGGGAGGGCCGTCGGTATCGGCCTTTGGCCCGAATTCCCGAAACAGCCGCACCGTGTCCATGGATTCGGTGGGCAGGCCGGCCAGCTTTTCGGTCAGCGCCGCCGGTTCGTCGAGACGTTCGGGTTCGAGCTGGCTGGCGATGAAAGCCGCCGTGCCCATGGCCGTGACCCGTTCCAGATCGCCCGGGGTCGGACCGTACGTCAACCGATTGAGCACATGCAGGACCTTGTCCGACTCCTCGGCCCGGGCCGGGACGGTCGCGCACCAGAGGAGAGCGCAGACGAAAATTGCCCAGCGACCGACGGCGCGGCGCAAAATCGGCAGACGCCCGACGCGCCCCGGTCCTGGTTTGGCAAGCATTGCGGCAGTGTGCGCGGGGGCATGGCAAATGTCAATTGCGCCCGGGACAAGGAAAAAACGTGCCAGGGACTATCCTTTCGGGCACCATCGATCCAACCAAGGAGGCAGCATGGACGTCTATCGGCAGACCGTTGTCAAATACGGCGTGGGCTTTGGCTCGGCCCTGGCCATGGCCGTTTCGTTTACCCTCAACAAGTCCATCTTCTGGGCCATCATCCACGGTGTGCTCGGCTGGATCTACGTCGTCTACGCCTGGTTGTTCAAAACCTACTGAGCACTTCCGGGCCGGCCACGGCGGCGAAATCCCCGGTGCCGGCCGCGAAGCCGTGGGCCACAAGGGCGAAATAGATCCAGGCCATGGTCTCCCGGCCACCTGCCAGGACAACCGGCGCCGGCTCCCGGCGATAGACGTGGGGATGCTCCTCCAGCCGGTCCAGACCGGCCAGGATGCCGGCATCGACCCGGTAGAGTTCCCCGACGATGCGCGGTCCGGTCGCGTGGCGCAACAAAGAGGGGATGCCACCGTAGAGGTACATGGCATGGCCGTCCCGGGTCGTGGCCGGACCGAGGAAACGTGCCTTGTTCAAATAGAAGTGGTTGCAAAACCCCTGGCGCAAGGTGCCGTAGACGAAGACGTCCCAGGTGGACGCGGCCTCCTCAGGCCGGGACATGGTCCCCTCCGAAGCCGAGCCGGTCGAGACACAGCCGCCTCGCCTCGCGTTCGATGGCGCACAGCGCGGCCAGAGCCTCGTTGAAATCGTCCCGACCGGCGGTGAAGACGCCATGGCCGAGCACCACCACTCCGGCCCGACCGACCAAGGCCGGGGGCATGGTGTGGACAAGTCCGCGCGGACCGGCCCCGACCTCGCCAGGCACGATGGGCACATCCCCAAGGAAGCGGCGCCTCGGGCAGGTCACATGGCAGGCGTCACGCTCGGGACAATCCGGGAGATCGCAGTCCATGGACAGGATCACCGCGAATTTGGGGTGGCCGTGGAGAATGGCCCGGCGGCCGTCCAGACGGGCCAGGGCGGCATGGGCCGCCAGTTCGCTGGACGCGGTCAGCCCGGCGCACGACGAGCCGTCCAGGGGGCAGATGTCGAGACAGCCGGCCAGCTCGTCCAGGGCGGCCCCGGTCTGGCTGATGGCCAGGGCGCCGTCCAGATTGTAGGACACGTTGCCGAATACCGAATCCACAAGCCCCAGGTCCACCGTGGCTTTCCCGGCCGCGACCACGGCGGCCAGGGCCTCGGTCCGGGTCGCAAACGGTCCCCGGGCCAGGGCCGGCGGCTGCGCAGGCGGCGCCGGGGGCAAACTTGCCACGGCCCGGGCGAGCACGGCCGCCCGTTGCGCATCGACGGTTCCGGCACGGGCCGCGGCCAGGCAATCGGCAAAAAACTTCACGAACCCGGCAAAGGCCACGGACGAGACCGTGACAAACGCCTGCTCCGGCGACAGGGCGCCATGGGCCACAATGCCGTACCCCGGCACATAAGCCCCCTTGCGCCGGGTCAGAGCCTGGGCCATGGCTGCGGCCGTGGGTGCGGCCACGACCGGTATGTCGTGGAAAAAAGTCCGCGTCTCGCAGTCCCGGGGCCGGATGGCCGGCGCTTCCCGGGCGGCGAGAAATTCCAGGATGGAGGCGTACGGCTCGGCTGGCGGGGCCAGGATCAGGCTCGACACGCCGAGCTGGTCCACGACCTCGGCCAGGACCGGGTTCAGGGAATCGGGCCGGGAAAAGACGAGCCGCTCGTCCAGGCCGGCCACCAGGGCCTGGCCCGGCGCGCACAGGCCGGCCCGTTCGAGTCGGGCGGCAAAACGGGCGATCAGCGCGTCCATGGCAGATCAAGCTCCCGCGCCCGGGCCGGATCGGGCAGGCCGTCCGCAGTCAGTCCCCGCAGACGGTAATATTTACCCCGGGCGACCAGAAAATCCTCCCGGCGCAGGGGCGGCACATCGATCCCATCGCCGGAGCTTCCGGGTTCGCGAAAAAACCGTTCCGGCAAATCGTCATCGTGGGCAGTCAGGCCGCGACGGGCGCCTTGCTGGCGTTCGCGGAACACGGTCCGTTCGCCGAGACGGGCCAGGCCGCCGGCCGTGACCTCCTCCCCGGTCAGCGCGGCCAATGCCTGCCCCCACTCTTCCAGGCTCGTGCCGAGCGCCAGCCACGGGCACACGCCCAGGCTGTCCATGGCGGCGGTGGTGTTTTCGCCCAGAAAGACCGCCCGAGCCTTGCCCTCGAAGGTGAAGCGATCCGTGGCCACGGGCTTGCGCAACAGCTCATGGGCCAGGCAACCCGCCCGCCAGGCATCGGGGCCGGTGGTCGAGACGGCCAAGCCCAAGGCCAGGCCGTAGGCGCCGCGCGGATCAAAAGCCGGCAGTTCCATGCCCTTGACCACCATGGCCGTTTCGGGACGTCCGCGAGCGGCGGCCAGAGCCCTCGCCCCCCGCGCCCATTCGCGGCCCGCGTCGCGGCCGTCGGCCAGGGCGGCGATGGAGGCAAGCACCCCCGCGGCCGAGGGTTCCCGGCCGTCGCACGCGGCCAGGGTCGCCAGGGTCGCGGCCACGGACACCGGATCGAGCCCCAAACGCCAGCACGCGGCCTGGGCGGTCACGGCCAAGCTACCGTCGGCCAGACCGAGCAGGGCCGTGAAATGGGACAAGGCATCGAACCCGGGCAGCGGAATGCCACCCGGGGCCAGGCGCTGGCAGCCCACCGGACAGCCCGGGCAGGCCGTGCCGAGGCTTCCCCACTGCGCTTCGAGCCGTGGGGCATTGACCTGGGGAGCCTGGGGGAAAAAGGTCTCCCGGAAATTGCGCGTGGGCATCATGCGCCGGCCGTGGGTCAGATCGAACAGGGCGGCACGGCCATGGCCGCCGAGCCCTCCCGATCCCAGGGCCGGCGAGGCGCCGATCAAACGCAGGATGGCCGCCCGGGCCCGGTCCAAGCCGGCCGGATCGGCCACCGGCACCCGGCCATGGCCGGTCGCGGCCACGAAGCAGCAGTTTTTGGCGGCCAGGGCCAGGCCCAGTCCGCCCCGGCACGGGCCATGCCAGGTATCCACCACCGCCCCGGCGAGGCAGCTGGCCCCGTTCCAGGCAGCCGGTCCGGTCACCAGGGCACCGTCCAGGGCGGTCAGGCTGGCGCTGACCGCCGGCGTGGGCAAGCCAGTCACGGCCGTGGCATCGACCAGCACCGCCTCGGTATCGCGGACGACAAGGCCCACCGGGGCTGTGGCCCGCCCGGTGATGACAAGACCGGCCAGTCCGGCCCGGGCCAAAGCCCCGCCCAACCGGCCGCCGAAACCGGCATCGGCACTGGTCCCGGTCAGGGGCGAAGTCCAGGCCGCGGTCACACGTCCGGTCCCGGGCAGATCCACCCCGGCCAGCCGGCCCGGACACAAGACGATCGGGGTTTTGGGATCGTCCCAGGCAAGATGGGCCCAAGGATCACGCAAGGCCGCAGCCAGGCCGCGCCCACCCAGATCCATGGCGCGGTCCGCCTCGGACACGGGCAAGCGGGAGGTCCGTTCGCGCTGTAAATCGACCTGGAGGATATAAGCGGCAAGCTGTTGCGGCATGGTGTGTTCCCGACCCGGGAGTACCAGACGGCCCAGGGCAGGGCAACACGCCCCTGAGCCTAAAGACAACCCGAAAACCGTCGATACGAAAGGACAAGCGCATGCGATGAGGTCGCCATGGACATCACTTCCGTTTCTTCCGGGCTGTCGAGCCTCCTGTCCGATACCGGGACCACCGCCGACAAGCGGCTCACCCTGTCCATCAACCGGGCGGACACGGACGACAACACCTCTCTGGCCGGGTCGCTCACCGTCAGCAACGATGACGCCGCGAGTTTCGCCGCGAGCCTCATGGACAAGATCACGGCGGCCACGGCCAGCAATGCCGGTGACAGCTTGTCCGCGGCCGGCGTGGACCTGGAAAAGTCCCTGACCGATGCCGTCGAGTACGTGCGCGACAATTTCGGGGACGCGGCGGCCAAGACCGTCATGGGCCTGATCAGCAAGGGTGTGGGTGACGGCGCGGGCGGCGAGGACGCCATGGGCAAGGGCCTGCTCTCGGCCCTGCAATTCATCGACAACCAGTTCGGCGTGGCCGCCGGCGACCAGGCCATCAATTATTTCAACGGGGCTCTCAACAACGCGGTCAACGCCTACTACCAAAACGGCCACAACGAGGAGTTCTACGCCTCGGACGGCACCCTCGGCGCCAGCCAGTTGCAGGACAGCCTGTCCGCCAGCCTGTCTTCCGTGGCCCAACAGTACGGCCAGGACGCGGCCGACATGGTGTCCGACATCATCGACACGAGCCTGTCCCAGACCGGCCTGACCCGGGAAGGCCTCTCCACGGCCCTGGGCGCGGCCTCGGACTACCTCAACGAAAATTTCGGGTCCGCGAACCTGTCCCTGCGTACCGGCCTGCCCTCCGATTTGGAGCGCGGCTCGGTGCTCAACATGACGGTCTAGCCGGCCGGCAACGTCCCCTGCTCCTCGCGGCAGGCCTGCCGACGGGGAAGCTGCTGCAAATCGTGTCTTAGCGCGCGCCGCTGGGCTTTGGCAGGGTGATGGTGATCGTCGTGGAATCGGTTGCGTCGGAAGTGTCCATGGCGATGCTGCCGCCATGCACCTCGGCGATGCGCTTGGAGGAATACGCACCAAGTCCGGTGCCGCCCACTTTGCCGGCCGTGGAAAATTTCCCGAAGAACGTCCCGCGAATGGCCTCGGGGACCGCACCCCGGTTGTGCACCCGGACAATCACGCCCTCGGCTACCGACAGGTCGACTTCGACCACCCCGCCCTCTGGCGAGGCCTCCACGGCGTTTTTCAGGCAATTGCCCAAAAGCGTATGAAGCAGCAAGCGCTCTCCGAAAACTTCCACCGTGTCGGTCGAATCCATGGGACGGCCGTCCCGAGTCAGGACAAACGCAACCCGGCACTGTTTGGCCAAGGACGTCAGCTCCACGAACAACCGCCGGACCAGATGCGACAGCTCCACCGGGGCCGGGCACAGGACATAGGTGCCCCGCTCCATCTTGAACAAATCCAGGGAGCGGTTGATCATGGAGAGCATTTTCAGCCCGCTCTCCTCCACCAGGGTCAGCAGCTTGACCTGGGTCTCGGTGAGTCCCCCCTCGTCGAGCAGGATCCGGGGCAGGCCGATGATGCCGGTCAGCGGCGCCTTGAGGTCGTGGCGCATGATGTGGTCCACGTCCTCGCGCAGTTTGGCCGCCTCGGTCAGGGCCGCGTTTTGGCGGGCGAGTTCCAGGCGGTCGGCCCGCAACTCCAGATGGTTTTTCACCCGGGCCCGAACCACGGACGGACTGACCGGTTTGACGATATAGTCCACCGCTCCGATGGAAAGCCCCAAGGCTTCGTCCTCGGGTGCGTGGCGGGCCGTGACGAAAATAACCGGGATATCCCGCGCGGCCGGGTCGCCCTTGAGCCGGCGGCACACGGCATAGCCATCCATGTCCGGCATGACCACATCAAGCAGGATGATGTCCGGGACCAAGCGCCGGGCCAGATCAAGCACATCCCCGCCACGGGTGGCGACATGGATGTCGTGCTCGTTACGCAGGGCCTCAGCCAGAATACGTATGTTGGCCGGCACATCGTCCACGATGAGGACGGCCGGGCGCCTGTCTTCGTCCATGGCGGACCTGCGGGAGGGGCAGCCCCCTAGGCGACGAATTCCTTTTGGATTTCTTCGAACATATTAAAATCATTAAAGAAAGCATCAAGAATTTGCGGATCGAAATGGCTTCCCCGACCGGCCCGCATGATGTTCAAGGACTCCTCGTTGGAGAAGGGTTCCTTATAGGGCCGGCGGCTGGTCAGGGCGTCGAAAACATCGGCCACGGCGCAGATGCGGCCGTAGAGCGGAATGTCCTCCCCGGCCAGACCGTTGGGATAACCCGAACCGTCCCAGCGCTCGTGGTGGGCCAGGGCGATGATTTCGCCCACCCGCAACAACTCGAAACTCGAATCCCCCAGGATGCGCGCCCCAAAAATGGTGTGCTTCTTCATGATCGTCCATTCATCGGGGGTAAGCTTGGCGGGCTTGAGCAGGATGCTGTCCGGAATGCCGATCTTGCCGATGTCGTGCATGGGGCTGGCCTGGAGCACAAGGTCCACCTCGGCGTCGGGCAGGCCCAGACGCTTGGCGAGCAAGGCGCAATAGCGGCTCATGCGCTGGATGTGGTCGGCGGTCTCCTCGTCCTTGAATTCGGCAGCCGCGGCCAGGCGGTGGATGGTCTCCAGATGGGCCGACAAAATGACGCGCTGGGATTCCTTGACGTTGTCCAGGGCCATTTTGAGGGCGCTCGTGCGCACGGCCACCATTTCCTCAAGCTCGGCCTGGTAGCGCTTCACCTCGTCCTGGGATTCCTTCATTTTGAGCAAGGACCCCATGCGCACCCGCAATTCGGTCAGATCGATAGGCTTGGAGATGAAGTCGTTGGCCCCGGCCTCCACGGCCCGCAATCGGTCCTGCTTGCTGGTGAGCGCCGTGACCATGATGATGGGCACATCCGAAACGCCCGGCATCCCACGGATCTTGCTGGCCACGGTGAAACCGTCCATCTCCGGCATCATGACGTCGAGCAGCACCAAATCGATAGAGGTATCGAGCAAGGTCTGGGCCTCGGCCCAAGTTTCGGTCAAGACAGGCTCATAGCCGAGATTGCGCAACAACCCGCCGATGACCCGAAGATTGATCCGTTCGTCGTCGATCGCCAGGATGCGTTTGGCTCTATCCAACTTCCCACCAGCCTGTGACAGCGTTGCGCGAAATTCGCAGGGCGGACAATATGGCATGGGTTCGTTCAGGGTCAAGTCGACTTTTTTCCCTTTATAACCCTCCGACTTGTCTTTCGGCAGCATTCGACAATAAACTGCAACGCACGTTCACGACCGGGATACGGAGAGGGGGGCCCATGGAACAGGACCCGCGTGCCATCCCCTGGCATGGCCTGCCTGTCACAGTGGTAACGGCACGCTTGGCGGTCGATGCCGGGCTCGGGCTGACCGGAGCCGAAACCATACGCCGCCTGGAGCGTTACGGCCCCAACAGCGTGGACACCCGGCGCGGCCCCAGTCCTTTGGCCCGCCTGTTTTTTCAGCTCCGTCAGCCCCTTGTGGCCATTTTACTCGGGTCCGGAATCATGGCCGCCTGCATCGGCCAGCCCGTGGATGCCGGGGTCATCGCCGGGGTGGTCGTGGTCAATGTGCTGATGGGCTTTTTCCAGGAAGCCAAGGCGGTTTCCGCCCTGGCTGCCCTCAAGCGAACCCTGGCCCCTTCGGCCACTGTCCTGCGGGACGGCGTCTGGAGCCGCATCGAAGCCCGCGAACTCGTGCCCGGGGATGTGGTGGCCCTGGAAGCCGGGGACAAGGTCCCGGCCGATGTGCGCCTGATCGCGGCCTCGGCCCTGCGCCTGGACGAATCGGCCCTGACCGGCGAGTCCGTACCCGTGGACAAGAGCGTATCCCCCGTCCCGGCGGCAACGGTCCTGGCCGAACGCACGTGTTTGGCCTTTGCCACCACCGTGGTCGTCCATGGCCGGGGACGCGGCATTGTCATCGGCACCGGCCAGGCGGCCGAGATCGGGCACATCGCCAGCCTGACCGCGACTGCCCAGCCCCTGGCCACGCCGCTCACCCGCACTATCGAGCATTTTTCCCGGACCCTGCTGTTCGGCATCCTGCTTCTGGCCGGCCTGGCCCTGGCCATCGGCACCTGGCGCGGCCAGGCGCCGGCCGAGGTGTTCATGACCGCCGTGGCCCTGGCCGTGGGTGCCATTCCCGAGGGCCTGCCCGCCGCCGTCACCGTCATCCTGGCCATGGGCGTCACCCGGATGGCCAGGCACCGGGCCATCATCCGTCACCTGCCGGCCGTGGAGACCCTGGGCGCGGCCACGGTCATCTGTACGGACAAGACCGGGACCCTGACCGAAAACCGCATGACCGTGGTGGAAGCCTTCACCGCCGGGCGGCTCTGGCAGCGCGGCCCCCAAGGATTCGTTCCAGCCGATTCCCTCGCGCCGTCCCCACCGGATCAAGACGCCTTGCGCGCCTGCCTGCGGGCGGGGCTCTTGTGCAACGACGCCGTGGAGACCGAGCCCCCGGCCGCAACCGGACAAACGGCCGGCACACCCCTTTGGGCCGGCGACCCGACCGAGACCGCCCTGCTCCAGGCGGCCCGGGAAATCGGACTGGTGCGGGCCGACGAGGAAAACCGTCTGCCCCGGCTGGACGAGGCGCCGTTCGCCTCGGAGCATCGGTTCATGGCCACCCTGCATGATGCCGGACCGTCCGCGCCCCGGCGGCTCCTCTTCAAGGGTTCGGTGGAAGCGGCCTTGGCCCGGTGTCCGGGGGACTGCCGGGAGACCTTTCAGACGGCGGCCGAGGCCATGGGGCGACGGGGACTGCGGGTCCTGGCCCTGGCCCAACGCGAACTGCCGGCGGGCACGTCACGCCTTGTGCCTGAAGCCCTGGCCGAAGGGCTGATCCTCCTCGGCCTGGTCGGTCTGCTCGATCCCCCCCGGCCCGAGGCCGCCGCAGCCGTAACCGCCTGCCGGCGAGCCGGCATCCTGGTCAAGATGATCACCGGCGACCAGCCGAGCACGGCCGCGGCCATCGGCCGCCAAGTAGGCCTTGACGACGGTGACCCGGCCGGCGTGGTCACGGGCCTGGCCCTGGAAGCCACGACCGACGCGGAGCTGCCCCGGCTCGCCGTCGCCACCGCCATCTTCGCCCGGGTTTCACCGGAACAAAAACTGCGCCTCGTGCGGGCTCTGACCAGCCTTGGGCATGTGACGGCCATGACCGGCGACGGGATCAACGATGCTCCGGCCCTGCGCCAGGCCGCCATCGGCGTGGCCATGGGCGCCCGTGGGTCCGAAGCGGCCCGGGAAGCCGCCGACATGGTCCTGGCCGACGACAATTTCGCCACCCTGGCGGCGGCCGTGGAGGAAGGTCGGGCCGTCCGCGACAACCTGACCAAGTACATCGTCTGGACCTTACCCGCCAATCTGGGCGAAGGGCTTGTCATCCTGGCCGCCCTGCTGGCCAATGTCCCCTTGCCCATCTCACCGGTGCAGATCCTGTGGATCAACATGACCACGGCCGGCAGCCTCGGCCTCATGCTCGCTTTCGAACCCCGGGAGCCGGGACTCATGGACCGCCCTCCCCTCAATGCCCACCAGCCCATCCTGAACGGCGCCCTCATCCGCCGGGTGATTTTGGTGGGGCTGATTTTGCTGGCCAGTTCTTTCGGGCTTTTTTTCCGGGAGCTTGCCATGGGCTCCAATCCGGAAGTCGCCCGCACCGTGGCCGTCAACGTTTTCGTGGCCACCCTGACCCTGTATCTGCTCAACTGCCGCGCTCTGACCCGTCCGGCCCTGCGCCTGCCTCTCTGGGGCAATCCGGCCATCCTGGCCGGCATGGCCGGTGCCCTCGGTCTGCAAGCGCTTTTTACATATGCCCCTTTCATGCAGGAACTCTTTGGCGCGGCTGCGATTCCCGCCACGTCCTGGTTGTGGATCGCTGGAACGGCCATAGCGGGTTTTTGTCTGGTGGAGCTGGAAAAACGGTTGCTTGTCCATCCCTGATCCGCACGGCGGGTTGCTTGGCCACCGGTCGTCATGGTAGGGTCACATCATGGTAGGGTCTGTTGGGGGTCTTGCCATGCCACCTCACCTTCAACCGCCGGATACTGCATGCGGTTTGCCTCCAAGGTCCTTCCCTGGTTTTTTGCCGTCATCCTGTTGTGCTTGTGGACCGGCACGGCTTTGCCCCGGCAAAAAAACAACAACGCCCAGCCGCCCGGCCTTCGCTATGTGGTCCATTATGAAGGCCCGATCGCGCCCGATACCCTGGCGTTGCTCAAGGGCGTCTCCCAGGCCGAAACCCTCCTGCAAAGCCCGCCGGATTCCGGTTTGCTCCTGGAACGCCGGGCCGACGAAGACCGCGCGGCTTTCAAAAAAGTCTTCGACTCCCAGGGACAATTCGCGGCCAAGGTGGAGTACGCGGTCGATACGTCCGTCCAACCGGCCGTGATCACCTACCGGCTGGACCCGGGCCCCCAGTTCGACCTGACCAGCGTCCGCATCCTGCTGCCGGACGGCAAGATCGCGTCCGGAGAGGCTGTACCGGATCCGGCCGCCCTGGGATTGACCGTACCCGGACCCTTTTCCGCCAAGGCCATTGTGGACGCCGGGGACAAGCTCGCCGCCTACCCCCGCCACCGGGGCTACCCCTTTGCCAAGACGACCGACCGGCAGGTGACCGCCAATTTCGCCGACCACCGGGTGTCCGTGGTCTGGACCCTGGATCTGGGACCCAAGGCGACCATCGGCCAGACGCGTTTCGACGGGCTGACCAGCGTCAAGGAAACCTACTTGCGCGGCCTTATTCCCTGGCAACAGGGTCAGACCTATGATGCCGGGCTGCTGGAGCGCTACCGCGCCAAGCTCTCGAAGCTCGACCTGTTCGCCTCGGTCCAGGTCGAACCGGCCGCATCGATCGAGGAAAACGACCAGGTCCCGGTCACGGTGACGGTCATCGAGCGCAAACACCGCACCATCAAAGGCGGCCTGGACTACAAGACCGACGAGGGACCGGGCGCCAATCTGGGCTGGGAACACCGCAACCTGTTCGGCGGCGGGGAAAAACTCGCCGTGACCGCCAGCGGCTCGGCCATCGAACGCCTGGGCGAAATCTCCTTTGAAAAGCCGGATTTCATCACGCCCAAGGAGCTGTTCAAGGCCAAGGCCAAGACGACCGACGAGGACAAAAAGGCCTACAAGGGTCAAAGCGTCATGACCACGGCCCTGGTACGCCGCCAGTTCACGGACAGCTTTTCCGCCGGGATCGGTGCCGGATACCGGGTGACGCGCATCGAGCAGGACCATACACGGCCCTGGGAAGACAATACCCTGTACGGATTCGCTTTCGTGCCCGCCGAAGCCACCCTGGATACGCGCAACGACCTCCTCGACCCGACCAAGGGCGTGGTCACGAGCATCTCCTTCGCCCCCTACTTCGGGACCATGTCCAAGCGCACCAACTTCGTGCGGCCCGAGGTCTCGGCCGCCACCTATCTGAAACTCGCCGAAAAACCCGGGCTGGTCCTGGCCGTGCGGGCCATGGCCGGGGCCAATATCGGCACTTCCCGGGACAAGGTCTCCCCGGACCTGCGCTTTTACGCCGGCGGTTCAGGCTCCATCCGGGGCTATCCCTACCAGACCGTCGGGCCCTTAAACGGAGACACCCCCATCGGCGGCGCGTCCGTCTTCACCTTTTCCGCGGAATTGCGCTGGCGCATCACCGAGCTGATCGGCCTTGTGCCCTTCCTGGACGGCGGTTCGGCCTTCACCGAACAGTTGCCGCCCTACCGTCAAGAATTGCTGCTCGGGGCAGGCCTCGGACTGCGCATCTACACGCCGGTCGGCCCCATCCGGCTGGATGTGGCCACACCGCTCAACCGACGCAAGGACA
>Ga0268360_1002307_pt1 | contig 15351 bp, 13 predicted proteins | sample BioMet11_FD_192465 | JGI IMG/M metagenome (GOLD analysis project Ga0268360, IMG submission 192465) | Sewage microbial communities from Oakland, California, United States - Biofuel 11 (Illumina Assembly) | ecosystem: Engineered > Wastewater > Sewage > Unclassified | place: USA: California... | reverse complement strand
TATCGTTGCAATTTATTGTCTAATAGGCGGATTATTCAAAAAGTCCGCTCACGTTAGGATTGTTAAAATTCTTCTTTACACGATTCTACTCTATCTGCTGTTTGCAGGATATCTATCCTTCTCAGCTGTTTATGAAAAGTGCTATGCCTCAGATAGTTCCCAAACAATCTCAAAAATAGTTCTTGGTGCGCTTCTTTTCCTTGCCGCTCTTTTTTATCATACTGATTCAGAGGAGCAACGGCATAAGGACCATACCCTAAGAATCGAGTACGACGACTTCGATGATGCCCAATTTGTAAAAGACCTAAACTCATTTTCCAGAGAGCATCTACATGGAGATAAATACCTGCTTAAAGATTTTGTTGAATCCGCTACCAAAGAACGAATGTCCAGGTTCAAAGAAGAAGAAAAATTAAAGGAAATCAACAACCCCGGTGACAAAGTATGATCTGTAAATCCTGCGGAAACGAACTTCCGGCCGGCTCGGTGTTCTGCATGTACTGCGGAGCGCGGCAGGTACGGGCGCCGCGAAAGAAGGACGAGATAAAGATCCCGAAGGCCGTGCAGCTTCCTTCCGGAAAGTGGCGCGTGCAGCTCCGGGCCGAGGGACAGAGCAAGACCTTTGGAACGGAGGAAGAAGCGAACGCCTGGGCGAAGGCCGTCCGCGCCGGATTCCTTGAAGCGAAAAAAAGCGCGCCCCGTTCGCTGACGCTTCGCTCGGCAATCAACGGATTCATTTCCCGCCGCGGAAACACGCTGTCCCCGGCGACGATCATGGGATATACGGTGATCCGGGACAACAGATTCAAACGGGTCATGGATCTTCCGGCAGCCGGTATTTCGGACTGGCAGAAGATCGTAAACGAAGAAGCGAAGCTGTGTTCTCCAAAGACGCTGAAAAACGCCTGGATGTTCGTGGCAATGATCCTGCGGGAACAGGGCGCCGATGTTCCGAAGATATCTCTGCCGAAGGTCGTCAGAAAAGAGCATCCCTGGCTGGAGCCGAACCAGATCCCCGTTTTTGTCAGGGCGCTGCGCGGAACTCCGGTGGAGATTCCGGCATTGCTCGGGCTGCACAGCCTGCGAAGGAGCGAAATGTGCGCCCTCACCTGGGAGGATAATATCGACCTGGAGAACCGCCGTATTTACGTGAGCGGAGCGCTCGTCCCGGACAAGGATGGAGTATTCGTGCGGAAGAATGCAAACAAGAACGACACCTCCCAGCGCTATATACCTATTCTAGTAGACGAACTGTACAACGCCCTAGACGCCGTGGAAAACAAGAAGGGCGCCGTCATAACCTGCGTGCCGAACACGATCTATCACCAGGTCAACCGGATCTGCCGAAAAAACGGTCTCCCGGAGATCGGGGTCCACGGGCTCCGTCACAGTTTCGCGTCCCTTGCCTACCATCTGGAAATACCGGAAATGGTCACCATGAAGATGGGAGGATGGTCCAACAGCAAAACGGTCCATGAAATTTATACCCATCTTTCCGACATGGATCTGTCGAAGTACACGAAAAAGATGAAGCGTTTTTATCAGCAGGAGAAGAGAGCAAAGGCATAATTTACTCACGTTTTTACTCACGTTCCAGCAATAGCGCTCAAACAGCCAGCTTTAAAGCCGCTTTGTATGGTTCGATTCCCTTCGCCCGCTCCACAGGAATCGGAGGATGCCGCGCCGGCAGCCTCCGATTCCTTTTTGCTTTTTTCCGGCTGTTCGCTGGCTTTTCCGGGCCTTTGCCGTTATACTTATACCGATCCCGCATCCGCGTCCGTCCCCGCAAAAAATCAGAAAGCAGGTGGCCCGAATGGAATTCATCGGCATCGATCTCGGAACGTCCTCCGTCAAGCTGCTGCTGATGGCGGAAAACGGCGCCGTCGTCAAGACCGTCAGCCGCGCATACCCGCTGTCCATGCCGAACCCCGGCTGGTCCGAGCAGTCCCCGGAGGACTGGTGGAAGCAGACCTGCGACGGGATGAAGGAGCTCATGCAGGGCCGGCGTCCGTCCGAGGTGCGGGCCATCGGCTTCGGCGGCCAGATGCACGGTCTCGTCGCCCTCGACGGCCGCGACCGGGTGATCCGTCCGGCGATCCTGTGGAACGACGGGCGGACGGGCGAAGAGACAGCGTACCTGAACGGCGCCGTGGGAAAGGACAGGCTCGCCGCGATGACGGGCAACATCGCGTTTGCGGGCTTCACCGCGCCGAAGCTCCTCTGGCTCAGAAAACACGAGCCGGACAATTTCGCCCGCATCGCAAAGATCATGCTGCCGAAGGATTACCTCTCCTACCGCATGACGGGCGTCCACTGCACGGACTACTCGGACGCGTCGGGCACGCTGCTCCTCGACGTGGAGCACAAGGTCTGGAGCGCCGAGATGCTGCGTCTGTGCGGCGTGCCCGCAGCCTGGCTCCCCGGCCTGCGCGAAAGCTGGGAGGTCGTGGGAACTCTCCGTCCGGAAGCGGCGCGGGAGCTGGGCCTTCCCGAGACCGTCAAGGTCTGCGCCGGCGCGGGAGACAACGCAGCCGCGGCCGTGGGGACCGGCACCGTCCGCGGCGGGGCCTGCAATTTGTCGGTGGGCACGTCCGGGACGGTGTTCGTCGCCGAGGACGCTTTCGTGCAGCCCTCCAACCACGCGCTCCACTCGTTCGCCCACGCGACGGGCCGGTACCATCTCATGGGCTGCATCCTGTCGGCGGCGTCGGGAAACGCCTGGTGGATGGAGCGGATCCTGCGGACGAAGGAATACGGAAGCGAACAGAGGGATTTCGTGCCGCTGGGCACCAACGGCGTGCTCTACGCGCCCTATCTTTCGGGCGAACGGACTCCGTACAACGACACCGCGGTCAGAGGCGCGTTCTTCGGCCTTTCGTCCGATACCTCGCGCGGTCAGATGACCCAGGCCGTCCTGGAGGGCGTGGCTTTTGCCATGCGCGATTCGCTGGAGCTGGCGAACAGGCTCGGCGCAGGCGTGGAAAAAGCCACGATCTGCGGCGGCGGAGCCAGGAGCCCCGTCTGGCGCAGCATATTTTCCAACGTGCTCGGCATCCCCGTGATGACGATCCGGACCGAGGAAGGCCCGGGGCTCGGCGCGGCGATGCTGGCCGCGGTGGGCTGCGGGGCGTACGGCAGCGTGGAGGAGATCGCCGATTCGGTCGTCAGAACCGTCCCCGCCGCGGAGCCGGACGCCGGGACGCACGCCCTCTACAACGAGCAGTACGGGCGCTTCACGCGCATGTACCCGGCGCTGAAGAGCGTATACGCCGGCTGAGGGCCCGATTTCCGGCGCCGCGCGCCTCGGAAGCGCGCCGAGCCCCGGGCGCGGCGCAGCTTCTCCGGGCCCTGCCCGCAGCATCCGCGCCGCATCTTTTCCGCCGCGGCGGAGCGGCTCCGCCTCATGCGCTCCCCGGCGAAAAATTTCCTCGGGTAATTCAAAATTAGATATTGACTATCCGGCGGTAATACTGTATACCATTCGTGTGAATCGGAGATTCACGAATATTTGATCGAGGTGTGTTACCGAGATGGAAGAATTGTCCGACGATGTTCCTCTCCCCAAACCTGCGCTTAAGGTTGGAATCGTTTACAATCTCAAGAAAGGGATCAAGGCAGAAACGCCCGACGCCGAGGCCGAATACGACAACGTGACCACGGTGGAGGCCATCGACGCGGCTCTCCGCTCCGGAGGGCTCCAGACCGTACTGCTGGAAGCGGACGAGGAGCTGACCTCCCGTCTGCTCAGGGAAAAGCCGGATTTTGTTTTCAACATCGCAGAGGGATTCCGCGGCCGCGGCCGCGAGGCCCAGATCCCAGCGCTCCTCAACATGCTCGGCATCCCCTTCACCGGCTCCGACGAGACGACGCTGTGCGTCTGCCTCGACAAGGCGCTGACGAAGCGGCTGCTCGCCACCTACAATGTGCGCACGCCGCGGTACGCCGTCGTCGGCGGCGACGCGCCGTCCGCGCTCCGCTCTCTCACCTACCCCGTGGTGGTCAAGCCCGTGGCGGAGGGCTCCAGCAAAGGCATCACCGACATCTGCGTCGCCGCCTCCCGGACGGAGCTCCTGGAGCTCGGCCGGAAGGAGGCCGCCCTTTACGGCGAGCCCATGCTGGCCGAGGAATACGTCAGGGGCCGCGAGTTCACCGTCGGTATCCTGGGCAACGGTGCGGAGGCGAAGGCCTTCGAGCCCATGGAGATCATTTTCAAGAAGCATCAGCGCACGGACTACAACGTATACAGCTACAACGTCAAGCAGGACTATACGAAGTACGTGGAGTACAGGTGCCCGCCCGACGTTTCCCCCGCGCTGGACGAGGAGATGAAGAAGACCTCGCTGAAGATCTTCTCCGTCCTCGGCTGCCGGGATTTCTCCCGGGTGGACTTCCGTCTGGGCGAGGACGGGAAGCTCTATTTCATCGAGATCAACCCGCTCCCGGGCCTGGCCCCGGGATACAGCGACTATCCCATGCTCGCGGAGTTCTGCGGCGTCTCCTACAACGAGCTCGTCCTTTCCGTCTTTCGGGCCGGCGCCAAGCGCTGCGGCCTTCTCTGAGAGGGGGCGGCGGATATGACGACGTCAAACGCCCGGCCCGCCGGCTGGAACGACTGGCGGTGGCAGTGCGCCCACCGGATCACCGATGCGGAGAGCCTGTCGAAGCTCCTGCCCCTTTCCGAGCAGGAAAAAGCCGATATCTCCAAGTGCCTGGAAAGCTTCCGTATGGCGATCACGCCGTACTATGCCTCGCTCATCGACCCCAGCAACCCCAGGGACCCCGTCCGGATGCAGTGCGTCCCCTCCGTGGAGGAGACGTATCCCTGCGAAGAGGACATGTCCGATCCCCTGGGTGAAGAGCATGACAGCCCCGTTCCCCACGTGGTGCACCGCTATCCCGACCGGGTGCTCCTGCTGGTGACGCTGCGCTGCTCCACCTATTGCCGCCACTGCACCCGCAGGCGCGTGGTCGGCGAGGAGGACAAGATCATTTCCGAGCCGGAGCTGCGCGTCGCCCTGGCGTACATCCGCGCCCACGAGGAGATCCGCGACGTGCTCATTTCCGGCGGCGACCCGCTGGTCATGAGCACCCAGAAGCTGGAGCACATCATCGCCTCCATCCGCGAGATCCCCCATGTGGACATCGTGCGCATCGGCACCCGCGTCCCGGTGGTGCTCCCCATGCGGATCGACGACGAGCTTCTGACCATGCTGAAGAAGTATCAGCCGATCTGGATCAACACCCACTTCAACCACGTGAAGGAGATCACGCCCGAATCCGAGCGCGCCTGCGAGGCCATCGTGGACGCGGGGATCCCCCTGGGCAACCAGAGCGTCCTGCTGCGCGGCGTCAACGACGACGCGGAGACGATGAAGGCGCTGCTTCTGAAGCTCGTCCACATGCGCGTGCGGCCCTACTACCTCTATCAGTGCGACATGAGCCGCGGCATCAGCCACTTCCGCACCACCGTGGACAAGGGCGTGGAGATCATGCACGCGCTCACCGGATATATTTCCGGCTATGCGGTGCCCAAGTTCGTCATCGACGCGCCGGGCGGCGGCGGCAAGGTCCCCATCAACTACGAGTACGTGCTCTCCAGGGACGACAAAGAGGTCGTCCTGGAAAACTACCGGGGCGAGACGTACCGCTACCCCCAGCCCAAAAGAACCGAAAAATGAACGCGCCGGCGGCGGGAATCTTCCCGCCGCCGGTTTTTATGCCGGGGCCGCGCCTCCCTCCGCCGCCGCGGGAGCGGCGCGCCCGGCCGCGGCCGTCCCGGCCGCTTTTCTTGACTTTGACCCCTATAAATGATATAAGTATTTAATATGCTGTAAAAAGGGTACCGGTGAAAACGCTATGTGGATTTCCGACAAATGGAAGGATTACGAGCTTCTCGACTGCTCCGGCGGGGAAAGGCTGGAGCGGTGGGGAAAGTATATCCTCGTCCGGCCGGATCCGCAGGTCATCTGGGACACGCCGAAGCGCGACCCGCGCTGGAAATCGCCCGACGCCCGCTACACCCGTTCCGCCTCCGGCGGCGGGAGCTGGGACCGGGGCGGACTTCCGGAGAGCTGGAAGATCGGCTACGGCGGCCTCACCTTCAACGTGCGGCCCATGAATTTCAAGCACACCGGCATTTTCCCGGAGCAGGCCGCCAACTGGGACTACGCCATGGCCCGCATCCGCGGCGCCGGGCGGCCCGTGAGCGTGCTGAACCTCTTCGCCTATACCGGCGCGGCCACGGTGGCCGCGCTCTCGGCGGGCGCCGAGGTGTGCCACGTGGACGCGGCCAGGGGCATGGTGCAGTGGGCGAAGGAGAACGCCGCCGCCAGCGGCCTCGGGGACAAACCCGTCCGCTGGATCGTGGACGACTGCGCCAAGTTCATCGCCCGGGAGACGCGGCGCGGCCGCAGGTACGACGCCATCATCATGGACCCGCCGTCCTACGGGCGCGGCCCCGGCGGCGAGATATGGAAGCTGGAAAACGACCTCTTCCCCTTCGTGGAGCTCTGCGCGGGCGTCCTGTCGGACGATCCGCTCTTTGTGCTCATCAATTCGTACACCACGGGCCTTTCCCCGTCCGCGCTGACCTACGTGGCCCAAACGGTGTTCGGCAAACGCTTCGGCGGACGGGCCGAAAGCGACGAGCTCGGCCTTCCGGCCGCGCTCAGCGGTCTGCCGCTTCCCTGCGGCGCCGCGTGCAGAATGGATTTCTGACATGGATGAAAACGCGCCGGCCGTACGGGCCGAAAACGTGACCTATTTTTACGCCTCCGCCGACGACACGCCCCCCAGGGACGTGCTGTGCGGCGTGGACCTCTCCATCGCTCCCGGGACCTTTACGGCGATCCTGGGGCGCAACGGCTCCGGAAAATCCACGCTGGCCAAGCACATGAACGGCCTGCTGCTGCCCAAGGGCGGCGCGGTCTACGCCTTCGGCATGGACACCCGGGACGAGGCGCTGACGCTGGAGATACGCCGCCGGGTTGGCATGGTGTTCCAGAACCCGGACAACCAGATCGTCTCCAACGTGGTGGAGGAGGACGTGGCCTTCGCGCCGGAAAATCTGGGGTGCGAGCCCGCCGAGATCCGCCGCCGGGTGGACGAGGCGCTGAAGCTTGTGGACATGTACGATTACCGCGAATATGCGCCCCATCTTCTCTCCGGCGGGCAGAAGCAGCGCATCGCCATCGCGGGCGTCCTGGCCATGCGGCCAAGGTGCGTCGTCTTCGACGAGCCCACGGCCATGCTGGACCCCCGGGGCCGGGCCGACGTGATGAAGATCCTTCTGCGGCTGCGGGACGAGCTGGGCGACACGGTCGTCCTCATCACCCACCACATGGAGGAGGCCGCCGCCGCCGACCGGGTGGTCGTCATGGCGGACGGACGGATCGCGCTGGACGGTCCGCCGAAGGCGATCTTCCCCCAGGTCGAAAAGCTCCGCTCTCTGGGCCTCTCCGCGCCGGAGACCACCGAGCTCCTGTACGAGCTGCGGCAGGCCGGGCTGGACGTCCCGCTGGACGCGCTCTCCGTGGAGGAGTGCGCGGCCGCCATCCGGGACGGCCTTCAAAAGCAGAAATAACGATCCGCGCTGTGCGGGCGGCATCCCGAAAAGGGAGCTGCACCGAAAGGAACGCAATGAACGAATCCCCCATCCTCAAAACCGAAAAGCTCTGCCACGTTTACTCCGCCGGCACGCCCTTCGAAACGGCGGCGCTGCGGGACGTGGATCTTGAGATCCGCCGGGGCGAGCTGGTGGCCGTCATCGGCCACACCGGCTCCGGCAAGTCCACCCTCATCCAGCACCTGAACGGCCTCATGAAGCCGACCTCCGGCCGCGTCCTCTTCGAGGGGGCGGACATCGGCGCCTCGAAGCAGGCCACGAAGAACGCGCGGTGCAAGGTGGGGCTGGTCTTTCAATACCCCGAATACCAGCTCTTCGAGGAGACCGTCTACAAGGACATCGCCTTCGGCCCGCGCAACATGCGCCTTTCCGCGGACGACGTGGACGTGCGCGTGCGGGAAGCCGCGCGCTTCGTCGGCATCGGCGCGGAGCTCCTCGGCCGCTCGCCCTTCGAGCTGTCCGGCGGGCAGAAGCGGCGCATCGCCATCGCCGGCGTCATCGCCATGCTGCCCCAGGTGCTCATTCTGGACGAGCCCATGGCCGGCCTCGACCCCGCCGGGCGGGACGGCATCATGGAGAACATCCTGGGCTACCACGAGGAGACCGGCGCGGCCGTGGTCGTCGTCACCCACAGCATGGAGGACGCGGCCCGCAACGCGGAGCGCATGATCGTCATGTCCCGCGGGCGGATCGTCATGGACGGCGCGCCCGGAGAGATCTTTTCCCGGGGAGACGAGCTGTCCCCCATTGGGCTGGACGTGCCCGTCATGACCCGGCTCGCCGACCGTCTGCGGGCGATGGGCGTCCCGGTGAAGGGCTCCGTCTACACGGTGGAGCAGGCGCGGGACGCCGTTCTCGCCCTGAAAGGGGGCGGCGGCGCATGCTGAAGGACGTCACTCTCGGCCAGTATTTCCCCGGCGACACGCCGGTCCACCGCCTGGACCCGAGGACGAAGCTGCTGCTGGTCGTCGTCTATATCGTGGCGCTGTTCAACGCCAAGGGCTGGTGGTCCTACGCGCTGATGGCCGCCGCGCTTCTGGCGGCCTGCGCGCTCTCCCGGGCGAAGGCGAAAACCATGGCCCGGGCGCTGAAGCCGCTGGTGCTCATCATCCTCATTACCGGCATCCTGAATATGTTCTACACCGCGGGGACGCCGATCTTCCGCTTCTGGATCTTCACGCTGACCCGCGAGGGACTGCGCAACGCCGTTTTCATGGTGCTGCGGATCGTGATGCTCATCGCGGGGACGTTCCTGCTCACCTACACCACCTCCCCCATCCTGCTGACAGACGGGCTGGAATCCCTGCTCAACCCGCTGAAAAAGCTGAAATTCCCGGTGCACGAGCTGGCGATGATGATGAGCATCGCTCTGCGCTTCATCCCGACGCTCATCGAGGAGACGGACAAGATCATGAGCGCCCAGAAGGCCCGCGGCGCCGATTTCGACACCGGCAGCCTGATCCAGCGGGCAAAGGCGCTGCTGCCCATCCTGGTGCCGCTCTTCATCTCGGCCTTCCGCCGGGCGGACGAGCTGGCCGTGGCCATGGAGAGCCGCTGCTACCACGGCGGCGAGGGACGCACGCGTCTGCGGCAGCTCAGGTTCGCCGCCGGCGACTATGCGGCGCTGGCGCTGGGCGCGCTGGTCCTGACCGGCGTCATCATTCTGGCAAAACGCGGGCTCTGAGCCCGCTTCGGAGGCGCTGAAGCCATGAGAAATATTGCCCTGCGCCTTCGGTACGACGGCACGGCCTATCACGGCTGGCAGGAGCAGAAAAGCGAAAAGACCGTGGCCGGCGCGGTGGACGCCGCGCTCTCCCGCCTGTGCGGGCGCGAGATACGCGCCGTGGGCTGCGGGAGGACCGACGCCGGCGTCCACGCCGCCCGCTACTGCGCCAACTTCCTCAGCGAATCCACGATCCCCGCGGAGCGCATCCCGCTGGCCGTTTCCTCGCTCCTCCCGCCGGACATCGCCGCGGTGGACGCCGTGGATGCGCCGGAGGACTTCAACGCCATCCTCTCCTGCAAGGGAAAGGAATACACCTACACCATCGTCAGTTCCCGGCAGCGGGACCCGTTCCTCCGGAACCGGGCGCACTTTTATCCCATGCCGATGGATCTCTCCGCGATGCGGGAGGCGGCGGCCCACTTCGTGGGCACCCATGATTTCGCCGCGGTCCGCTGCGTGGGGACGGAGACGAAGACGACGGTGCGCACCGTCTATTACTGCGAGGCGGAGCAGCAGGGCTGCATCGTGAAGGTCCGCGTCGCGGCGGACGGCTTCCTTTACAGCATGGTCCGCTCCATCGTGGGAACGCTCCTTTACTGCTCCGAGGGGAAGATCGGCCCCGCCGACATTCCCCGGCTCCTGGAAACCCGCGACCGCCGGCTCACCGGCCCCACCGCGCCGCCCCAGGGCCTCTGTCTCACCAGGGTCTGGTACGACGGCGCCGTCGGCCGGATGATGGACGCGCCCGGCTTCTCCGACGGCCTTTCCGGGTTCTGAATTTACAGATTCGTTACCTTTCCATACCCATCTGTGGTATAATATCTGCAAGGAAGCTATTATCCTTCATGGCGCGTCCGCCCCGCCGCTTCGCGGCAACCGGCGGCGATTCCGATCTGCCACGGCCTGCGGCCATGGCAGAATCAATTTCAAGTTCAGCCAAAGTGTGATATGATGAAAAAACCGCGAACGCGAAAAACCGGCCTTTTCCGGGTGATACTGCTGCTCGTCCTCTGCGCGGCGGTGATCCTCGCCGTCGCATTCGTGATCGCGCGCAGCGACGGTCTGAGCATAAAGCAGATGCTCCGGGGGATGCGCCGCAAGAACGCGGCGGCGGAGTATCACTACGAAAACGCCTCTGACGGCGCCTACGGCGCGGTGGGCGGCGGGTTCGCCGCGCTCTCCCGGACGGAGCTGCGGGTATTCGACGTTTACGGCGGCGAAACGCTGTCCGAATACCTCTCCTTCGCCAAACCGGTCCTTTCCTCCGCCGGGAAATACGGCGCCGCCTACGACGCGGGCGGGAGCACCGTGCTCTTTTTCAGCGCCTCCGGCGTCATTTCCAAGCTCACCTTCCAGGACTCCGTCATCTCCGCCTCGGTGAACGACAAGGGCTATCTCGCCGTCTGCACGAAGCAGTCCGGCTGGGGCGGCACGGTCACGGTCTATAACCGGCGCGGCAGCGCCATCTATAAGTGGAGCTCCGGCTCCGCCTACGTGCTTTCCGCTTCCGTCCGCGGCGGCAGCGACCTTCTGGCCGTCACCGTCGGCAGCAGCGGCGGCGGGCTCGTCCTCCTCCGTCTTTCCAGCGAGGAGGAAAAGGCGCGCTGGTCCTCGGACGGGATCATCCTCGACGCCCGCTTTATGGGCGAGCGCGTCGCCGCGGTCACGGAATCCTCCCTCGTTTTTCTGGACGATTCCCTCGGCAAGACCGGCGAATACGCGTTCCCGGGCAAGTACCTCACGGCGTACGACCTGAGCGGGAGCGGCGCCGTGGTCGTCACCGGAGAACACCTGCTGGGCGGCAGCCACACCGTTGCCGCCGTGGATACCTCCGGGCACGTCACCGGCTCTCTGGACGCCGAAAGCGACGTGATCTCCGTCGGCGCCAGCGGCAGCAGCTTTGCCGTCCTTTACTCCGGAAGCCTCGAGGTCTATACTATGGAAATGACGAAGCTCGCCTCTTTCGATGAAAAGTCCGGGGCGGACGCCGTTCTCGTCCGCAGCGACAGCACCGTCGTCGCCGCGGGGCCGTATTCGGCCTATGTTCACACCTTTGACCAGACTGCCTCCAGCGGCGGCTGAACCGCCTCTGAATAAACGCTGCAAAGGAGAACCGGCTATGCGCATTGCCCTCGACATCATCGTTGTGGCCATCATCGTCGCCTGCGGGTGGCGCGGCTTCCGCACGGGGATCATCAACGGCATATGCGGCATCCTGGCCCTTATTCTGGCCATTTACGGGGCCAATCTCGTTTCCAAGGCCTATTCGGGCGAATTTACCGGGATGCTGGAGCCCTTTGCCGCCGGCATCGTGGACAGCGCCGTTTCCAAGGTCCTGTCGTGGGACGGCACCGTCGATGCGGGCAGCGCATCCTCCTCCGCATCCTCGTCGTCAAAATCGTCCTCGTCGTCGAAATCGTCTTCCTCGTCGTCCTCAAAGGCGTCGTCCGCGTCCGCAGCGTCCTCGTCGAAGGCCTCGTCCTCCGCGAAGGCCTCCTCCGGCAGCGGCGCTTCCTCCTCGTCCTCATCCGCTTCGTCCTCCTCGTCGGCTTCCTCGAAGAAGAACCTGCCGCCGGTGGTAACGCTCACGGCCGCGGAAAAAACCGACCCGGAGCGCGTGGCGTTCGCCACCTTCCGGCAGCTCGGGCTTCTGGAGGGGCCCTCCGGAGATCTCGCCGCGCAGTCCGCCTCGGGGGTGGACGCCGTGGGCCGCGAGCTCTCGGAGGATATCACGACCCGCCTGTGCGACAGGACGGCGTACGTGGCGCTTTTCACCATTGCCTTTCTCATCATCTCCATCATCTTTTCCGTCATCGGGAACGTTCTGGATCTCTCCTTCGGCCTTCCGGGGCTTGAGAGCGTGAACCACATCCTCGGCGCCGTCCTCGGCGTCGCCCGGGGCGTCCTGATCGTCGTTGCCATCACCTGCGTGTGCAGGTATCTCTGTCTCGTCATCCCCGAGGAGACCATCGAGAGCACGCTCCTCTTCCGCCGGTTCGTGGGCACGAACTTCCTCGCCGGCCTGCTCGGGATCTGAGGCGCCGGGGAAAATGAAAGACGAAAAATTCTGGAAAACAAAGGGCAGGAACATCCCGAACATTCTTTCCGTCCTGCGGATCCTGCTCGTGCCCGTGTTCCTCTTCGCTTATAGGAACACCTCCCACGGCGCACACTACTGGGCGGCCGGCGTGTTCGCCCTCGCGGGCTTCACCGACGTGCTGGACGGCTGGATCGCCCGGCGCCACGATCTTATCTCGGATCTGGGGCGGATGCTCGATCCGCTGGGCGACAAGCTGATGACCCTCGCGGCGGTATACTGTCTCGCCTCAGACCATATCATCCCAATGTGGGCGCTGGTCTTTTACGCGCTGAAGGAATTCGTGATGGTGGCCGGCGCGCTCTTCATCCACAAAAGGCTCCGGGCGCAGATGCCTGCCTCCAACATCCTCGGCAAGCTGGCGTCGGGCGTCCTGTTCGCCGTCGGCGTCACGCTGATGGTCGTTCCCATCCCCCGCCCCGCCGCGGAAGCCATGATCACGGCGGCGATCTGCGTGGCGTTCATGGCGTTCGGCAGCTATATCCTGACGTTCAAATCCGTTCTGACTCCCTCCCGCCGCGAGCGGGATCAGCGAAAATAAGGAGATTTCTATGCAGCCTACACTCTGCGCGCGCTGCCACAAGAACGTGGCGGTCATCTTCATCACCAAGATCGAAAACGGCGTCTCGACGAACGAGGGGCTCTGCCTCAAGTGCGCCAAGGAACTGAACATAAAGCCCGTGGACGACATCATGAAAAAGATGGGCATCACCGACGACGACCTGGACGGCATCTCCAACGAAATGCTTGAGGCCTTCGGCGGCGCGGAGGACGTGCCGGATTCCGACGCCTCCGACGACGACGAGGAGGGAAAAACGGCCACCTTCCCCTTCCTCAACAAGCTCTTCTCCGGCCAGGACGCGGCCCAGAACGCTCCCGGCGGCAGCGCCGGCGGCGAGGAGAAGCGTCCGAACCGCGAGCCGCGGGAAAAGGACAAGAAGCGCAAATATCTGGACAGCTACTGCAACTCCCTCTCCCAGCGCGCGGCGGACGGCAAGCTCGACCGCCTCGTGGGCCGGGAGGAGGAGCTGGAGCGGGTCGTGCAGATTCTCAACCGCCGCCAGAAGAACAACCCCTGCCTCATCGGCGAGCCCGGCGTGGGCAAGACCGCCATCGCGGAGGGGCTGGCCCAGCGCATCGTCAGCGGCGACGTACCCTATAAGCTCCGCGACAAGGAGGTCTACCTTCTCGACCTGACGGCGCTGGTGGCGGGCACCCAGTTCCGCGGCCAGTTCGAATCCCGCATGAAGGGCCTCATCGAGGAGATCAAGAAGGTCGGCAACATCATCCTCGTCATCGACGAGGTGCACAACCTCGTGGGCGCGGGAGACGCCGAGGGCTCCATGAACGCGGCCAATATCCTCAAGCCCGCCCTCTCCCGGGGCGAGATACAGGTCATCGGCGCCACCACCTTCGAGGAATACCGCAAGCACATCGAAAAGGACACGGCGCTGGAGCGCAGGTTCCAGCCCGTCACGGTGAACGAGCCCAGCATCGAGCAGTCCATCGAGATCATCCGGGGCATCGCTCACTATTACGAGGACTTCCACGGCGTCACCATCCCGGACGAGATGTGCCGCCAGGCCGTCCTGCTCTCGGAGCGGTACATCACCGACCGCTTCCTGCCCGACAAGGCCATCGACCTCATCGACGAGGCCTGCTCGGACGTCAACCTCAAGGACAAGAACTACGAGCGCGTGGCCGAGATCTCCAAGGAGCTGGACGACATCGCCAAGGAGCGGGAGCTCCTCATGTCCCGCACCACCGACGGAAACGAGGACTACGAGCGTCTGGCCAAGCTGCGGGGCCGCGAGATGGTCATCACCAACGAACGCACCCGGCTCGAGGCCTCCGGACGGCCGGAGCTGAAGCTGGATAACCTTGCCCGGGTCATCGAGCTCTGGACCAAGATCCCCGCCTCCAGCATCCGCGAGGACGAACAGAAAAAGCTCTCCGAGCTCGACAAACGCCTCAAATCCCACATCGTCGGCCAGGACGAGGCGGTGGACGCGGTCTGCGCCGCCATCAAGCGCAACCGCATCGGCATCTCCCCCAAGCACAAGCCCGTGAGCTTCATCTTCGTGGGCTCCACCGGCGTAGGCAAGACGGAGCTGGTCAAGCGGCTGGCGGAGGACCTGTTCCACGCGCCCGAATCCCTCATCCGCCTGGATATGTCGGAGTTCATGGAGAAATTCTCCGTCTCCCGCATCATCGGCTCGCCTCCGGGATACGTGGGGTACGACGAGGCCGGGCAGCTCACCGAGAAGATCCGCCGCAAGCCGTATTCCGTGGTGCTCTTCGACGAGATCGAAAAGGCCCACCCGGACGTGATGAATATCCTTCTGCAGATCCTGGACGACGGCCGCATCACCGACTCCCACGGCCGGACCGTGAACTTCGAAAACGCCGTCATCATCATGACCACCAATGCCGGCAGCGACAGGAAGGGCTCCGGCGCCGTCGGCTTCGGCGGCTCCGTGAACGACATGGACAAGGAACGGGCGATGAAGGCCCTGCGGGACTTCCTGCGGCCCGAGTTCATCAACCGCGTGGACGAGGTCGTCTACTTCAACAAGCTCACCGAGGACAATTTCCGTTCCATCACCGGCCTGATGCTCGGCGAGCTGCGCGACAGCATGGCCGAGCGCGGCATCGCCTTCACCTGGGACGACTCCGTGGTGGATTATCTCACGAAGAAGTCCTATTCCGCCGAGTACGGCGCGCGCAACCTGCGCCGCACGATCCAGAAGGACATCGAGGACCGGGTGGCCGGCGAGCTCATCGACAACTACACGCATCCCGTCTCCAGAGTCGGCGTCACCGCCGCGGAGGGCGCAATTCAGATTCTCGCCGTGTGACCGCAGCAAATCACGCATCAATAAGGCCGGGGCGTCAGCCCCGGCC
>Ga0268360_1002306_pt1 | contig 15359 bp, 14 predicted proteins | sample BioMet11_FD_192465 | JGI IMG/M metagenome (GOLD analysis project Ga0268360, IMG submission 192465) | Sewage microbial communities from Oakland, California, United States - Biofuel 11 (Illumina Assembly) | ecosystem: Engineered > Wastewater > Sewage > Unclassified | place: USA: California... | reverse complement strand
TAGCTCATCGTCGAGCCGAAGCCGTTCGTGTCATAGGCCGTGTAACCGTAATACACCGCAGCGCCGGTGAAATTCGGGCTTGCGTCGGGAGTCGTGTCAATATCAATGTTCTGCTTCCATACGCCCGCAGCGGTGGAGCCGTTTAAGAGCCAGCACACCTCGCCGGAGGCAAACTGCGCGGCTGTCTTGGCGGTGCCGCCGGCGCCGGCCGCCACCTTATTGTCGGTACTGATGTCGGTGGAGAGATAGTAGCTGTTTACCGGTGCTGTACCGGCGGCAACAAGCGCGCCTGCGTTCGCTGTAGTACCTCCCGTGAAGGTGATGCCATAGGAATAGCAGTTTGAAACGGTGCCGTCATTCGTTTCCGTGATGGCGCCTGCAACTTGGTTGCTGCCAATTGCGCCCCAACAACGTGTGAAGGTAACATTGACCACAGCGCAGTTTGAAATGGTTCCGGTGTTTTTGCCTGCAATGCCGCCCATGCCAGCGTAATTGCCCATTGTAATCTGGCTGTCGGTGACAAAAACCGCTTCGATGCTGCCACTGTTCGCGCCAACTACAATGCCTTTGTTTTGCCCGTTCTGATCGAAGGTATAGGCAGATTTCATTGTCAGATTCTTTACGACGCCGTTTGCACCCAACGCATAGATTAACCCCGGACTTTTGTTGGTTTTTGCGGAGTAGTTCATATTGGATATTGCAAACCCGCCGCCGTCAAAGGTTCCGCTGAAGCTCGCGGTGTTTTCGTCGCTGATTCCGCTCCATGTAACGTCATACAGGTCGATGTCCGCCGTGAGCTTGCCGCTGATGGCGGTATCTCCTGCGTTCACCTTTGCGGCAAACCAGCACAGCTGCCCTGCGTTTGCGATTTCATAATAATCATCGGTGTCGTCATTGGTTGTGCCGTTGTTATTGAGCACGGCGGCTTCATATTCTTGGTATGTATTGGTGTATACGTCGAGAGAAGTGTCAAAAATTCCGTTTTTGTACGCGCCTTTGTATACGGTCTCGCCGGAGAACGTCGGCGTCCCTGTGCCGCAGGTCTGGAACCAGGTAAGCGTTCCCTCACTGGTGGAGCCGTTCAAGAGATAACAAACCTCGCCGGAGACAAACTGCGCGGTGGCCTTTGCCGTGGTGCTATTTGCAGTGTCGGCAGTGGTGCTGCCCAGCGTTTTGTTGCCGATGCCGTTTTGAACAAAGCTATTGCCGTCCTTGGCGCAGCCTGTGAGATAATAGCAGTCTGTGGGTGAAGAATCGCTTTCCATGAAACCGCAAATGCCGCCCGCATAGTTCTGGGTGCTGTGAACCGTTCCCACGTTATAGCTTCCCTCAATTATTCCCCCAGTGCTCTCTTGGCAAATTATGCCGCCAATATAAAAGCTGCCCTCAATTGATCCCGTATTGTAGCAATCTGTCACAGTCCCATATTTGAGTATGCCGCCTATTCCTCCGGCGGCGCTGTTGGTTGAGGTTACCGTTCCTTCGTTATAACAATTTTTGACGGTTACGGTGCTATCATTGCTGCCAACAGCCTCTCCGCATATGCCGCCAGCGTATGTGTTTGATTTTATGACAGCCTGTGCAGTATTATAGCAACCTGTAATTGTGCCTTTGGAAAGGCTGCCAATGATACCGCCAGCAAACGAATAGGTTGTCTCAACAGAGCCGGAGTTGTAGCAGTTGCTTGTCGTTGCAGAAGTTGTTGTGCCACAGATACCTCCGGCAATCGTCATAGCCTTGACAGAGCCCTGATTGTAACAGTTTTCAATCAAACCGCCGCTGCTGCCGGCTATTCCGCCTATATCTTGATAACCGGTAACTACTCCGGTGTTGTAGCTATTCGTTAAGGTACCGGAAAAATATCCGCAAACTCCTGCCGCATACATATTTGTGTCCGTCATTACGCCATCGTTGATTGCACTTACTGCTCCAGTATTGTGACAATCCGATATGGTTCCTTCCCGCGAATGACCGCATACGCCTCCGATATTTGACTTGCCGGAAACCGAGCCTTCATTATAACAATTTGCAAACGACCCCGAGGTACCTCTATTGTTAATTGTACCGGCCACACCACCTGCATACCCGGTGCTGCTTAAAACCTCTCCGGTATTATAACAATCCTTGACCGTGCAGCCGTAAAAACATCCGGCCACACCGCCAACTCCTTGGGACGTTTCTCCCTGACCGGAAACCTTGCCGGAGTTATAACAGCCCGTAACTGTGCTTGTGTTTGCATATCCGCACACGCCTCCCACATTTGTGGTACTTCCGGTTACCGTTGCGGAGCTGTAGCAATCGGTTATTGTTGCATTATTTATGAATCCGGTTACGGCTCCCACTGTACTTTTTCCGTATATATAACTATTGGCCACACCGACGTTTTTGAGAACGCCGCCGCCACCGACATATCCGAACAATCCCAAATAATTTGAATCGGGCATACTGACATACAATCCGCTGATCGTATGCTGATTTCCGTCAAAAGTTCCTACATATTGATAAGTAAAATTTCCCATCGGAGTCCATGCGACCCATCCGTCAGTCATAACGCCACCGCAGTTCACCAAATCTCCAGAATTGATGACGAGATCGGCTGTCAGCTTACCGCAAGCAGATAGATTTCGCGCTGTGCCATCGGTCAGCGTGCCGTTGACGACGCCTGCAAACCAGAAAAGCTCTGCGACGGTACCGATCTGGTACGGATCAGCTGCTGTGCCGCTGCCGGATGGCTGCGCGGGTGTGACAGCCGCTTGGGTCAGCACCGCAAACAGCGTATCGAAGCATTCTGCGCCTGTAATTTCCGCCTGCTGCGCTTCGGTCAGCGCCGTATAGGCGTCATGGGCCGTATGAATCTGCTCTCCCGCAGCGTTGAACGCTTCTTCGTCCATAGCGGAAAGCTCCTCCGCAGTCGGAAGTGCGTCGATCTGTGCCTGTACGGCAGACACAGCCTCGTCCGGCACTGCACCGTCAGCCAAAGCTTCTTCGGAAGATTCCGTTGTGCTTTCGGCTGTGCTTTCGGCTGTGCTTTCGGCTGTGCTTTCGGCTGTGCTTTCGGACGCATTCTCATCTGTATTGCCAGCTGTGCTCTCCACCGATGCTGCCTCTGTTGCGCCCTGTGCGGATGGTTCTGTTCCCGACAAGGCCGTGCCCTGCGATACTTCCACGGAAGCCGCATAACCGGAAACCGGACACAGCGTCAGCACCATACAAATTGCCAAAAAAATACTGATCAGCTTTGTTTTCATTTATTTTTTCTCCTTCGGAGCCTCGCGCTTTTGCAAACAGCTATATTCCCAACATGCACCCGGGGCACGCTGCCTCAGTCTGCAATTTTATACCAATAGAAATTATAGCAGTTCCGGCAGAGCAAAAACAAAACTCTTCCTAAACGGCGCAAACTCTTCCTAAACGGCAGTCGTCAGCGTTGAAGGCGGCATTTTTTTACGATATAATGATAAAAGGCAGGTGACGCAATATGAGGGTCTCAATCTGTGACGACATCCAATCAGACCGGCAGAGGCTGGTTGAATATATCAGGCGGTACATCGGAGAAAACTGCATAGACGATCTGGAACTGCGGGAATACGACTGCGCCGAGGCGCTGCTGGCGGACAGGACGATGCCCGATGTCTTGTTTCTGGATATTTACATGAAAGCAACCAACGGCATGGACGCCGCAAAGCAGCTTTTTGCGCAGGGATATTCCGGCGGCATCATTTTTACCACAACATCCAAAGAGTTCGGCGCGGCGAGCTATGAGGTCAATGCGCTGGATTACCTTGTCAAGCCGTTTTCTTACGAACGGTTCCTCAAGGCCGTCAAAAAGAGCGGAGACGCCCTGAACTCCGCCCTTTCCTATATTTCCGTCCCCAGCGGACGGCAAAATGTGAAATTGTTTTTGCGGGAGCTTCTCTATGTGGAAACCGGCATTCACTGCCTGCTGTTTCATGGGAAACGGGAGACTGTCAAGTCCCCCGTGACCATGACAGAGGCAGAAACGCTTCTGCTTCCGCACAAAAACTTTATTCGCTGCCACCGCAGCTACATCATCAATTTGAACGAAGTGGAGAACGTGACCGACACGACCGTGCTTCTGACGAACGGCGACCGGGTTTTGCTGAACAGCAAAAATGCCGCGTCTCTGCGCCGTCAGATCGCGGATTATATTTGGAAAGGGATGGAGAAGCGGCTTGAATGATATTTTCTTCCGGCTTGGCAGGCTGGTAATCGAATCGCTGTATCTGGGTGTCTATGCGGCCCTGCTGGTCGCTTATCTGTGGGATTATTTCCGCCCGTCAAAGCCCGTCGTTTTTCTCGGCACAGCGATCTACTGCCTGCTGGGTTCCTTGCTTGATCTTCTTGCCGCGGAAAATTTCGGGTACGGATGGGAAGAGCAGCTCGTGATCCTTTTAATCGTTGGCGTTATCCCCTATTGCGCTTTTTTCTTCCTGACGCGTATCCCGCTGCCTCAGTATCTCTATTGCCTCGGAAGCGTTTCGATTCAGGCGTTTTTCATCAGCGGCCTGCTGGAGACTTTTGACATCACGCAGGCCACCCTTGTGGCGGCGCCTTTCCTTCCCGCCCTGGGGTGCATTGCGCTGCTTGCCCTGTTGGATACGCTGATTATTCTCGCCTTCCGCCGTTTCGCCGCGCCACTGTTTCGTGATAACCAGAGTACAGAGGGATGGAAACGGCTGATGTTCGCGCCCCTCAGCGGCGCTGCAGCGCTTGGCGCATTTTATTATCTGACCGATTTTACGACCGGGAGCATCACGATCCTGTCCATTTTTACGGCTTGCTACATTGCGATGTTTCTCTCGGATGTTGTGGCGCTGCACAGCCTCAGCATTTCGATCCGGGCCGCGGAAGCAGAAACAGAGCTGGAAAGCGCGAACCGGATCCTGGCGTCCCAAAAGGAGCAATATCAAAAACTCTCGGATTCCATTGCTCAGACCCGGCAGGCCCGCCATGATCTGCGCCACCATTTGAATGCGATTGCCGGCATGGTTCAGGCGGACGACAAGGAGAGCCTGCAGCAGTATCTCGCTCAATACGGTCAGACGCTTCCGAACAGTGAAGACGCGTTCTATACCGGAAATTATACGGCCGACATGATCGTGGGGCATTATTTGTCGGCGGCAAAACAAAACGGGATCCGTGTGGATTTCAGCCTGCACATTCCGGAGGACTGCTTTGTCCGCGACACGGATCTCTGCGTTTTGATGGGCAACTGTCTGGAAAACGCCATTGAGGCCTGTCGGAAGCTGCCGGAAGAGAAGCGCTGCCTGCGGGTGGAATCCGCGGTGAAAAACAAGTACCTCGCAATCACCATTGCCAACAGCTACGACGGAAACACCTCCATGCAGGGCAGCACCTATTTATCCGATAAGCGGGGACGCCTCAACGTGGGCATTGGACTTGAATCTGTGGAAGCTGTCGTAAGAAATTACAACGGAGAGATGAAGATTCAGGAGGAAGACGGCGTTTATACGGTCTATATCATGCTGAAAATGCTGGATAAGGAAAGGAACCCCTCCGGCAAAAGCTCTGAGAAAACGCAGCCGGAGTAACAAGCAGGCGGGGCCTGCGTCATATGTAAACAGCCGCGGCAGGGCGGTCCGTCCCTTCCATCGGGACGCCTCCGGCCGGAAGGTTGACAAGCGCTGCAATCCCGCCCCTGTGCGAGCTGATCGTCGGCGGAAAGGACGGCTTGCAGCCGGTGGAGAAAATCATCGTCGACCGCTGTGTGCGGCTCGTCTGCCGGAACTGCCTGAACGACCCGGGACGGAGAATATGCCGGTTCGGGGGGGGACTTGCAGAACGAGCTGCGGCGGCAGAATGAAAAAGAGGCGCAGTACCTCGCAGCGGCGCTGGAAGTCTGCGTCTCCGGTTTCCTGAACGTCTTTAACCGCCGGACGAATACCATCCGGTCCAATGCGGACAGAATTCCCGGCACGGACGCGCGCGAGGCCGAGAAAGGAAAAGAGCAGGAGCGGCGTAGACCGCTTCTGTTCTCAAGCGTCCGAAGGATGCGCAGCCGCAGGATGAAATCGTGCGATCAGAGGGCTTGGGATTCTTCCCAACAAGCAGCAGGAAGGCGTGTGTATAGACACGCGCATTGCTTGCCAATTTGCAAAGTGGGTACCGCTTTGCCCTGCTTGCCAAACTGTACCACTTGTTCCCTTGAGCCCTGAAAGGGCTGCAAACAGGTCATTTGTGCCCTTTCCCCTTATATTTGTACTTCCCGCGCTGCGGAATGGGGTTTTGCAAACGCTTAGCCTTACTGAGCACCTTTATCAGCACGCGAAATTCCTCCGGTGTGAGGGCATCGTAATCAATGCCCAGCTGCCTGCACAATACGATAACATGCTTTTCCTCCCGGCTGCCGGGATAATTTACAGCTTCTTCCAGTGCCTGCTTCAAGTCGGATGCCGGATTCGACGCTTCCGCACTGTTGGAATCTTTTTTATGCTTCTCACGCAGGTCACGCAGGATGGCGTTCAAGTCCCGGTCAACGGCATTGCAGAAATAATCATCCTCGGAAATATGCGCGGCGTCCAGTGTGTGCAGGTACAACTCCATTGCATCAGGCTGATACTTTTCCAGAATCTGTGCCCGGATGACATCGACGTAGGAATTGATGGTTTGTATCTGCATCGCCGCGAGACCGTCGACATAAATCTCTGCGTCCGTTAGAAATTTTATGAATTCCGGGTGCACTGCCATCTCGCAGAGCAGGCGCGGATTGAACGCCTCGCTTTTCAGCACCTCGATCATTTCATCACTCAAATGCAGTTCGTTCAGAGCTGCGTTTGGGTGATTTTTTATTTCTGTCAGGCCCAGAAGATAATCGGCGGAAACATCGTAGAACCTGGACAGCGCCACGATGCTGCGGTGGCTGATGTCCTTGCCGTCCTCCGCCTCGTAGCTGCCCAGCGCGGATTTTGACAGGCCGGTCTGGGCGGAAAGCTCCTCCAGATTCAGGCCGCGCTCCACGCGCAGGTCCTTCAATCTTTCGCTGATGGTCAGATTTCTGTTCACGGCTTCGCCCCCTTTTCTTTTGATTATAGTACACGCAGCGCTGAATTTCCATAAGCGTGGAAAACAGCGCTTTTTAAGCCTCAATCCCACCTTTTGGATATACGGGACGGGCCCCAAAAATCTGGTAAACTTGTCTTTGTAACGAACAGAATGACCGTTCGGGCAAAGATATTTTCTCCGGGGAAACAGGCCATGACCGCCATGGGGTCCCCGCAAAATCGCAGATTTTGTGGGGAGAGGAGGAGCAGCGAAGCAAGTGAGCTTTCGGCTTTAGCCGGAAGCGATCGATACGAAACCTGTACGGCTGTACGCATGTACGCGTGTCTGCAATCGCTGCCGAAAAAATCCGGGACAGGAATTGGCGGCAAAACAGGCGGCTTTTTCAAGGGTATTGGAAACCGCAAAACTTGTATCTGTAAGCAGAACAAAATGTACGGAAAAGCGATTCTCCGAACCGCGCGGCCATGGTATGGAAACATGCAGCTTTGCACGATTCCGCCCGTTGTCACGTGGTTTCGTGAAATGCGGGGGTGCCGCTTTCGATGCAGGTATCGGCCAAACAAATCTAACGGGAAACAGGGCGGCATGCAGCTTGCGCCAATCCGTGAAGCAGGCTTGTCGAAAAACGAAGCAAATTCATATTATGAGAAAATATAGGAGGCAGCTATGAAAACGAGCATCCGAAATGAGATCAAGTCGCAAATTGTACGCGAGGGCCTGACCATGCAGCAGCTGGTGGAACAGCTCTCTGACGAATACGGCTGGAGCGAGAGCGTATCCAACCTCTCGGCCAAGCTTCAGCGGGAATCCCTGCGGTACATCGAAGCCGTGCAGATGGCCGACGTCATGGGATACGATCTTGTCTGGCAGAAGCGGAGGGAAAAGTAATGGAATTGTGCAGCGCCTATGAGCCGATCGATCTCTGCTCCTGTTATTATCCCAAGATGGTTCCGCCGCTGGACTTTCTGGAAGAATGCCGTCGGTACTGGGCCAGGCGTGAGAATCTATTTTCCGGCACCATTGAACGGAAGATCGGGAACACCTGCTACGTTGTCAGCACGGAGTGTGGCGGCGCGGAGTTGCTTGCCCACAAGGTAAAACGGCTCATTTTCTCGGGAAAGGAGGCGCTCTGCTGATGACAGCTCCACAAAGTTATGTTAATATGAAGCCATGCACCGCGAAATCATCAGCTGACCCAGACGCAAAGGAGGACGTTATGCTGGATCAGCAAAAAATCACCATTTTATACTGCCGTCTCAGCAATGAAGACGCTCTGGACGGCGAGAGCAATTCCATCCAGAATCAGCGGGAACTGTTGACCAAATACGCAGAGGAACACGGCTACACGAATACGCGCATTCTTGTGGACGACGGCTATACCGGCACCAACTTCAGCCGTCCCGGCGTGCAGGAAGGCTTTGAGCTTGTGAAACAGGGCCTCGTCGGCTGTTGGCTGGTCAAGGATATGAGCCGCTTCGGACGCGATTATCTGACGGTCGGCCAGTACACGGACATCATCTTTCCCAGCTATGATGTGCGTTTCATCGCCGTCAACGACGGTGTGGACAGCGACAGAGGCGACAACGAAGGCTTCACCGCGATCCGCAATCTGTTCAACGAATGGTACCCCCCGCGACACGAGCAAGAAAGTACGGGCCGTTTTCCGGCAGAAAGGCACCAGCGGCCAGCATCTTGGCAAGCCGCCCTACGGCTATCGCTGCGACCCGGACAACAAGGATCAGTGGGTCCTCGATGAAGAAGCCGCGCCGGTGGTCAGGCATATCTTTGATTTGACCATTGCCGGTAAGGGGCCAGACCAAATTGCCCGTATTCTGGAGCAGGAACAGGTATTGACCACCAGAGCGCTGTATGCCAGACAGAAGGGTAAACCTTTGCCCGACCGGCCCTGCCATTGGAGCAACCAGTCCATTGTCGGCATTTTGGAACGGATGGAATATACCGGCTGTACCTGCAATTTCAAGACCTACTCCAAATCCTACAAGCTGAAAAAGCGGATTCCCAACGGCCCGGACAAGATGTTTATTCTGCCGGATACACAGGAAGCGATTGTGTTGCAGGAGCAATGGAACCGGGTTCAGGAGCTGAGGAAAAACAAACGCCGCCCCGCGAAAGCGGAACGGCAGGGCCTGTTCTCCGGACTTCTGATCTGCGCTGACTGCGGAAGCAAACTCCATTTTGCCACCTGCAAGAGCTTTGGGGGAAAGCAGGATCACTACGTTTGCGCCCGCTACAAAAGCGGCCGGGGTACCTGCTCGGCGCACTATATCCGCGAAGATGTCCTGCGGGAGCTTGTCCTGGAACGGATTCGCGCCGTCAATGAGCTGATCCGCGAGGATGCGGAAGACTTTCAGGAAGAATGGCTGCGCTGCCGCAGAGCCGAACAGGAAAAAAGTATCCGCAGCGACAGACGCGAGCTGGAGCAGACAAAAAAGCGCCTCGGCGATCTGGATGTGCTGATCTCCCGGCTCTATGAGGATTATGTGCTGGGAAATCTCCGGGCAGAACGGTACAAAAAGATGTCCGCAGACTATGAGGCGGAGCAGGAGCATCTGAAAGTCAATGTTGCGGAATCGGAAGACTGGCTCAAAAAGCAGCAGGACATGAGCGACGGCCTTAACAGCTTCCTCGCCCTGACGAAGAAATATGTGGATGTGGAGGAACTGACGCAGACGATCGTGAACGAGTATATCAAGCAGATCGTCGTGTACGCGCCGGACAAATCCAGCGGCCACCGGCAGCAGAAGATCAAGATTATCTTCAACTTTGTCGGCGATATGGAATTGGGCGATGTCAGTGAGCCTGTGACCTATGAAAGAACCCTGAAAATGCAGAAAACGGCGTGACCTTTCGGTCACACCGTCTTCTGCGGCAAAATAGTTACTTGTAACTGTTAAGCCAAGGCTTTTAGCCACTTCGAAAGGAGTGACTAATGGCCTTTTTTACTGCTGTGATACCTTTATTAAAAAGAATAAAACGTAGAATTCTACAAAAAATGATCTTGACATATTGACGATATTGAAACATGAATATATAATAAAAATAGAAAATGTAGAATTCTACAGAAAAGGTGATTGCGTGATTGCTAGAGATAAATATTTAGATAGCTTAATAAAAAGTAGAAAAAATGGCTTTCCCAAGGTAATTACAGGAATAAGACGTTGTGGAAAATCCTATTTACTAAAAGAAATATATAAGAAATATCTGATTGATAACGGAGTGTCAGATGATGACATTCTTATGATTGATTTGGATGATGATAGAAACAGCAACCTTAGAGATCCGATCGCGTTAGGAGAGTTCGCGCGCACTTGGCGCTCTTCAAAAGAGGAAACCTATATATTTTTGGATGAGATTCAAAAGGTTTATACGATCATTAATCCTATGCTTACGAATGGGGAACACAAACTTGCCGGAAAAGAAGACAAGGAAGTTATATCTTTTGTTGATGTTGTTCTAGGTTTATCAAGAGAAACCAATACTGATCTTTATGTAACAGGATCAAATTCCAAAATGTTATCTTCGGATATAGTTACTGAATTTAGGGACAAAGCAACTAATATTGCTTTGTCTCCACTCTCGTTTGAAGAATTTTATAATTATGTCGGCGGCTCAAAGACGGATGCCGTGTATGAATATATGCAGTATGGTGGGATGCCAATGGCAGTGCTGATAGATGAGGACGAAAGAAAAGAATATTTAAAAGGGCTGTTTAAAACAACTTATTTCGCGGATATTTTAGAACATAATAAACTTAAGAAGACGGATTCATTGGATGAGTTATGTAATATTATTAGTGCCGGTATCGGCAGTCTTTTGAATTCGGAAAAGATTGAGAATACTTATAGGAGCGCAAAAAAGGAAAAAATAACAAGACAGACAATCGAAAAATATATTTCATACTTTGTAGATGCCTTCATGATCAGGGAAGCTAAGCGATATGATATTAAAGGCAGAGCTGAAGTAGGAGCTTTAAGAAAGTATTATTACGCGGATACTGGTCTTAGCAACGCGAGATTAAATTTCGCGTACCCGGACGAAGGACAGCTTTTGGAGAATATTGTTTATAATGAGCTAATATACAATGGATATACCGTGAATGTGGGTGCCTTTGACACAATTGAAAAAGATAAAAATGGGAAATCAATCAGAAAGAATAATGAGATAGATTTCATAGCTGTTAAAGGAATAAGAAAATATTACATTCAGGTTACCGCGAATATAGATGATGTTAAAACAAGAGCGCGGGAGGAACGACCTTTTCTGAAATTAAACGACGCGATTCAGAAAATAATAGTTGTTAACAAGCCAGTGAGCGCGTCGATGGATGATAATGGGCTGATTATCATAGGAGTATCAGATTTTTTGCTGAATTATATTAAATAAGAGTTGAGACAAATAGAAAAGGCTCATGGAAGATGAAGGAGCGGAGCAATGATTTACATTACAGGCGACTGCCATGGAAATTTTGAAAGATTTAATAGCAAGAATTTTCCTGAGCAGAAGGAAATGACCAAGGATGATTATGTGATAATATGCGGAGACTTTGGGTTCTGGACGCCTTCAAAGGAAAGAGAATATACGCTGGATGAACTGGATAAACGCTCATTTACAACGTTATTTGTGGATGGCAATCATGAGGACTTTGATGATTTGAACAGTATTCCGGTGACCATGTGGCGCGAGGGGAAGGCGCGCAAGATCAGGGACTCTGTTATTCATCTGACGCGCGGCCAGGTATTCCGTATCGCGGAGAAAACATTTTTTACGTTTGGAGGGGCAGCGTCACATGATATACAAGGCGGGATCTTTGAGGTAAAAGACGTAGACAAATGTCTGAAAAAACGGAATGTTTCAAGAAAGGATATTGTGGCGGAAGATCTCGCGGCATACGATGAAGCGTATATGAGGCTGATGCCATATCGGATTAATCATGTATCATGGTGGAAAGAGGAGGTATCGTCTGAGGCGGAAAGAAATGAGGCGCTCCACAATCTGGAAGATCATGATTGGAAGGTTGACTTCGCGGTGACACATGATGGCCCACAGTCAATCATTTCCCTGTATTCTTTGGGCAGTATCAGGCCGGATGAAACAAGAGTCTTTTTGCGGGAGATTCAGGAAAAGCTTGATTACAGATATATGAGCAGATCCTGCGGATCGGGTAAAAAATGTAGTTGAAAACCCCAATACGTACGCGACGCTCTCATAATTGTTCGTGAAGGCTTTGGGCAAATTCTTCAACGTAATAGGTCGCGTTTTCCTTTTTCCAGAAAAGACAGTATTTACGTTTGAGCTGTGATGTGCCGCGAAAAAGAGCAAGGCGTTTGATACCGCTTCCTGCCGCGGGAAGCGCGCCTATACTTTCGATGGGCAGAAAGCCGCGTCCGCTTAAGACAAGCAGATGCCCTTCGTCAAGATTGTCCGCGAATATGAAATTGCCGCCAAAGCCAAGTGTTTTTTCGTAATAATCCTGTTCTGTATGACGCTGTTCCTGAGATGCGATCAGGATACATGGCACGCGTTTCAGTTCGTCAAGCGTGAGATGATCATTGGAAGCCAGCGGATTTTTGGCGGATATTTCCACATAACACGCGCGTTCGATCAGTTCATCATTTACATATTCATCAGAAAAAGCGCGTCGCTGATCGTTCAGAACCATATCAACAGTACCATTTCGCAGAAGCTCATAAAGACGTTCATGCGTTCCGTTTATTATGTTGATCGATACCTCGGGATATTTCTCGGTAAACCGCGCGATGGCCTGATACAGTTCCTGACCGCTGTAACCGCTTAAATATCCGATGGTAAGCCGCAGTTCGTTGTCCAGGCCGAGACGTTTCGTTTCGGCTTTCATTTTATCAATTTCTGAGAGCAGTTCCTTGCTGTGCCGGTAGAAATAATCACCGGCAGGAGTCAGATGAAATTTCCGGTTTTCACGGATGATCAGTTTTACGCCAAGCTCGGTTTCGAGGGCCCGGATCTGCTGTGAGATCGCGGATTGTGATATATAACATTGTTCCGCGGCTTCCGTGAAACTGCCGCGTTCAACGACATGTACAAAATAATTCATCTGACGCGTTAGCATGGCTCTGACCTCACTTTCTTATTGACATTTTATCACATAAGTTTTACTTATGGAATCCATTATGAATTGAAATTGCTGATAAATTGGAAAGTAATTACTATATAGTCAAGGATTCAGGTATCAATTAGGCATGTAAATCAGAAAAGGAGAAATATATTATGAGAAAAGATGTAATGCTGCTTACCGGCGCCGGTCAGATCGGTATGGCAATTGCCCGCCGCGTGGGATATGGAATGAAGATTATGGTAGGTGACAAAAAGCTCGCGAACGCGGAAGCGATTTCAGATACGATGAAGAATGCCGGATTTGATACAGAAGCTGTAGAGATGGATCTTTCTTCAAGAGAATCCATTGTCGGAATGATTCAGAAAGGTCAGCGGTATGGAGAAATAAAGATGCTGGTCAACGCGGCCGGGATGTCACCAAGTCAGGCTTCCATTGAGGCTATTCTGAAAGTCGATCTGTACGGAAGCGCTGTCTTGATGGAAGAGGTCGGAAAAGTGATCGCGGAGGGCGGATCGGGTGTTCAGATCTCCAGTCAATCCGGTTTTCGTATGCCCGCGCTGACACCGGAGCAGGACAGGGCGCTTGCCATGACTCCGACAGAAGAACTGCTGTCGCTTGATTTTTTACAGCCTGAAAATATCAAAGACACACTTCATGCCTATCAGCTGTCAAAACGCGCCAATGAAAAAAGGGTTATGTATGAAGCGACGCGCTGGGGCGCGCGTGGCGCGAGGATCAATGACATCGCGCCGGGCATTATTGTCACACCGCTCGCGATCGATGAGTTTAATGGCATCCGGGGCGCGTTTTATAAGAATATGTTCGCGAAATGTCCGGCCGGACGTCCTGGAACCGCGGATGAAATGGCGAATATCGCGGAACTTCTGATGAGCGCGAGAGGCGCGTTTATAACCGGTTCCACATTCCTGGCGGACGGAGGCGCGACGGCATCCTATTATTACGGATCGCTTCAGCCGGAAAATGTTTTTTAGAATCTCAACGAAAAAGAAGAAAAGCGAATGAGTAGAATTTTACTATTCATATGGGCATCACACGAAAGGTGTGGCAGAAATAATAAAAAGGAAATTGGGCTGTGACCTTACGGAGATTGTTCCGGTAAAGGCATATACAGGCGTTTATCAGAAGCTGGTGGACGCGATCAACGTCGGCTGGATCGGTTCCACCTTCAAAGATATTGGCGAGAGCATGCTGACAGAAGCGCGCGTAATTGAGCAGTTTGTAAAAAAGTCATAAAAGGAGCATAGTCTGACAACAAAATGACAACATAAAGTTCCGCCATAGTATTGACATTGTGTCAGAATGTGGTATGCTGAAGACACTGACACAATGTCAGAGTACGACAACATATCATGAAAGAAGGCAATAAGCATGAAAAAAATCGCGGCAATTGTTATGACAGGACTACTGATACTGGGATTATGCGCCTGCGGCGGTCAGAACGTGAAAGAAAGCGCTGATAGCGCGGCCGCGGATAATACAACTGTGGATAATACAGTCGCGGTTAACGCGGGTTCTGTTCTGGTCGTGTATTTTTCCAATACAGGACATACAAAGGCAATCGCGGAACACATCGCGGATGGGACAGGCGCGGCCCTCTATGAAATCACGCCTGAGACACTATATACGGACGCGGACCTGAATTACAATGATAATAACAGCCGTAGTACAGTGGAGATGAATAATCCATCCGCGCGCCCTGCCATTACAGGAACGGTGGAGAATTTTGGACAGTATAGCACAGTGTATATTGGCTATCCAATCTGGTGGGGAGAAGCGCCGCGTATTCTGGATACTTTTGTGGAATCCTATGATTTTACGGGGAAAACGGTGATCCCATTCTGTACATCCGCGAGCAGCAGTATCGGATCCTCAGCGAAAACACTGGAATCGTTAGCCGGAACAGGAAACTGGAAGACAGGTCAGCGTTTCAGCGGAAGCGAATCGGAGACAGATGTCACGAACTGGATTAAAGGGTTATAAAGAAAGCATATGGAGAAAGAGCAAAATATAAATCCACGAAGCTGGTATTTTTACAAGACTTCGTGGATTTTTTTCGCGTGGTGCGCCCGGCGGGCGCACGTTCTAACCGGTGTAAGTCCGGAATCCGCCCGGTAGTGGGAAGGATATAGCCGAAGGCAAGGGTGTCCATCGTGAGGTGGAATCTGAAGGAAGCTGGATGTGG
>Ga0268360_1002305_pt1 | contig 15366 bp, 13 predicted proteins | sample BioMet11_FD_192465 | JGI IMG/M metagenome (GOLD analysis project Ga0268360, IMG submission 192465) | Sewage microbial communities from Oakland, California, United States - Biofuel 11 (Illumina Assembly) | ecosystem: Engineered > Wastewater > Sewage > Unclassified | place: USA: California... | reverse complement strand
AGCAGCTTCTTCGTCTGCAATCACTGAAACTCGGATAACCAACCACGGAACGGCATCCAATCCAGATATCTATGGTAACAATATAGTGTGGCAGGATAACCGCAATGGAAACTGGGATATATATATATTTGATCTCTCAACTAAAAAAGAAATTCACACTACCAATACAACAGATCAGATAACTCCTTCTATTTATGGAAATCTGGTAGTTTGGGAGGATGGGCGCAACGGAGGTCATGACATTTATATGGAAGACCTCTCTACAAAAAAACAAACTCGGATTCCTACAAGCGGTGCAGCATCGACGCCTGACATCTATGGAAACAAGATAGTGTATGTCAAGCAGGCTTTTAATGAGAGGGAAAGTTGGTATGACCTCTACATGTATGATCTTTCCACAAAAAAGGAAACTCAAATACCAACGGAAAGCTCAGCGCACAGTCCTTCCATTTATGGTGATAAGATAGTGTGGTTAGACTTTGATGCATTCAACGGTGGAAACTACTATATCTACATGTATGACCTTTCCACAAAAACCCTAACTCAAATCGCTAAAATCGACTGGGGTAAAGGCCAGATTGGTGTGCCTGAAATTTACGACGGCAAGATAGTTTATAGTGCAGATTTCAATTGGTCGGATAACATGTATGATGATATCTACATGTATGATCTTTCTACTAAAAAAGAAACTCAGATAACTAACATTTCAGGTGTTCAGGCGTGTCCTGTTATCTATGGCAATAAAATAGTGTGGGAGGATGATGGTGGAGATGATGATGGTAATACAAATCATGGTATCTACATGTATGATATTTCCACTAAACAGGAAATGAAAATCAGCGCCAAAGAATCAGCATACTATCCTGCTATTTACGGTAATAATATAGTATGGCAATATAGTGACCGTTATGCAAACGGCGACATCTACATGGCTACTCTCGGTTCAGACCTCCCTGTAGCTGCTTTTTCTGCATCTCCAACTTCTGGAAATTTGCCCCTTAAGGTTCAGTTTTCTGATAAGAGCACAGGTTCTCCAACCTCATGGAAATGGAACTTTGGAGATGGAAAAACTTCAACATCAAGGAATCCTGCATACACGTACACTAAAGCAGGAAAATACACTGTCAGCTTAACAGTAAAGAATGCAGCTGGAACAAACACAAAAACAATAAAGGATTATATAACCGTAAAAACAGCTCCTGTAAAACCTGTTGCTGCATTCTCTGCATCCCCAACTTCAGGATATGCACCACTGAAAGTAAAATTCACTGATAAAAGTGCCAATAGTCCAACTTCATGGAAATGGAGTTTTGGAGATGGAAAAACCTCAACATCGAAGAGTCCTACATATACCTACAGTAAAGCCGGAAAATATAGTGTAAGCTTAACAGTAAAGAATGCTGCAGGAAGCAGTACGAAAACAATAAAGAACTATATTGTTGTAAACACGCTGAAAGCTCCGGTTGCTGCTTTTTCTGCAAAACCGACCTCCGGAAAAGCCCCGCTGAATGTGCAGTTTACTGACAAAAGTGCCAATAGTCCAACTTCATGGAAATGGAACTTTGGAGACGGAAAAACTTCAACATCCAAGAACCCTGCGCATAAATACAGTAAAGCCGGAAAATATACTGTAAGCTTAACAGTAAAGAATGCTAAAGGCAGTAGCACTAAAACTATTTCCGGATATATTAAAGTCCAGTAAATAAACACAGTAAACTCACAAATTAATTGAGGAATATAGTAAACTCACGAATTAATTGAGGAATATAGTAAACTCACGAGTTAATTGAGGAAATATAGTAAACTCACGAATTAATTGAGGAAATATAGTAAACTCACGAATTAATTGAGGAATATAGTAAACTCACGAATTAATTGAGAAACATAGTAAACTCACGAATTGATTGATGATTTGCTAGATTCCTCAAAATTCCTTATTTTTTAATAATACCCACATTCAGCAGTATTTTTACAAAAACTAATATTTTCCATGCTAAAGTTTTTGGAACATATTCAAGTAATTATGTCTCATGATAGCGCCTGGTGAAAATTGAATGATATCGTTTTTTGGTTTAGAACTTAGTCTTACAGCATTCACTAATTGATACTGAATATTTTCCTTCTTTTTGGTCTAATTGGGCTCGACAATTCGTTTAAATTTTTAAAAATTTGTTAGATCTTCTATGTAATTTCATTCCTTTTTGCTACTATCCTTTGTGCATTATTTCTTCGATTCAAAAAGACATTCTGTTGCAGAACAAAGTCCTTCACCTTCAAGTTCAAGGGTTGAATGCTCTATGTGATGTCCCTCTAAATTGCTTTTAATAGATTGCCTCATTTTATCCGGTGTTTGTAGATATTTGTCTTCCACAACTACATGAGCTGTTAAAAGAACGGTTTCTCCTTCCAGAGACCATATATGGAGATCATGAACCATCTTCACTCCTTCAACCGATAAGATAGATTTCTTAATCTCATCAATGTCGATATACTCAGGGACTCCTTCTAGAAGAAGGTTAAATATTTCTTTTGCGTTTTTAGAAACTCCCCATAATACAAAAACAGTGAATCCGATTGTCATTATAGGATCAATAACTGGTTTGTCCCAGAACCGTATAATTATCGACCCGATAAGCAGGACTATCCATCCCAAAATGTCTTCCAGAAGATGCCAGGATAATACTTTCTCACTCTGGCTTATCCCTTTCTTTAATCGAAAATATCCCAGGCCATTTATGGTAATTCCAATGACTGCAATTAAAACCATTCCTTCGGCGTTTACAGGTTCCGGACTGATCAGACGCGGGACGGCCTGAGTAAGTACAAACAACGACCCGGCTACAAGTACAATAATAGTAAACGTTGCAGATAAGAGAGATAACCTTCGATATCCAAAAGTCATTTTACTTGTTGCAGGTTTTTTTGCTTTCTTTTCCGCGTACCAGGCTATTATTAACGCAAAACTGTCAGCAAAATCATGCAATGCATCAGCTATCAGTGCCAGGCTGTTTGTTAAGAATCCTCCAATCAGTTCTATGAATGTGAAGAGTATGTTCAAAGCCGCAGCAAACCCTACATTTTTTTCCCTATCCCCCATAAATAGTTCATTAACTCATGTTGCTGTTAAACCTTATGTTCCAATGTAACTGAAAACTTAAAACAGTAAGGTCTGAAATTTTCAGGTCTGAACTCACTTTAGTTCATAAAAAAATTGATGCAATAAAGATTAGATAATCTTTTATTCGTAAAATTATATAATATCTACTTAGTCTCTTTACTGATTTATCACATACTGGGTAAATAGTCCAGGTTTGGATTAATGTGACTTTAGTAATAGATGATTCAGATATTATTACATAACCTGAAAATATCTGAACTACAAACTGTACATTAACTTTGAAAATAAAGCTAGTTGGGGGAAAATAAGTGAAGAATAAGGGGAGGCTATGTTCAATAGCTTTAGCTTCAGTATTCCTGATTTTTGTTTTTTTGATTTTAATCTCAGCTGCATCTTCAGTGTCTCAAGTTACGAAAATTGGTACTGGATACGATCCTGCTGTTTATGGTAACAAGGTAGTATGGACAAATGGAGTTGTTATTCATCTATACGACCTGACCAACAAAACAGACACTACGGTTAGCTCTTCTGGAGCATCATGTCCTGATATTTATGACAACAAATTAGTGTGGCGTGATGAAAGCAGTGGAAGACCAAGACTTGCCGTGTACGATATACCAACAGCCACAAAAAGTTACATCACACGGAATGTAGACCAATATAGCAAACCTGCTATTTACGGCAACAGAGTTGTCTGGAGTGCAAATGAAAGTGTGTATCTGAGGGATATATCTAAATCCAAACAGACTAAAATCGGAAGCGGTAGTAATCCCGATATCTACGACACAAAAGTGGTTTATTATTCTTATTCGGAAGATCCAAACGCGGATATGGTTATCAGAATGTATGATATTAATACGAAGAAAAAAATAACTGTCACTTCATCTGGAGATCCAAATATACCACGTATATGGGGCAATAAAGTCATCTGGGCTGACGTATATAATCACCAGGGATATATTGCGATGTATGATATCTCAACAAAGAAAACCGTAGACGTCACACATCAACTTGACACCGATCCATCTGGGAATGAATACGGTGCCAGTACAGGGACGCACATTGACATACAGGATGAGAAAATTGTATACAATAAATGCGTTGATGATTATGAAGGCAAACCTGGAGTATATGTGTATAACATATCAACAGGAAAAAGTACACTGGTATATAAGTATCCTGAAGACGTTTATACGACGCCAGAAATATGCGATAACATTGTTGTATGGGGAATAGACAAGAACTATGTTGATAGTGCGGATGATAATGATATCTATTTATGCAACCTTGTAGACTAACCCGAAAACCGGCAGCAGCTTTTGATGCTGATGTAACATCTTGTGTATCATCCTCTTGAAATTCAGTTTACAGGTACGACACATTTATTCGAAGAATATCATGTGTGTTTAAGAAGGGAGCATGAGCGACAACCAGAACTTAAAGACAGCCAGAACTAAGGAGACATATAGCAAACGGACATGATATTCTCCGTAAACGAACATGCTTCTCTTGCAGGTGTTCCGGGTGAAAGGCATATAGGTTGTGTATGCCTGTATAATATAGCCTTGTTGCAGTGCTGACGATATTGCCGCTATTCTATCGGCTCCACAAAAATCTGGAGCTGCCTATCTACAAAATACTTTTTCTCTGACACTTTGATGGTCGGCTTGCAATTAACTGCTTCGATTATTTGAGGTTAAAATAATAAATCTCATTAAAAAATTCAATCTCAACTGATATATCTACACGATTGAAATTTAATCCAAGTTAATTATATATTACTTGCCTCTGATGTTTAAATGCAATAGCATAGCGAACAAACAATATATGAATTCTCGTCAACTGATCATTGTATGAGAATTCGATTTTACTATTTTTTTCAATTTTGCACTGGCACCTTGAACCTTATAACAAATTCAGTCCCAGAACCTCTTTTGAGTTCAATTTTGCCCCCTAACTGGTCTACCAGGACTTCCACTAACTGCAAGCCAAGAGAGCTGGAATCTTCTATATTAAATTCCTCAGAAATACCAGTCCCGTTATCTGAGACTATTAAAGTAAAATCAGTGCCGTTATAATTTTCTTTTGTTCTTCCCTGCTCTTTATCTGCGTGCTTTACAGAGTTTTCTTTGCGAAGTTTGATTTGAATTTTTCCATTATCTCTGCCTAAAAATGCGTACTTCAGGGAATTTGAAACAAGTTCATTAATAATTATTCCAAGTGGGACAGCGACATCCATATCAAAGAAAATGTTTTCTTCCAGCTCGACGTTCAGGCTCGTATTGACATTTCCAACTCTATAAGTCTGGAACAGATTTTCAACAAGCCTTTCAAGGTATGCCGAGAAGTTTAATGTATCTGTTCTTTTGCCTTCATGGAGTTCTTTGTGGATAAGGGCAATTGACATTACTCTGTCCTGGCTCTCTTTGAAAGCGTTAAGAACTTCCACATCCTTAGCATATTTTCGGCTTCTGAACTTTTCAGCCTGCAGGTCAAGAAGAGAAGAGATCACTTGCAGATTATTTTTAATTCTGTGATGGATTTCTTTTTTTCTGGCTTCTTCAGCTTTTACAAGTAGTCTTTCCGCATTGATTTGCTCAGTAATATCTCTTGCAATAGCTGAGATAGCAATCAACTTTCCAGAAGCGTCAAAGACTGGAGAATAAGTTATTGAAACATTTGTCATTGTGCCATCTTTTTTTAGCCGTAAAGTTCTGTAATGATGGACTTTTTCTCCATGTTTAACTTTTTCAATTATCTTTTTTATTTCCCCTTTAAGATTATCCGGTTCCAGTATTGAGACATTTTTACCCAGAATTTCTTCAGCAGAATAACCGTAAATATGTTCTGCCGTTTTGTTCCAGCTGGTAATAGTACCATCAAAAGACTCTGTTACAATAGCATCATTTGATGATTCCACGGCATCCGCTAATATTCTGATCTTCTCCTCTGCTTTCTTGCGATCTGTAATGTCCTGAATTGTTCCCCTCAGTCTAATTGGACTTTCTGTCTCATCAAAAACAACTTTGCCCTGCGCGTGGACTATACGTTCTTCGCCATCAACTGAGGTAATCCTGTGATCAATGCTAAAGGACTTTCCAGTTAAAGCACTCTTAATGGCATTATCCACATAGCTTCGATCTTCGGGATGTGTAAAGTTTAAGAGTTCACGATATGTATGAAACAGCTTTTGGGGAGCGCACCCAAAGATAAGGCACATCTCATCAGACCAGTACATTTCATCAGTTGCAAGATTCCAATCCCAATTTCCAATATGGGATAATTTTTGGGCTTCAGAGAGTCTTCTCTCTTCCTCCATCAGTGATTCATAAGCCTTTTCAAGCTCTGATGTACGTTCTTTAACTTTTGCTTCTAAATTATCATGTGCTCTTTTAAGGGCTTCTTCTGCTTTTTTGCGCTCAGTTATATCCTGCGTTATACCAAAGCCGCCGGTCACCATCCCGTCTTTGTCAAATTCAATATATGCTTTTTCACGCACCCATTTGATCTTACCGTCTACGACAATTCGGTGTTCTATGTCGTATGGTTCGCCCTCTAATCCCATCTTCCATTTTCTATCAACATATTCCCTGTCATCCGGATGAACTTTTGAAAGAAACGTTTCATAGGTTAAAGGGATACCTTTTTGGACACCGAAGATGTGGTGATTTTCATCAGACCAGGTTAGTTTGTTTTTGCGCACATCCAGACGCCAGCTTCCGATGTTTCCCACGGTTTGAGCACGATCGAAATCCTCCCTGTTTTTCTCTAGTTTATCCACAAGGATATCGCTTTTTGCAAGCGACTGGGAAAGCTTGAAGTTACTGTAGCTTAGTTGTGATAATATGCTGGCAAGTTTCACGAAGAATGCCATTTTTTTGTTCACAGATTCCTTACTTAACCGTGGAACTTTTTCAAACGCTGCTATGTATTCCTCTTCGTTGAAACCGTATTTTCTAGCCTGGGATCTGAAAAGCTCATAGTCCACAGGTTCGTCTTCAAAAAAGAACTGTCCTGAGAAAATATTGGCAACATGCTTACCGCCTACCATGACTGGGATCGCTACATCCCACATGTTGTTCTTGCACCTGTAAAGCTTAAACTCTCCAGGGGAAACGCCAACGGATAACTTTATGTCGCTTTCTACACAGTTTTTGCAGGTTTCGGGGTTGATTCTATGAAATTTTGTGCAGATATCCTGCCATGCGACGCCTGCAAGAATATTGCCTTTCAGATCGATCAGGCCCACGGGAATGTGGACAAGCCTATAGAAATCATCTATGAGAGACTGGATCACTGGAACATCAATAATATCAGTCAGGTCAAGGTTTGCCACTTCACCAGCTTCACTTTCCGGAAGTTTTTCTTCAAATTCTCTCCAGTCACTTATATCGAATCCATAAATGTTTACGCATTTTTCTTCAGGTGCCGGGTAAAACCCAACAAGATATACTCCTTTTCTCGTTTCAACTTTTATTTTTTCAGGTTTATTTAGGGAAATTACATTCTTTACAACACCTTCGACATAGGACGGCAGTTCCTCTCCTACTGCCGCACCCCATTCATGTAATAAGGTCTCACCAGCTTTATTTGAGTAAAGAACAGTGCAATCATTTGCCACACTGAGTACAGGATTCGGATTTGTTGACGGAAATAGCTCCAGGTCTATTGTCATAATCCCCCCTCAAGCTCCTCTATTTGATAGCGATATACCTAACTTTACTATATTGTTATGACCACTCACAAACTTGAGTATCTTCTTTAATTTAAAAAAATATATAGTTTATTAAATTTAAATGCTATCTCAAAATTTGTAATATCGCCAAACTTAAAAAACAATAAAAAATATCTACTAATGCAATGCAAGCCTGGAAATATATCATTTATCGTAACTATTTGGCATGAAAGTTGGCATGAAATTTCTTTCAACTAATTAGTGAAGATGCTTTCCTTTATTAGTGAAGATGCTTTCCTTTATTAGTGAAGATGCTTTCCTTTATTAGTGAAGACGCTTTTCTTTAAAGAGATAACTAATGGGACAAAGGGGAAATTTAAACAGGCGATCAAAATGACAGATCAGGTTCAACCACTGGTAAGCTTATCAAAAAAGTCCACTGAACCCAAAATGATAGTCAACCTCAGACGCATCAAGCGTAAGATCCTGATTATGAGTGGAAAAGGCGGAGTTGGGAAAAGCACAGTTGCAGCAAACCTGGCTATCGGACTGGCTCTGCATGGATATAGAGTGGGACTTCTGGATTGCGATATTCACGGCCCGACTATTCCCACGATTTTCGGCATGGAATCCATGAAGCCAGAAGTTAGCGAAGAAGGCATAATGCCAGTTGAGGTTCTTCCCAATCTTTCGTTGATGTCTATAGGTTTTCTACTCGAAGATAAAGATTCTCCCATCATATGGAGAGGACCATTAAAAATGGGGATTATTGAAAAGTTACTGGAAGACGTTGTCTGGGGAGAACTTGACTTTCTGATTATAGATTTGCCTCCAGGCACAGGAGATGAACCCTTGAGCCTGGCTCAGTTGATCCCCAATATTGACGGTTCAATACTTGTAACAACTCCTCAGGAAGTAGCTCTCGTCAGCGTCCGTAAATCAATCGGTTTTTCTAAAAACCTCAATGTCCCTATCATAGGTATTGTCGACAACATGCATGGTTTGGTCTGCCCCCACTGCGGCAAGCCGATAGAAGTGTTCAGGAATGGAGGAGTGGAAAAGGCTTCAAAAGATTTCAATATCCCTATCCTTGCCAGACTTCCTATAGAGCCAAAAGTTGCAGAAATGGAAGATAAGGGCACAGTTGTCCTGGAAATGCTTGAACATGACACGGAGTGGCAGAAAAACTTTGAAAATTTTGTGGCCACAGTAGAAAAAATCCTGTACGAAAAATAAGCGAGATAAGTAGTTAAAGAATTTAATGCAGTTATGAATTACGTACCTGGGGTTCAAGATCAATTATAGTAAAATCAATTTCAGTAAAATCAATTACAGTAAAATCAATTACAGTAAAATCAATTACAGTAAAATCAATTACAGTAAAATCAATTACATTAAATGCTATGGTTTTAATTTGCATTTTAAATTTTCTATTTCTTCAGGATACTTTTTGCGTAGCATTTAAGTAAAGGCCTTTCTGGTTTGTATCAGTTAAAACAGAATTATCTTTAGGCAATGAAAATATTTGAATTTATATTTTTGTCATTCCTAAACAAAGATGCATGAATTCGGATTTATTGAACTTTTATGCAGAAGGTAGAAGCAACTGTAGCCACGCCTGTAATTGTTGCAACAAAAAACTTCATTGTACCTAATTGAGCAGTTTCATTATTTAGCCTCGTGACTATATATCGTGTAATTTAGAAACCGTGACTATATGTCGTGTATTTAGAAACCAATATCATCCTTAATTCACCAAATATGATTTAAAGATTAAATTATTGGGATCTGTTTTGAAAATGCTATCCGGAAAAAGTATTTATTTTCAAAAAATACTGCGCATCCTGGGTAGTAAGTAGAAACAGAAAAATTTGCTCATTTTGTCTCATTTTGTTTTTGAAACTGAAAGAGTTGTGCCCTGAGAGCCGTATCTAAAAATTAAAAAAGGAAAGAAGCTTTCGCCTCAATTAAGATGGCACATAACTAAAGTTAGATAAAACCATCTCTGCATTCTGTCCATTTATTGGGGCTAAATGACTCATAAGCCACATCTGCATCGCAACTCCACCTTCTACATGCGGAATGCTTGTCTGATCTGTACAGTTCCAGTCAGATATGACAGCTCCGTTAGAAAGCTTTGCAGTAAAGTGGACATACGTTGGCTCCCAATCAAAACTGTATGTTACGTCTGTAGCGTTCTGGTAAGGAGAGTCATAGGTTATTGCACTCTGGTATGCATTTGGCTGGACACTATAACTAAGTCTGTCACTGTATATCCAGCCCCACTGAGTAGCTTCAATATCTATCTCATTGGTATCGTTATGGCGGAAAAACATAGCAGCTACAATATTCGGATCGAGATTCAGTATTGGTGATGAAACCGTCCACTTGTATACACCATAGCTATAGTCAGTGGATGTTGTGTCAACTTCTGTTGAATACCAGATATCTCCGACTTTCTGGATTGTAAGGTGTAGTTTCTGGTTTTCATCAATCCAAACATTATTGCTGGAACTGCTCCAGTAGTTACCACCAGGATTACCAGTTCCACTTCTTACCCACCACTCCTTACCACACCAATTTAGATAGGTGTCTGCAGCAGCGGTGTTTGAAATCAAAAGCAAGCCTAATGTACTTAACATTACTAGCTTTAGATATTTTTTGTTCATATTACTCACAATATGAATGGTATAACTTGATGAAAAATTAGCATGTTATTCTTTTAATAGAAAAGTTCAAATATTTCAGAATTAATATAGAAGTTTACAAAATTCAAGCATTAATGATAATTAATTAGAGAATAAAGATTACTCTAGGGATCTATAAAATCTTATGAAACAATGAGTGCTATAAATGTTTTATTCCCTCCAATAATATGAAATTTAGTTTTCCCTTGAAAAAATACATCTTATTTTTGTCTAAAATTTGATTTTTCCTCGTTAAAAATCGTAAAATTTATTGTGGGGGATGTATAACCATCCTCTGGTGTTTGTTTGTGAAACCTCCGCTTATCACAATAAACGAAGATCACAAATGGAAATTGCTTTCAGAGATATTAAATTGAGTCTTGCCATAAAATATCCAAGCTTAAAACCTTTAGCTTTCATTGAGCCTATCCCAAAAGTTCATTTACTCTAATTATTGCTGCTACCATTACAACTCCTAAATATGATGTCTCTTTAATTTCATTAGGAGTTACACAGTTGGCTCCTAGCATATCGTTTTTTCCAAACTTACAATTATTTTAATTAATTTAATGTGTATAGTGGATTATTTAAATATGCTGTCACTGCCACTCTTCTAATTTTCATAGCACTTTCAAACCAGGTTATTCCACTTTTGATTCTTTGTAATTCCAGTCTGAGAAAAGCTCTTAGAGCATGTCTTAAAATTAAATCTGATTCTAGAATTGGGATAGGACTTATACAGTTAAATTGATAAGCGGAGTGTCAAACTGTTAATGTCCAAAACGAAAGTTTAAACCATGATGTTTATTGTGTTTGATTTTATACATCGAGTACGTAATATGAATTTAAACAGAACGTTGCCTATTATCCAATTGTATAAATGATTTGAATATTAAGACAGCCTCTAAGGCAGGTCAGATCAGCTTGACAAACTACTACTTCTGTACGCAGAACAATCTTGTAGAAAACTAAATCAAGAACTAACAGAGAGCAGGCAAGAAAATGCAGTGATTTTCCTGAAAACTACCATGTTCTTTCCCTGATCTTGATCGATAGTTCTTAGTAACATGATTATTAAAATATTAATAAAGTTATTTTAAAGAAGGTAGGTATAATATCGATTAGAGAAAATGACAAATATATACTATGCATATCCTCTTTAATTGCAAATTCACTGCTTTGCCATTATTTGTGTGTAAAATATTTGGAGGACTCAATAGACAATGCTTTCTCAAGAGCTAAGAGATTCAGAGTACTTTATCAAGGTATTAAGGCAACATCTGCCTGAATTAAAAGAAAAGTATAGTGTGAGTTATCTTGGGATCTTTGGATCTTATATTCGTGGAGAGCAGACCAAAGATAGCGACCTTGACGTGCTAGTACAATTTGATAAGAAACCAGGACTTTTAAAATACATTGAACTAGAAAACTATCTAAGTGATCTCTTAGGGATAAAAGTTGATTTAGTAATGAAAAGTGCACTTAAACCTAACATAGGAAAGCGAATCCTAAATGAGGTAAAAACTCTATGAAAGCAGAGAAAAGAGATCCTATAGATTTTTTAATGGACAACTTGAGTCAATTGAAAACATAGAAAATTTTATTGAAGGATTTGATTTTGAAGAGTTTTCCAAGGATAAAAAAACAATATATGCAGTGGTACGAGCTCTTGAGATCATTGGGGAAGCAACAAAAAATTTGCCGGATTCACTAAAAATTAAGTATCCTGAAGTTCCTTGGAGATATATGGTCGGGTTTCGAGACAAAGTAGTACATGGTTATTTTGGTGTTGATCTTGAGGTTGTTTGGGATACGGCAATTGAAGACACTCCTTCTTTGAAGCCTTTAATAACAAAAATTCTAGACGAAACGGAAAAGGATTAAGTTAATTTCTTAATATGGAATACAATAGGACTCTTTTTTAGAATTTACGTTTATAAAAGCTGTTTATGTTTTACTCATCTTACTTCAGAAATAAAAATCGAGGATGTGGCTAAGGTAAAGCGAGTCATTTTTCCTCATGCAGAGATCACTTTTGCTTCTTTTTTAATTCCTTCAATAAGGTATGGGCTTATCGACCCTTCGGTTAATAAATCGACTTTTACTCCAAGAAACTCCGATAGCTCTCTCTCAATTCTTACCATAGTGAGCAGACCTTTCGTTTCGGAAAACTCTACAAGAACGTCGATATCACTTTCCGGTCTTTCTTCCCCTCTTGCATAAGAGCCAAAAATAGCTACCTTTGTTGCTCCTTCTTTCTTGAGGAACGAAGATATTTTTTCGAATAACTCTTTATTTTGGGAAGCACTCTCAATGTCAGCATAATTTCGCTTGTTACAATTTAAACGTATCCTGATGAAAGAGAGCCACTTGTTTTGTCTTAGAATAATTTTGTTTTTGTCAATTCTAACTTTAAAAACTTGTACACTACTTGAGAATGCGAACGTTTTATATCAAAAAGTTTGGATATCGGAGTAACCTGCAAAATTAGATTCTTACAAAAATGCACAGTTAAAACCATAAATTAGATCTAAAGTAAATTTACAGAAATAAAGATACACTGCCAACTTAAGTTGGGCAGTGTTGCAAATTTGCTGTAAATTCAAAGCTCATTTTTTGCTTGCTGAATATAATTCCGTTCTCTTAATATTGGATTTTAAATTACCAACTTTTTGAAATTTATGATTTTACAGAAAAATCGGCACATTGCCTTAAGTTGCTCCCTGAGGACATAGGAGCAAGAGAAGTTAAAAAGAAATAGTAGAAATTTTGGTAAAATTTGAGAGATGATAAACACTTGGAAAACTTTTATTATGTTGAGATCCCAAGGAATACTATGATAAATTGGGATGTATTAACTGAATACAAAGACGTTTTACTAATTGTAAGCTCGGTAATAGCTCCATTGATAGTTGTACATACAAACGTGTGGAATCAAAACTATGTAGCTGGAAAAACTAGGGATCATTGGCTTACAGTCTTAAAAAAATGTAATTATATAAATATGGGATTTGAGCAAATAAAAACATACAAAAATGATGTTTATAATAGATATTCACTATTTTTAGATCAAATAATAATTGGAGTTATTGTAGTTGTATTTGAATTAACAATAATAAAAAACTTGACAGAATATAGTCCAGAAAATATTTCAGTAATAGTATATTTAAGTAACATTATTATTGTATTTGCTTTATTTCATAGATTTGATTCTAATTTTACATCAAAAAATCTATTAAAACCACAATTTTCTGCAGAACTACGAATTAAAGAACAATCAAAAAAAGTTTTTTTTAAATATTATTCATTAGCAGGGTGGATAGTAGGAATCAACGTTGGTATCTTTCTACAGGTATACAATTACATTTTAACAAGTAAGTTATTATTATCCAATATTTTGTTTTATGCATATTTTTACATGATAGGTGTCGTAATAAGTATTGTTTTTCTACTACGTGTAAAAGAAATAATCAGCTCAATTTATTTAGAAAGCATAACAACAATAATGAACTCTAAAAGACATCACTTTCCTTTTGTTACTATAAAAACACAGACTGAAGTAGTCACTGGCCAACTAATGGATATTTTAAATAAAGACACAATAACGTTAAACGGAGATAACAGATTAAAAACAGTACTATGGAATAAAATTGAATTGATGGAAATAAAAAATGGTATTATGTAACCTAGTGTCAAGAAAACTTAGTTATTGATTATCCAGTAAACTTTGAATCGTTGTACGCTGATGAGAAGGTACCAAGGATTATGCCCAATAATTAACTTGCCATGACACTAGATTAGGCAGGTCGACATAAGGAATTTAAATGTTTTTCTTGATATCGTTTTTGAACATTTGACAAACACACGCTAGAGTTAAAGCTGGTTAACATCTGGCTCAATTCCCACGACATATATAAACACTGAATCGTTTTTCTACTAAAGTTTAGTATGAGGGATTATGTTTGGATCATATATAAACCTAATAACTAAACACAATAAAGGAACATAATTTTAAAATCACTATCAGCAAAAATTATCGAAAATGAAATGTCGACCTGCCGAAAGTAGGGTATATACCTATATAGCCCCTTTGCAGCTGCACAAGATGACCAGATAACACCACAGTTTAATGAAGTCACCGGAAGCAGTAGTATACACATTCAGAGCCTTATTCAAGAAAATAGCAAATTGAATATGAGACTCTACAAGAAGTCACCAGGAGTAAAAAAAATCGTATTCTGTATTATCATGCAGACATCCTTGTAACAAAAGTGAAGCATATTTTGATATTGGGATCTCAATAAGGTGAAATACACATTTGAGGAAATAAACTTCTGTTCACTTTTTCATCTGCCCATTTTTAATTTCTCTGTATCTGAGTCTCAGTTTCGGGATATTTAATGTATCTATGTCTCTGATATTCATGGTTTTAAGTATATCTTTTTCATTTAGATGTTTTAGAAGAGTGCTTTTATTTCCCAAATCTTTACGTATTTTCAGTAAAAGAGTAGCATACAACATAATTATAATTTTATTGTCATCCGGTTGCTGCTGAACATTTGGTAGAGCGGTAAATTCTGTTAAATTATTATAGGCCTTAACAACATCAACAGAGCCTAATAGACTTAACTTAAAGGTTGTGCGTTTATATTCTAAGGATATCACTTTCTCTAGGAATTCATTGTATATTTTAAGTTCTTCTTCCTTTGTTCTAGTTTTTTGATTTAATGTAGGCATTTTAGCAAATAAAAAAATATAAGGGTCTAGTAACTCTAAATCAAATTGCGTGCGGCCACCCCAACCTAAAGGATGGGGTATGCTTCGGGCCGCCCGCCCGGTTATTTTGGTACTTAGAACTCATTAATTCTACGTTGCCCGGATTTCTT
>Ga0268360_1002300_pt1 | contig 15410 bp, 19 predicted proteins | sample BioMet11_FD_192465 | JGI IMG/M metagenome (GOLD analysis project Ga0268360, IMG submission 192465) | Sewage microbial communities from Oakland, California, United States - Biofuel 11 (Illumina Assembly) | ecosystem: Engineered > Wastewater > Sewage > Unclassified | place: USA: California... | reverse complement strand
CGGGAAGATATCCGAATCTTTTTACTTCCTGTCGCACCATCCTTGGAGTAACCATGTACCCGGACCGGGAGACCTTTGGAAAAATTGTTGCAGAAGAGCCCGGACTCTCGGCAGCGGGACGCGGGACCCTGCTTGCCCTGTACGACGGCCCGCAGAAGATCCCCCGGATCCTCGTTCGGGTCAACGATACCGGGCAGGATGACGGGAAAAAGGAGCATGCAATCTCCGAATCTGCGCTCCGGAAACGTCTCGAAGTCCTCATCGGCCTCGGGATCGTGGCACGGGCGGGAAACGAGCGCACCAACCCCTACTACTTCATCCGCCGATCGTGGCTCTTTAACCGCTACATCCTTGTCCGCTGCCGGGAGAACCCGGCAGGAGGTCTCCTTGATCTCAAGATCCTCCTTGGCGAGATCTCGCGCAGCGCCGGGGAAGGAAAACCCGAAAATGTCCAGCCCCGGGTGATCTCGGCCATCGGCGAACGCACGGAACGGAGCCACGCGGTCGAAGAGGCGTACGGCACGTTTTCCTCGCTGCTCGGGAACCCGGGAGCGATTGGCGACTACCTCGAAGGGATCTATGCAGATATCTTCACCGGGAAAGTGCCGGCAAGCGATATCGACGGGTCTCTCGCCCGGGACTTTCTCCGGTTCGTGGCAACCGCACCACCTAAGGAACACGAGGCCCGGTTCTTCTTCTGGTATGCCCAGTTTTTCCAGGTGCTCGACCTGTACGATGCATCCGCGGCAACGTTCGAGCACGGCGTCGGCCTTGCCCGCACGCAGAAGCTCGACTTGGAAGCGATCCTGTCCGCCGCCCGGATCTCGCGGGGGAGCATTCTTCTCCACAAAAACGATCTTGCGGGAGCAAAGGATGCGTTCCTTGCCGATGCAAGGAGATCCGGGGCCCCGCTGTTTGCGCAGGCAAAGAACCTGCTCGGCGCTGCCGAGGTGGAACTGATCTGTGGTGCAACAGCCCCCGCACTTGCCCCGGCCCGGCTCACGCTTGCCGCAAAGAAGGCTGCCGAAGCCGACCCTTCCCGCCACGACCCGGATACCGAGGAGGTCCGGGCGGATATCTGGCGGAGGACCGGGACGCTCTTCCGGCTCACCGGCGAATACGACAAAGCCCGCGAGAGCTACGTGGCGGCAGAGGCAGTCTACGAAGACGGCATGTTCTGGGGCAGGGTGCGCCTGATCCCGGAGCTTGCAGAGCTGATGCGGGCGTATGCATTTGCTGCCCCTGATGCAGCCGCAGCCGACCCCTACCTTGCCCGGGCCGCCGGCCTGTACGAGGAGGCAAAGGCGGCAGCGCAGCGCATCCGCAGCATCAGCCGCTTCGCCCATGCGCTCGTGGGGGAGTGCGAGCTTGCACGGATTGCCTGCCAGAAGTTCGGCCGGCCGCTGCCAAAGGATATCGATGCGAAGTACAGTAATGCATTTTCCATCTACTGCCAGATCGGTTCGAAGTGGGGGATGGCGCAGTGCTTCATTTCCGAATCGCTGCTCTATCTTGCCATGGCAGACCTCTATCCGGATAAGTTCGCGGATACCTCGGATAAGCTCGCCCTAGCCGAAACCTATGCAAAGGAGCTCGGCCTTACTGCCGAACTGTCGCTGATAAAAAGGATCAAGAGGCATGCCAGTCCCTCGGCGGAGCTCAACCCGCTCACGTTCCTCTAAACCCTTCCTGTTTCCTTTCTTTTTTGGTCCTGCCTTACAGGAGAGCCGAGGTGACCGGCCCGCACCAGACCGTGACCGCGACAAGGAGCAGGATTCCTGCAACATTGATAGACAGGGGGATCTTCTGCATTGCCTGCGTGACATTTTTGGTTGCGGTTGTTGCTGCTGTCATGGTTCATTCCTTCCACATGCACTGATCATGGATGGTTCCGGACGCGGTATAAAGCGCAAAGAAGTTGGAAAACCGGGTGCAGGATTTTTCCAAGCGGGTCGGTACTTTTTTCTGATCGAAAAGAAAAAATCCGGATCTTTTTTGGCCGCGAAAATTTTTTGTCGGCACGGCCGATCGATCGTTTTTGAAAAAATCCGGATCGGCCGGAAAAGTTACGCCGTAGTGGGAAATTCCTAGTTAGTTGTACATCCAACAGTTGGATAATTATCCAACTGTTGGCTCACTAACTAACAGGTCTTTTCCGGCGCGAAAATATTTTTGCCGGATTTTTTCTGAGACTACGTATCTATCACAGCGATTCCAGCACGGTTTTGACCAGCGTGCTGGTGGCAGGATCGGATCCGAAACGGAACGCCAGTTCCCCTTTTTCCGTGATCCGATAGGATTTTTCCCTTCTGCCTTCCCCAGGGTGGATCTCTTCAGCAAGCCCAGTATCCACAAGAGCGGCCATGAACCCGGAAAACGTCCCCTGCGTCAGTTCGTCCGCCGCCTTCCTCCCTTTCGTATAGTTTGCCGTAGGGGAGTTCTTCTTTGCCCGAACCATCACATAAAGCGGCCAGAGCTGATCGTAGAGGTACTGACGCGACACGGGAATCCGGGCTGTTGTCTTCTTCTCGTTTTTGCCGTGTCGGATCAGCAGCGCAAGGATGGTCTGGTAATTGGGGTTTGCAAGAAGGGATGCGGATGACGAGGCCGGCAGCGGGACGGGAATCAGGACTTTTTCATCGAATGCTGCCCGGACCTCCCCGTTCACCCACGGGGCAAGGGCGAGGAGCGCCAGAGAGAGGGCTTTTGAGCCGCCGGAGAGATCGAAGGTATAGCGAGCCCCCGGGTGTTCCCGGTGGATCCGGGTGAGGGCATCGCTGACTGAGGAGTATACCGGAGCGGAGATCACTTCGTTTGTGAACGATATGCCGATGGAGGTGGAAGTGTCCTTTACGGTGGAGACTGCGTTCCGGATGGCAAACCGGGGCTTTTCGATCTCGGGATCGGTATGCTTGTAATAAACGGTGTTGTCGGTGAAGACGTATATTAGGGTGATATCGGGATAGTCCCGAAACGATGCGGTGTATGTGGAGGGAAGCTTGTCACCGGTGGTAATGATGTGGATGTGCGCCTGCGCTGGCATGTGTTGGGGTATGAAGGCGGGGGGTTAAATGGTTGTTTGTTTACGAAAATGGGGATTTATTGTAGAACATCCCAATGCGATGTCACCCCGCCTCAGGGCCCCTCACGGGGCACGGCGGGGCAGATTACCTTGGTGCATGTTAGGGAATTGAAGCCGCCGCGGGGCGCCCTTTTATGTCGGCGGCAGACATCGCAATGTTTGTCTAAAAAAAGAATGAAATTACTTCCTCGCTATCGTGATGTACCCCGAGTGGCTCACGCTCGTAGACGGCCGGGTCCCCCGCTTTGACCGGGTCATCTCCCGTTCGATGAGCTCGTGAGTGTGGACCTCGGGGAACCGGGCCTGCGCTGCATCGACCACGATCGCCATCTGTTCCAAAAATGGCGTGTAACAGGCCATATATCCCCCGGCCCGGAGGTGGTTGTAGGCAAACTCCACGTGTGCCGTCTCGATCTGCAGGTCGAGGTGGATCACGTCATAGGTGCCCTCCGCGGTGAGCACATCGGCGGCAACGGCTTCCACATTGTCGAGTTTTGCCTCTTTGATGTTCTTTGCCGCCAGCGCCGAGAAATCGGGCCGGACCTCGTAGGTCTTCACGTGCGCCGCAATCCCGCCAAAGTAAATGGCGGCAACCCCGCTCCCCGTCCCCGCGTCGAGCACCTCGTCGTTCTTGTTCATGCCGGTAAAGGCGATCACAAGGCCGATGTCTTTCGGGAGCATCGGGGCTCCCGAGCGCTTGCCGTGCACGAAAAAGTCGGGGGGCCGCGGGAGCCGGAGCACGAACTCCTGCCCCATATGGGTGGTAAAAACGTCGCCCGGTGTTGCCCCGACAAGAGGCTCAAGGTCGAGCTGGCCTTTGTCGGTCGAGAGTTTCCCCGGGCCGGCGCGGACAAAAAATTCCCGGCCTGCGCCGACTAAAAGGACCCGGTCCCCGGTCTCGATCATGGAGAGGACAGTTTTACAATCGCTTCGGCAATGTCGCCTTTTGTGGCAACAAGCGCTTCCTTTGCCTTCTCTTTTGTGACCTGTGCCTGCTCGGCGACCATGGTCACATCCTCATCGGGGATCTCTACTGCCGCTTCCTCAAAGCGGGGATTTCCCGTGACCTGGTAAGTCGTAACGCCCTGCATGGTCATTGCCGTTACTTCGGCGCCATCGAAAACCCAGTTCCCCTTCGGGGTCTTTATCACAATACTCTGGACGTCTTCAATCTGCTCGACCTGCATGCCGAGCTTCTTCATCATCGCCTTCATCTGGCGCGGATTGATATTTCCCGGAAGCATTCTTTGCACTCCCCTGCCGTACTCTTACGGCTCCACCGTAATTAAATGCAAGCATTTCCGAACCCGAAAGGAGCGCTAATCCACAGGCAATGAGCCGGTCTCCTTCTGCAACCACGAGCACCTCGTCTCCCGCGCGGATCTCTTGGTCGGCAGCGACCACGTGCTTTGCAAACGCGTTCTTGCCCTGTTCGACAAACTCCGCAACATCCTCGCGGATCACAACCCGGTAGCCGGGCGTGGGAATGGCGGCAATGAGCCTCTTTGCCCCTTCGATCCCGAGCGTGAGCCGGCCGTCCGAGGCGCGAACGGTTGCAAGGCGGATGCCCTGATAGAGGATCTGGCGGATTCTTCCCGTTGTCGAGAGCAGGAATTCGCAGCCCTCAGGGAAGAGCGCAGTGCCGCATCCGCTCCCGAACTGGTAATCAGCTATTGCCTGCACCCGTGCGAGCGAACTGTTCTCCGAGTATCCTGTTGACACGGTTGACAAACTCCTGTTCTGCGGTTTTCGGGATAAATGCTCCGGCTGCTATCTTGTGGCCCCCGCCGCTGCCGCCGTACTCTGCCGATGCCTCGCTTACTGCCTGCTGGAGGTCGACGCCCCGGGCAATCACCCGTTCTGTGGTCCTCATCGAGACTTTTAAGAGGTTCTTGTCCTCGGGCACCTCGCAGAGGATGAGGATGGGTTTACTGGCGTTGAGCTTGGAGAGGGCCATCCCCGCCCCGATCCCGACAATGGTGTCCGGGTACTTCCCCCCGACATCGATGTACTGGACGTTTTCGAGTTCGGCAACGCCGGTCTCGATGATATATTCGAGCAGGTTGCGGATGATTGCCCGGTGGTTCCCGAGCATGTGCTCCGCCTCGCGGTAGGCCTGCCCCCGGTCACCCCGGAGGATCGCGCTCCCTACTGCGGGCTTTGTCCACCGGCCGCAGGCATTGAGGACCGTTGCATATTCCTGGGCGTTCCGGAGTGGCGTCCGTGGGATTTCGTCAGGGAACCGGTAGGTCTCCGCAAGGAGCCGGTCCACGCTCTCGCCGTTTGCGATCAGCTGCTCGGCGAGCGCCGAGATGATCGTACGCCGGTCGTCGTCCGGGAGTTCCTCCCAGACGTACCAGCGCCCGTCCGGGGTCTGCTGACGGATCCCGAGTTTCTTCAAAAACTGCTTTGCCCCTTCGGGGTTGTTGCTGATCCCCTTCACGAACGGGTCGTCGTTATAGGCAAGCGAGAGGTAGACCGGGCGGGTGGCGGTGCCGTAGCAGTTGAGGTCTTTTTTGCAGACCTTCACCGACTTGTGCCGGATCCCGTCCTCAACGATAAGCTCCCGTGCCGGGCCGATGAGCCCGCAGGTCTCCCGGGCCATCATGTCCCCGACGTTCCCGATCACCGCGATCTTTGCAAGGTCGATATTTGCATCGTCGAGCTCTTTTGCGATGAGATAGGAGACCCCGGCAGCGCTCATCTTCTCGTACCCGTAGGGCAGGCAGTTGACCTGCTGGTACGCGATCTCGCCGGGCTGGCTGACGTGGTGGTCAACTATCAGGGCATCTTTTTCCTTCAACCCCTTTGCCGCAAGGAGGTTCTGCTGGCCGGCGCCGAGATCGGAGAAGATCTTGAAGGAATCGTCGTCCGGCACCTGCGGCATGGTGAGCGGTTCGAGCTGGCGGACAAAAACGGACCTGACGGGAATACCCTGCCGAGCAATCGCCTGCGAGAGGATTGCCTCGCAGGAGATACCGTCTGCATCGATGTGTGAGATGATGGTTATCTCGTGCGCAGCCGCGATCTGCTCGGCTGCTGCCTTCACATCATCAGAAAAACCCATTGTCTATTTACTATGGAGGTCTTAATTGATGAAGTGTGGCATCATGCGGCCCGACCTGACAGTATGTGCGGAGGAGTTTGCCGAGACAGGGCTTGTCACCCCTGAACGGATGCGTGCGATCGATGCAAATGCACAGGCGCTCGGTGTCTCCGGGCTCCAGCTCATGGAGAGCGCAGGCAGGGCGCTTGCCGGATCTGTGCTCGCATACAGTCCCAGAACCGTGCTTGTTTTGTGCGGCCGGGGGAACAACGGGGGCGACGGCATGGCGGCGGCCCGGTACCTCCAGCGGGGGGTGGATACCACGGTCTGCTATCTCGATCACGGTGATCGCAGCTCGTCCTGCACCCTACAGCTCGAAGCCCTTATGGGCGCCCGGGTCGCGCTTCAGCCATTTGTTTCGACCGACGACCTGCGCACCCTTGGCCCGCTCTTTGGGAAGGCCGATGTGATCGTCGATGCCCTGCTCGGGACCGGGCTCTCCGGGGCACCAAGGGAACCCCTCGCAACCTGTATCGCGATGGCGAATGCATCGCAGGCAAAGATTGTAGCAGCCGACATTCCCTCCCCGGGAATGCGGGCCGACCGTATCTGCGCATTCCACCGCCCCAAGGTACAGGGATCGGAGCTCATCGATATCGGCATCCCCATCGAGGCGGAGATCTGCACCGGGCCCGGGGACCTCACCCTGATCCCCTCCCGGGAAAGGACCCGGCACAAGGGAGACGGTGGTACAGTGCTTGTCATCGGCGGCGGGCCGTACCAGGGCGCACCGTACCTCGCCGGCCTCGGGGCGCTCCGGGCCGGGGCGGATATCGTCAGGATCGCATCGCCGGTCTTCGAACCGGTGCCAGACCTTATCTACGAGCGCCTTGAAGGCGACCGGATCGGAGAGGAACACACAGAGCGGCTCATTGCGCTTGCAGAAAAAGCGGATGCGGTTGTCTGCGGGAACGGGCTCGGGACGGAAAGCCATAAGGTTGTCTGTGCCCTCGCCCCGCACTGCAAAAAGGCGGTCTTCGATGCCGACGCCCTACGGTTCCCTCTCCCGAAGGCAGCCGGGGAGACCGTATACACCCCCCATGCCGGGGAGTTTGCCCGGATCGCAGGGGGACGGCTTCCTGCCGATGCGGCCGATCCCTGCGCGAGGGCACAGGCTGCCCGGGCGGCGGCAAAGGAACTGGGCGCGACTCTCCTCCTCAAGGGGCCGGTGGACGTGATCACGGACGGTGCCCGGGTCAGGTTTAACCGGACCGGCGACCCGGCTATGAGCGTTGGTGGCACGGGTGACGTGCTCGCCGGGGTCACGGGGGCGCTCCTCTGCCACCTGCCGGCGTTCGAGGCGGCATGCATTGCAGCGTACGTTACCGGTAAGGCCGGCGAGCGGGTGGCGGTAGTAAAAGGCGCGGGAATGCTTGCATCCGATCTCGTGCACCATATCCCGGAAGAATTGTACAGGAGAGAATCGTAACATGGTGGAGTTTACCCATATTTCCGATGGCAGGGCACAGATGGTGGATATCAGCGCGAAAAAGGACGTAGTGCGCGAGGCGGTGGCAAAGGGGCGGATCTACCTGCGTCCCGCAACCCTTGCCGCAATCCGCGAGGGGACGGTGATAAAAGGGAACGTGCTCGCCACGGCCCGGGTCGCCGCCACTATCGCGGTCAAGGACACGCCGCGGATCATCCCGATGTGCCACACGATCCTGCTCGGGGCCATCACCGTGGACTTTGCCGAGGGCGACGGGTATATCGAGGCAACCGTTACCACGAAGTCGACCGGTAAGACCGGGGTAGAGATGGAGGCCCTGACCGGTGTTTCGGTTGCGCTTCTTACCGTCTGGGACATGGTCAAGTCCGCGGAAAAGGACGAGCACGGGCAGTACCCGGTAACGAGGATAGAGAACATCCACGTTGTCGAGAAAAAGAAGGGGGAGTAACTTCTTTTGGGCATCCCGAAAGACCCTCCGGGATCTGCCCTAGTACTTTAATACCACACCTGTCCAATTCTATAGAACCGCGGGATTCGTCCCGTTCAAAGGAATGTAGCCTTACCGGCTGAACCTTGAGGTGTCAATAACACATGGTAAAATCAATGTATGCATATGTCAGGGAAGCATGGGCAAGACCTGACAAGTCCGACGTAAAAGCACTGCTCTGGGACCGGATGCAGGTATGGCGCCGCGAAGGCAGCGTTGTCCGCATCGAACGCCCGACCCGTATCGACCGCGCCCGCTCGCTCGGCTACAAGGCCAAGCAGGGCATTGCAGTTGTCCGTGTCCAGGTACGCCGCGGCGGCCGCCGTGCATCCCGGTATGTCCGGGCCCGCCGGTCAGCACGCATGGGCAAGAACAAGCTCACTGCAGGCAAGAGCATCCAGCGGATCGCTGAAGAGCGTGCGTCCCGCCGTTACCCGAACATGGAAGTCCTCAACTCCTACTGGGTAGGCCAGGACGGCAAGCTGAAGTACTACGAGGTCATTCTCGTTGACGGTCACCACCCGTCGATCACGAGCGATAAGCAGCTCGCATGGATGGCAAACCCCACCCACCGCGGCCGTGCCGAGCGCGGCAAGACCTCCGCCGGCCGTAAGGGCCGCGGCATGCGGACCCGGGGCAAGGGAACCGAGAAGACCCGCCCGAGCATCCGCTCCAACGCCAACCAGGGCAAATAATCTTATCTTTTTTTATGGCAATGGTATCTCCATGAAGATCACCGATGCCTGTGTTGTCCCGTATCCTGTCGGTGATTCATCCGTCTGCCGGCTCGCACTCGAAGCACGGTCGCTTGGCTTTGACAGTATCGTAGCCCTCGATGCGCAGGCGCATTCGGTCTGCGGTATCGATGTGATCCCCGGGATCTACGTAAGCGGCGTTCCTGCAAAGGATGTCCAGAACCGGGCAAAGAAGTGCCGGGGCACAGGCACGGTAGTCTCCGTGCAGGTCGGGGATAACGGGTTTATCCGGACCGTTGCGAATACGCGGGGCGTTCACATCCTCCGGGGAATTTATGCAGCCGACAAGCACGCGTTCGACCACGTGACGGCAAAGATCGCAGCCGACAACAACACGGCTGTCGATATCGACCTTGCGCCGGTCATCTTTGGCCGGGGTCACCAGCGGCAGAAAGCGATCCACCGCTACCTCGACGTAATGGTGCTCGAACGACGGTTCGAGTTTCCGCTCACGATCTCGTCATCCGCCCGGTCCGTTCTCGGGATGCGGGCCGTCCGCGAAATGACGGGGTTGTGTTCGCTCTTTGGCATGGACGAGACCGGCGTACAGGCAGCGCTTGCCGGTGTCGCACGGGTAATGGCACCGGAAGAGAATCCCGTGCGGGTGGTCTGACATGGCAGTCCGACCGCCAACGCTTCGGGAGAAGCGGAGGTACGTGCTCGCCCGGATCGACCCTGACGGCGTGCAGGTCGATCCAAAAGACCTCTATTACGCGATGTACGAAGCGGTGGTTTCGCTCTTTGGCGATCTCGTTGCTGCGGCCATGCAGCCGTCTGTTATCGGGATCGAGAGCGGGTGCGCCCTGTTCCGCTGCCGCCGGGGAACCGAGCGGGAGCTGATGATCGCGCTCTCTACGCTCGGCACCTGCCGGGAGGTGCCGGTTGCCCTCCGGATCCTTGCCGTTTCGGGGACGGTAGAATCCCTCCGCGAACGGATTGCGGCTTTCCAGGAAAAAGTGCATGCTGAACCGGCCCCTGCTGAAGGCCCGTTACCCGGTAATGACGATGCCAGTCCCCTGCCGCCCGGGCCGGAATCTCCTGCCGCGGACGGCGCTGCTCTTACAGAACCGGAATACCAGTTCGGCGGTGCCCCGGTCGCAATCGTGGCCCGGCGCGGGCATAAGGTTGATGTGATTGAAAAGGGATTTAAAAATACACGCCGATTGTATCTGACAACAGAAGATCTGGAGATTTTGCATGCAACCACAATACCAGATGGGATATGACCGGGCAATTACCGTTTTTTCACCGGACGGAAGGCTGTACCAGGTGGAATATGCCCGGGAAGCAGTAAAACGCGGCACGACCGCAGTAGGGATCAAGGCAAAAGACGGGATCGTGCTCATTGTCGACAAGCGCGTCAGCTCAAAGCTGCTCGAAGCGTCCTCGATCGAGAAGATCTTCAAGATCGACGACCACATCGGGGTCGCCTCCTCGGGCCTTGTAGGCGACGCACGTGCCCTTGTCGACCGTGCACGGGTCGAATGCCAGATCAACCGGGTCTCCTACGACGAACAGATCGAAGTCGAGGCTCTCGCAAAGAAACTCTGCGACCACATGCAGACCCTCACCCAGTACGGCGGCATCCGCCCGTACGGCACGGCGCTTTTGATTGCCGGTGTCAGCGACGGTGAGTGCCGGCTCTTTGAGACCGACCCCTCCGGCACGCTCCTTGAGTACAAGGCAACCGGTATCGGGATCGGCAGGCCGGCGGCAATGAAGGTCTTCGAGGAAGAATACACCCCGGACCTCGCTATCGGCGATGCCATCCTTCTGGGCCTTAAGGCCCTGCACTCGGCAACCGAGGGCAAGTTCGATGCAACCACCGTCGAGATCGGTATCGTCGGAAAGGACGATGCGACATTCAAGAAGATGCCAAAGGAAGAGGTTGCATCGTACGTTGAGAAGTTCAAGCAGTGACCTTGTATGATCTCGTTAGAGAACGCAGTGGTCGCACGGCTCGAAAGCTACGGTGAAAAGTTCGAAGTCCTCGTAGACCCCCACCTTGCCGCACGGGTGCGGCAGGGCGAGAACCTCAACATGGAGGACGTAGTCGCGGCTCTCGATATCTTCGGGAACTCCTCACGGGGTACCCGCGCATCCGAGGAAGCCCTCATGAAGGTCTTCCACACGACCGATTTTGCAACGGTCGCAAAGAAGATCATCGAGAAGGGCGAGATCCATCTCACCGCCGAACAGCGCAAGCAGATGACCGAGGAGAAGCGCCGCCAGGTCATCACGTTCATTGCCCGGAATGCGGTTAACCCCCAGACCGGCCACCCGCACCCGCCGCAAAGGATCGAAATGGCCATGGAAGAGGCGCGGATCAACATCGACCCCTTCAAGCATGTCGACGAGCAGGTCAAGGAGACTATGAAGGCGCTGCGCCCCCTCCTCCCGATACGCTTTGAGGAGCTCCGGCTCGCTATCAGGATCCCACCCGACTTTGCCGCGCGGGCCTATGGCGACATCGCCTCGGCGAGCACTATGGAGAAAGACGAGTGGCAGAAGGACGGGTCCTGGGTCTGCGTGGTCCGGATCCCGGCCGGCATCCAGGGCGAGTTCTACGATCTCATAAACAAGATTTCCAAAGGCGAAGGACAGGTCAAGGTCCTCAATCAAGTATATTAATTGTGACGACAAATATAGGAAGACCATTTGGTGGATAGTTTATCATGGCAAGCTCGGAAAATTCAGCAAAAGGAAGAGTGACCGGCAGTGCCGGTCGTTTCGGCTGCAGGTACGGACGCTTTGTCAGGAAGCGAGTCGCAGAGATGGAAAAGATCTCCCGTGCGGCCCACCGCTGCCCGAAGTGCGATAATATCTCGGTCCGCCGTGCAGGCACCGGTATCTGGGAATGCCGGAAGTGCGGCTACAAGTTTGCCGGCGGCGCATACCAGCCCGAAACCCCGACCCTCCGTGTAGCGCTCCGCGCCATCGACCGCACGAGCAGCGCTGCCGCAGCAGAGTCGGAAGCAGCTTTAAAAGAGAAGACCCAGTAAGCGGATATCACAATGGCAAGTACCTACAAGTGCGCCCGGTGTAAGCAGAAAGTGGAGATCGACGTTAACGTTCGGTGTCCCTACTGCGGCCACCGCATCCTCTTCAAGGAACGCGGCGCAGCGATAAAAGAGCTCAAGGCCAGGTAATATTGCCGGGGGCTCTCCCGGCCGTTCATTTTTAATATCCCTGTTCTCCTACGTACCGTTACGAAGTGACTGTACCGTGTTTCCCCATACCGCCGAGTTCCGGTTTACGACACCCCATGCGGAACGGATCTACTGTTCGCTTCTCCCGGAGCTTGCCGAGGAGGTAAACCCCCGGTCCAGGACACACTGCCGGCTGGAAGGAGAAACGCTTGTCCTCGTTGTCGAGGCAGAGGACCTTGCGGCCCTCCGTGCGGCGCTCAACATGTTCCTCCGTCTCGTGAACGTGGCTGACGAGATGCAGGATATGGCCTGATTTTCTCCCCGGTTCCTGCGGCAGGGCGTTTTTGGAATCATTTTTATCGGTAGCAGGCGAAATCAGATACGGAAGACGAGATCATGCAGAACATTTCCCCGAAAGTCCAGAACCAGTTTGCGATGCTCCAGCAGATCCAGCAGCAGCTCCAGACGATCCTCCAGCAGAAGACCCAGTACGAGATGGCAGTACGCGAGGCCAAGCGTGCTCAGGAAGAGATCGCCGATGCAACCGACGACACCCCCATGTACATGAGCATCGGGACGATCATGGTCCAGAAAAAGAAGGACTACGTGAACACAAAGCTCACCGAGAAGGTCGAGACCCTCGAACTCCGGGTCAAGTCCTTAGAGAAGCAGGAGAAGATGCTGCAGGGGAAATTCGAGCAGCTCCAGACCCAGATAAAGTCCGCACTCGAGGGCAAGACTGCCCCGAATGCCGCATAACTTTTTTCAGGCTAAAAAGTGCCTTTTTGGTTTTTCCTACCTATAATGCTGTCTTTACCAGCCAGCGGACAGCCCTGACCGGGTGGCCGTAGAGGGACGGGAAGTGCATGCAGATCTGCTGGCAGTCCCGGCAGAACGGCAGGGTTCCTTTTGCCCTGCGGATACGGGTTGCCTGCTCCCCGGACCAGTGAGCGGCGAGGGGCATTTCGGGCGGTATCGAAAGCAGGGAATAATGGGGGCAGGGAAGGCAGACGCTGCCGTCGGGTTTAAAGGTCATGACCGTCTGTGCCGCACGGCAGTCGATGGTGTCGTTGAATCCCCCGTTTGCCTGCATCCGCTCGAAATCGCTGTCGAACCGGACACACCCGTACTCGTTGTTGAGCCGGGCAAGGGCGTTGAGGGCATCTTCTGTATCGGCGATCTTGAGCGCAGCGTAATCGATGGTATCGAATTCTTCCCGGGGTGCCCGCTGGACAAGAGAAAAAAAGACCTTAAGGCCGAGGTCATGGGCGAACTGTGCGGTCTTTTCTGCATGGCAGACGGTGTCGCGGGTGAGGGTGGCAAAGAGGACGGGCGAGAGCCCGGCATCGACAGCCTCGCGGAGATTTCCCGCGATCCGGGCATAGGCCCGGGGGTGGCGCCTGGTCCGGTTGAAGGACTCCTCATCGGCGAGGAAACTGACGGCTGGTGCATCGAGGCGATGGAGCCACTCGGCATTGAGATGGTCGCCGAGCAGGAGACCGTTTGTGACAAGGCCGGTGAAGTAGCCCTGTTCCCTGCATCCCTCGGCAAGGGCGCCGATATCGGAGCGCATGAGCGGTTCTCCCCCGGTAAAGGAGATTACCCGGCAGCCCATGGCATGGGCTTCGCGGAGGCGGGAGAGCATCTGCCCGGCAGGGGCTTCGTTTTGCACCGCGTTAAACGAGGGGATATTACAGAATTCACAGCGGAGATTGCACCGCAGGGTCACTTCACAGGAGACAAAATACGGGCGGGTCTCCCGTGACATCCCCAGAGTGAACCTGAGGGCGTCGGGTAAAAGTCTGACGTCGTGGAGGTTCATTCGCAGCTCATAGGAAAACGAGGGAAAAATAAAAAAATGTTCCGAAATGAGCTCGCCGGTACACCGGCGCTAAAAAAGGAGAAATTAATCCCTGCTTGTGAGGTTGATCGCGTTCACGAGTGCATCGACCGAGGCGAGGACAATGTCGTCCCCGCTCCCGCTCGCGTCGTACACGTGCCCGTGCTCGTCCTCGACGGCGATGGTCACGTGGCACATCGCGTCCGAGCCGCCGCTGATCGCCTCGATGTTGAACTCGGTCAGCTGGATCCGGGACGGGATGATCCCGACGATTGCCTTTAAGGCAGCATCGACAGGGCCGTTACCCACGCTCGAAAAGACATGTTCGGTGCCGTTCACCTGCGCCCGGACGCTTGCGGTCGGGATTGCATGGTTGCCGGTCATGATCGCGATGTCTTCGAGCTGGAGCATCTTTTTCCCGGCCGGGATACCCATGACGCTCTCGGCAATCTCGTAGAGGTCCGCCTCGGTAACGCGCTTGCCCTTGCTTGCAATGGCCTTGACCTTCTCGACAATGATGTCGAGCTGGGTGTCGTCGGGCCCGATATGGGCATCGACAAGCATTTGCCGGACCGCGTGCCTCCCTACGTGCTTGCCGAGCGTCAACCTGCGGCGGTGGCCCACCATCTCGGGGGTCATGATGCCGGGCTCGAACGTGTCGGAGCACTTTAAGACCCCCTGCGTGTGGATGCCGCTCTCGTGCGAGAATACGTTCTCGCCGACCACCGGCTGGATGGGCGGGATGGCGAGGCCCGAAAACCGGGAGACGAGCCGTGAGGTCTCGACGAGCCGCTCTTTTACGATCCCGGTGTGGATCCCGTAGATCGACTCCATGATCATCACGGTCTGGGCGAGGTCTGCGTTCCCGGCCCGCTCCCCGAGGCCGTTTACCGTCACCTGCACCTGCGAGGCGCCGGCTTCGACTGCGGCAATGGTGTTTGCCACGGCAAGGCCGAAGTCGTTGTGGCAGTGGACGTCGAGCGGGCAGTCTACCTCGCGGGCGAGCCGGCCCATGAGCCTCTTCATCCCCGACGGCGAGATAACCCCTACCGTGTCCGGGATGTTGATGATCGTGGCGCCGGCTTCGGCTGCCGTCTGGCAGACCTTGACAAGGTAGTCCTCGTCTGTCCGGGTAGCATCCATCGGTGAGAACATGCACTTGTCCACGTGGTCGCGGACATAGCGGACGATATCGCCGGTGATCGAAAGCACCTGCTCGCGGGTCTTGTTGATCGTGTTCTCCCGCTGGATGTCCGAGGTCGGGATGAACACGTGGATCATGTCCACGTCGCAGTCGATACAGGCATCGACGTCGGCTTTGACCGAGCGGGCGAGTCCGCAGACGTTCGCGGTTAACCCGAGTTTTTTGATCGCGGCAACAGTCTCTTTCTCGGCGGCCGATGACGCAGGGAACCCTGCCTCGATGGTATGCACGCCGATGTCAGACAGCTGACGGGCAATCTCGATCTTTTGTTCGAATGTGAAGGCAATCCCCGGGGTTTGTTCCCCGTCACGGAGTGTCGTATCAAAAACGGTCACGT
>Ga0268360_1002299_pt1 | contig 15412 bp, 10 predicted proteins | sample BioMet11_FD_192465 | JGI IMG/M metagenome (GOLD analysis project Ga0268360, IMG submission 192465) | Sewage microbial communities from Oakland, California, United States - Biofuel 11 (Illumina Assembly) | ecosystem: Engineered > Wastewater > Sewage > Unclassified | place: USA: California... | reverse complement strand
TTCGATCTGGTTGTTGAAAAATTCGCCGAAGTTTTTCATGTACATGGCGCACTTGCCGGCGTCGGCCACCGTGACGGCGGCCCCCAGGGCCACGTCGCTTTCGCCCGCCACCTGCTGCACGGCCCGGGTGACGTCGGACAGCTTGCCCACGCCCGACGGCTCGATGAGGATGCGGTCGGGGTGGTAGTCCCGCAGCACCTGGCGCAGCGCCTTGCCAAAGTCGCCCACCAGCGAGCAGCAGATGCAGCCCGAGTTCATCTCGGTGATCTGCACGCCGGCTTCCTTCAAAAAGCCGCCGTCGATGCCGATCTCGCCGAATTCGTTTTCAATGAGCACCACCTTCTGGCCGGCCAGCGCCTCGGAAAGCAGCTTTTTGATGAGGGTTGTTTTGCCGGCGCCCAGGAAGCCGGAGATGATGTTGATGGTGGTCATGAGGATCAGTCCCTTTCTTGTATGGTTGAGCTGCCGCGCCGGGGCGCGGCGTGCGGAAGTGCCGTTCAGTCTTTGGCGGTGGTCACCACCAGCAGGGTGCCCTGTTTGACCCCAATGGCGGCCTGGGGCGCCGTAAAGCGGTTGCTGACCCCCAGCGGAAAGCCGCTGGTGAGCCGGGCGTCCCGCAGCGGGTACTCCACCCCTGTTTCGCTGACGCCGGAGCAGGGCCCGCCGAAGGCGAACACCGACAGGTAGCCGCCGGTGTCGGGCAGGGTGAGGGAGCCGCCGCGCACCAGGGTGGCCCAGGCGCCGTCGCCCCGCAGTTCGCCCCGGCAGCCGCGGTCGGCCAGAAAGCCCAGGGTCTGCAGGTTGGCCAGGGTGTGGTCCAGCCGGCCCCCCAGCCCGCCCAGGATGACAAAGCGGCGGCAGCCCCGGGCCAGGCCGCGGCGCACCGCCAGCATGCAGTCGGTGTCGTCCTTGTGGCTGGAAAAGCGCTCCACCTCCACCCCGGTGTCGCCGGGGTCGGCGGCCGAGTCAAAGTCGCCCACAATCAGGCTGGGGCGGATGCCCAGGTCCCGGGCGCGCAGGTAGCCGGCGTCGGCCGCCACCACAAAATCCTCCGGGCCGATGGCGGCCCAGGCGGCGTCGGCGGCGGTGATGGCGCCGGCGCACAGTATGACACAGCGGTCACCGGTCATGGCAAAGGTCCTCCTTTTCAGCCGCGGGGGCGGGTTCAGCGCAGGGTGGTGCCGGGGTAGTAGTGGTCCAAAATGTCGGAGTAGCTCCAGCCCTGCTTGGCGTATTCGTTGGCGCCGGTCTGGGACATGCCCACCCCGTGGCCGTACCCCTTGGTGGTAAACACAAAGTTATCCCCGTCGTAGGTCCAGGTGAAGGCGGCCGACCGCAGCGAAAGCACGCTTTCGCGCAAAATGCGGGCCGTGGTGGTCTTGTCGCCCACCCGCATCTTTTTGTTGTAGCCGCCGTCGGTGTAGGAAAGCACCTCGAACCAGTCGTTGGGGTCGTCCCCCAGGCTGATGTCGTCGTAGTAGCTTTCCAGCTTGTCGCGCACGCTGCCCTCGCTCATGGTTTTGGAATACTCAAAGTTGCGCACGCCCTCGTCCACCGAACTGTCCACCGAGACCAGGTAGGGGTAGGAACCGCCCCACACGTCGGCCGAGGAATTGGTGGCGCCGGCGCTGGTGGCGCAAAAAGGGGTGAAGGCCACCCTGCCGCCGTAGTAGATGGCCTCGCCCAGCACCGATTTTACGGCGCCCCTGACAAAGTCGGTGGCGGCCGAAAGCCGCAGGCTGGGGCTGCGCCCGGCGCTGTTTTCGTACAGGATGAAGGAGTAGGCGGCCACGGCCTGGGCCTTCAGGGCTTCTTTCTGAAAGGTGTTGCCCATTTCATTCTGCACCACCTGGGGCAGAATGTCGTAGGCGCTGCCGCTGACAATGCCCCCCTGGGACAGGTCGTAGATCCGCAGGTCCTCCCCGGCGGAGGCGTCGCCTCCGTCGTCGTCGCTGCTGCCGCCTCCGCCGCCCCCGCCGCCCTGCTGGGCTGCGCTGGAGGCCGCGGCGCTTTGAGAGGACGAAGCGGCCGGCTGTGAGGAGGAGGGCTGCACCGCCGCAGCCGAGCTGGAAACGGCGGAAGCCGCCTGGGAGGACGCTGTTCCGGCGGCCGAATTCTGGGCCGAGGCCGAAACGGCGCCCTTGCCGGCGGCTTGCTTTTCGGACTTTTCTTTCAGCACCTGGCGCAGCAGGGCCAGCCAGTCCTGGCGCGGGGTCACCATCATCCGCAGCACCACCTGCTCGCGGTCCTTGCCGGTCAGGTAGTCAAAGTCGGACGAGGCGTTCAGCGCCGAGGAGGCGTCGGTGTGCAGCTGGGTGCGGTTGGAGGCCAGCTGGTCAAAGATGTCGTCCCAGCCGGCTTCGTCGGTTTCAGAGAGCTTTTGCAGCAGCACGGCCTTCAGGTCGGCGTCCAGGTCGCCCAGCCGCCCGTCGGCGGCAATGGCATCCTCGGCCGAAGACCCGCGCTCGCTTTCCTGCTTGCGCTGGTTGGCCACATCGTACTTCTGCTGCGGGGTCAGGCGGTTCAGCTCATCGGGGGTCAGCCAGGCGCGGCAAAGCTCCATCCGCTCCGAAACCAGCTCGGGCAGCTGGGCGGCGTCGGCCGAGCGGATCTCGTCCTGGGTCAGCCAGCGGGTCGGGTCGTCCTCGGCCGCGGCGGGGGTGCTTTCTTCGGTTTCGACGGTGTCGGAAGAAGAGACCGCCGCCGTTTGCGCGGGTACGGAGGCCCGCAGCCTGGGCGCCACAACGGCCGCCACGATGAGGATCAGCAGGATGGCCCCACCGGCCGACACGGCCAGAACCGGCGAAACGCTGCGCCTGCGGCGCGGAGCCTTGGGGGAATGAGCCATGGGTCGGTCACCTGCCTTTCATGGATTGAATAAGCGCCCAAAAGCAGCTGCCCCGGACGGGCGGCTGCTTTTGGGTTTGAACCCCCTGGCGGGGGTCAGTTTTGGTTTGGCGCTCACTGGCTTTCACGGCTCGCTTCGGACGAGGCGGAGCTGCTGGAGCTGCTGGAGCTGCTGGAACTGCTGGAGCTGCTGGAACTGCTGGGGCTGCTGCTGGGAGCAGACAGCTTATCGTACTTTGCTTTGCACAAAGCATCCCAGTCGGACTGGGGCTCGGTGATGAGGTTGGCCAGGAATTCCTCCAGGGCGTCGCTGTCCATGTACTTGCTCAGCTTGTATTTGTTCATGACCGTTGTGGCCTTTTCGCGCAGCTCGGATTCGGTCAGCGTGGAGCTGCTGGAACTGCTGCTGGAGGCGGCCTTCTTCTTTTCGATGAGGGCGAGGATGTCGCTCCAGCGGCTGAGCTTGCTGATCTCGGCGCTGGTCAGGTATTTTTGGGCTTCGGCCATGTTGGAGGCGATCTTGTCGTTCTTTTCGTCGTCGGTCAGGTCGCTGATGTCGGCCGAGGACAGCCACTTGCGCTGCTTGCGGGTGTTCATCAGCTTGAGCTTTTCGGTGGCCGAAAGGGTCTGCAGTTCGGTGTCGCTCAGCCATTCGGAAAGCTGGCTCTGGCGCTCGTTGGCGTAGTCCCAGATCTGGCTGTCGGTGTAGCCCTGGCTGCGCAGGCTGTCAATTTCGGCCTGGGTCAGCCAGTTGGTCAGCTGGCCGGCGGCGGCCGAGCTGGAGGCGGAGGCGGCGGCCGAGGCCGAGGCGGCAGCGGCGGATTCGGCGGCGGCCTTTTCGGCGGCGGCCTGGTTGCGGGCGATCTGGGCGTACCATTCGGTCGGCATGACGGGGTTGGAGTTCAGGGTGGCCTTGGAAACGTCCACCTTGGCGTCCTCACCGCTGCGCACGGCGCGGCCCACCACCACAAAGCGGGCGACGCGGTTGCCGCTGGAATCCTTGAAGGAGTAGTCGCAGGTGGACATGGTCAGCAGGTGGTCGGTGGTGGTGACGTCCACGTTGGTGTTGATCAGCGACCGGCTGCGCACCTGCTTGACGTATTCGGTCAGCTGGGCGTCGGTCATGTCGATCATGTTGTGGTACGAGAAGCTGGGGTCGTCGGCCGTCACCAGGAAAACGCCGATGATCTTGTAGGTGCCCTCGCGGTAGATGCTGTCGTACTGCACCGTGGGGTGCTGCTTGTAGTAGGTCAGGGTCTTGTAGTTCATCAGCTCGCCGAACATCTGGCCGTCGTTCATGTTGTGGGCGTAAACGATGGTGTTGGTGCTGGGCTTTTTCTGGTTGACGCGGTAGTCCACAAAGGGCACGCCGTGGTCGTTGTGGTTTTTGTCGAAGTCAAGGCGCTCGTAGTACTTGTTGTCGGTGCCTTGTACCACGGCGTAGTCCACCTGGGTGCCGTCGATCTTGATCCAGCCGGCGATGTCGTGGTTGCGCTCCCACAGGGCGGCAAACTTGTGCAGGTAGTCGCTGGGGTAGTCGCTGCTGGCCTTGTAGTTGTCGTCCACCAGCAGGCCGGACAGCTCTTCAGACAGCTTTTTGTTGCGGGCGGATTCGCCGTACACCCCGAGAATGTAAACGATGGAGCTGACGAAGACCACCACGGCAAGCAGGAACACGCACTTGCGGATGATCTCTTTTTTGCTGTCCCCCCTCATGGGGATGAATCTGGTCCAGATTGGCTGTTTGGCAGTTTTTGTGCTGTTTCTCAATCCCGATTCCTCCTGGGCTGCGGCGCGGCCGCGTTTTTTCTGCATGGAGCGAACGGCGCTTCCGGCGGCAACCCTGCCGCGCTGGGCGCCCAGGACCTGGGTCAGGTCCTTCGCTCCGGGAAGTATCTCGCTGTAATGATCCACATACAGTCGGGCCATGTTCATGGCCTGGTTGGCCGCGACGGATCGCACAAAATCGCGGTTTTCACTGTTGATGGCAAGTTTGCGCACCCAGGTGCGCTCCTGGTCGGTCAGGGCCAGCCAGGCGATGCTGGTGCCCCCTTCGGCCCCGGTTGCGACGGCCAGCCCCAGCCGCGCGCCGGCCCGGCGGCGCACCGCGTCGGCCATGGCCACGGCGGTCTGCTCGCTGCAGGCGCCCCAGCTTTGCAGGGCGGCAGCCGGCAGGCCCAGCTCTTCGGTTTTGGCCCGGGCGGTGCTGGCGTCCACCGCGCCCAGCAGCGACCTGCCGGGCTGGGCGGCCAGCTGTTGGGCCAGCAGCCCGCCGGTGCCCGCTTCGGCCACGGCCATGGTGCCGTTTTGGGCCGCCATCTGCCGGGCCAGCACCGGGGCAAGGCCCTCGGCGTCGATGCCGTAGACGCTGCTGCCCAGGCGGGAACTGATGGCCTCCACCGTGCTGGCGGAAAGGGCGGTGGCCTGGGCAAGGCCGTCCGCCATGGCGGTCACCCGCACCGTCACATCCCCCGCCCCGGCGGCCACGGCCACCAGCGGGTTGCTGCGCACGGTCAGGTCGGCCAGCGCGCGGCTGACCTGTGCGGGCGAAAGCCCTGCAACCCCCACCCGCCGGCGCACGGCGGGGCGTCCCGCCAGTTCGGAAAGGTAGGAGAACACCGAGGTGTCCACCAGGCTGCGGAGTTCGGCGGGGTCGTCGGGCAGCATGATGATGCACTGCTGGCCCGAGGCCACCGCGCTGCCGGGAAACCCGCCGCTGCGGCTGCGGAAGACGGCGGCGCCCTTGGGCACCAGCACGCCGCCCTTGGCGCCGGCCGGCAGGGGCTGGCCGGCCCCGCGGTACCAGGCGGCCATGCGGGAATAGCTTTGCTGGTCGGGTTCGGCCGGCACGCCCAGGCCCTGGCAGACGGTCTGCACCGTCAGGTCGGACCCGTCGCCTATGCCGCCCACCAGCACCACCGACTGGCCGGAAGAAAGGGCCGCCGCGATGTGGTGCTGCAGCCGCTGCCGGGTGTCGGCCACGGCGGGCATGGCGGGGTGGGCAATGCCCAGCAGATCCAGTTCTTCCGTCAGGATGTTCATGTTGGCCTGAAGCACCTGGCGCAGGCGCTCCTGACTGCCGACTCCTACGAGCTGGATGGTCATGATCCAAGATCCTCCTTCAGGGTAGTGGCGTTGCCGGGTTTATTCCAGGTAAAACACCCTGCCCTGGGCGGCCTCAACGGCCTCGCGAACCAGGGCCTCCACGTCCAGGGCCTGCTCCAGGGCGTCCAGGTCGGCGGCCTTGGGCTTGGTTTTGGGGTGGTGGGGGGTAAACACGGTGCAGCAGTCCTCATAGGGCTGGATGGAAATTTCAAAGGTGTCAAGGCGGCGGGCCCGCTCCACGATCTCCTCCTTGTCCATGCCGATGACGGGGCGCAGCACGGGCAGGGCGGTGACGGTGTCGGTGCAGGCCAGGGCCTGCATGGTCTGGCTGGCCACCTGGCCCACGCTTTCGCCGGTCACCAGGGCGCCGCAGTCCTCCCTGAGGGCGATGCCCTCGGCAATGCGCATCATGAAGCGGCGCATGACCAGGGTGAAGTAATCCTCGGGGATGTTGTCGCGGATCAGCTCCTGGATTTTGGTGAAGGGCACCACGTACAGGTAGATGCGCCCGCACCAGGGGGTCATCTTCTGCACCAGCTGCTCCACCTTGTGCAGGGCGCGGTCGCTGGTGTAGGGGGGGCTGGCAAAGTGGACGCCGATGATCTCCAGCCCGCGCCGGGCCATCATGCAGCCGGCCACCGGGCTGTCAATGCCGCCCGAGATCAGCAGGGCCGCGCGTCCGCCGCTGCCCACCGGGATGCCGCCGGCGCCGGGAAGCTGCCCGGCGTGCACATAGGCGCCGAAGTCGCGCACCTCCACGTTGACCACCAGGTCGGGCTGGTGCACGTCCACCCGCAGGTTGGGAAAATGGTCCAGCAGCCAGCCGCCCACCTCGGCCGAGATCTGGGGCGACCCCAGGGGGAAGGTCTTGTCGCTGCGCTTGGTTTCCACCTTGAAGGTGCGGACGGCCGAAAGCTGGTCGGCCAGGTATTCGCCGGCGCAGGCGCAGATGGCGCCCAGGTCTTTTTCGGTGACGGCGGCGCGGCTGAGGGCCGCGATGCCGTAGACGGTGGAAAGGCGCTCCAGGGCGGCGTCCATGTCCGGTTCGCCCACCGGGGCGGCGTAGATGGTGGACTGGGCCTTGGAAAATTTGAAGTCGCCCACGCTGCGCAGGTGACGCTTGCAGTTTTTGATGAGCATGTCCTCAAAGTTGCCCCGGTTGAGGCCCTTGAGGGCGATCTCGCCGTTTTTGATCAGGATGATCTCTTTCATGCGCCCTCCGTTGTGCGGTGTGTGTGGAAAAGCCGGCGCCGCGGCCGGCAGGATGTCGTTTACTTGCGGGCCACCTCGGCCATGGCCTGCTGCAGGCCGGCCGCGAAGGCGTCAAGGTCGGCGGGGGTGTTGTACTGCCCCAGGCTGACCCGCAGGGCCGAGTCGATGCGCGCGTCCGAAAGGCCCATGGCCGCCAGCACATGGCTGCGCGCCCCCTTGGAGCAGGCCGACCCGCTGGAAACATAGACGCCGAGGCGTTCCAGGTAGTGGATCAGGGTCTCGGACCGCCAGCCGGGCACCGAAAGGTTCAAAATATAAGGTGCGGCGCCCTCGGGCGAATTGATGCACACCCCCGGGATCTGTTGCAGTTTTGTAACCAGCCGGGCGCGCAGGGCCGTGTAGCGGTCCCACAGTTCGGCCCGGCGGGCCTGCATCCGCTGGGCGGCCAGGCCCAGGGCGCAGAAGCCGGGCATATTTTCGGTGCCGGGGTGAAGTCCGCCCTCCTGCCCGCTGCCGTGCAGCAGGGGCACCACGCGGGTGCCGGGGGCCATGTACAGCAGCCCCGCCCCCTTGGGGGCGTTGATCTTGTGGCCGCTGGCGCTGACAAAGTCCAGCCCCAGGGTTTTGGGGTTCAGCTCCAGCCGGCAGAAGGCCTGCACCGCGTCGCAGTGCACCAGGGTTTTGGGGTTTTTGGCCTTTACGGCCCGGCTCAGCCGGCGCAGGTCGGTGACGGCGCCGGTTTCGCTGTTGACGGCCATGCAGGACACCAGGGCGGTGCGGGCGTCGGCGGCCGCGGCAAAGGCCTCCAGGTCGGGGGTGCCGTCGGCCAGCGGCGCGACGCGCACCACCTCCCAGCCTTCGCTTTCGCACCAGTCCATGGCCTTCAGCACCGAGGCGTGCTCGGCCGCGTTGACCACCATGCGGCCCTTGGTGCGCCGCAGGGCCAGCGCCGTGCCGCAGATGGCCAGGTTGTTGGAATCGGTGCCGCCCCCGGTGAAAACGATGCGCCGCGGGTCGGCGGAAAAGACCGAGGCCGCCTGCTGGCGGGCGCGTTCCAGCGCCAGCTGGGCCTCAAAGCCCTTGTGGTGCAGCGACGAGGGGTTGCCGTAGTTTTGGCACATCAGCTCCAGGGCGTAGCGGGCCACTTCGGGGTCCACCGGCGTGGTGGCGCTGTTGTCCAGGTATCGTTCTTCCAAGAAGGCTTCCTCCTCCTGCGCGCAAAAAATCAGGGCGGCAAAAATGCCGTTCGTACCATTATAGCGCACGGGGCGGCTTTTTTCAATTTTTTCGGCGGGTTTGGAGGCAATTTTACAATCTTTTGGCAAAAACCATCCGCCGCCGGGCGGACGCGCAGAAAAACCAATTCATATTACCATACCTGTGTGACAAAATAATGTACAAACCGCAAACAGAAGGAAGTGCTTTTATGAAAATGACACGCAGCCGGGCGGCCGCTGCCGCCTGCGCCCTGGTGATGGCCGCCCTGGGGGGCGCAGCCCTGTGGCAGGGGGCCAGGGCGGAGCGCTACCGCCGCCAGCTTGAAAACGGCTGCCAGGAGGCCCTGGGCCAGCTTTCCGCCAGCGCCGCCGCCGTGGCGGTGGACCTGGAAAAGGCCTGCTACACCGGCAGCCCCGCCGCCCTGGCCGAGGCTGCGGCCCGGCTGTGGCGGGAGTGCGGCACCGCCCAGGCCGCCCTGGCTCTGCTGCCCGACACCGGCGGCGTCCTGGAAAAGACCGGCCGCTTTTACGCCCAGGCGGGGGACTGCGCCATGGCCCTGGCGCGGCAGACGGGGCGGGGCGGCGCCGGCGAAGCCCGGCGCGGCCAGCTGGCCGCCCTGCTGCCCTACGCCCAAGCCCTGGCCGCCCAGGCCGACGCGCTGGAAAGCGAGGTGCTTTCGGGCGAGATCCCGGCGGACACCCTGGCCCTGTCCTGGCTGGAGGAGGGCGGGGACGGCGCCCGCGAAAGCGGCGAGGCCCGCCCGGCCGCCGCCGGCGCCCAGGGCCCCGCCGAACCGGCCGGCACCGCCGGGGCAGCGGCCTTTGCCGCCATGGAGGAGGGCTTTGCCGGCTACCCGCGTCTGCTGTACGACGGGCCCTTTTCCTCCCACCTTGAAAACCGCGCCGCCGCCCTGACCCAGAGGGGAGAGGCCCACCTGAGCCGCCGCCAGGGGGCAGCCGCCGCGGCCGCCGCCATGGCCGCCCCCGAGTCCGGGCTTGCCGAAGCCGGGGACGAAAACGGCCGGCTGCCCGCCTACCGCTTCACCTGGGGCACCATGACCGCCGCCGTCACCAAGCAGGGGGGGCACCTGCTGTACCTGACCGACAGCCGCACCCCGGGCGGGGCGGTGCTGACCGCCGGCCAGGCCCTGCCCGCCGCCCAAAAAATGCTGGAGGCGCTGGGCTACCGCGGTATGCAAAGCACCTGCTGCAGGACGGAGGACGGGGTCTGCCTGTTCAGCTTTGCCTTTGTGCAAAACGGCGTGGTGTGCTACACCGACCTGGTCAAGGTGGGGGTGGCGCTGGACAGCGGCCGGGTGGTGCAGCTGGACGCCCGCGGCTATCTGGGCAGCCACCGCGCCCGCACCCTGCCGGCCCCCGCGGTGACGGCCGACGAGGCCCAGGCCCGGCTGAGCAGCGCCCTGCAGCCCCGGAAGCGGCGCCTGGCGCTGATCCCCACGGCCGGGGGGCAGGAGCTGCTGTGCCACGAGTTTTTGTGCACCGGCGCGGGGGGACGCCAGGTGCTGGCCTACCTCAACGCCGCCACCGGCGACGAAGAACAGCTGCTGCTGGTGCAGGCGGACGAAAACGGCACCCTGACGGTGTAGCCGGGGGGAGGGACGCCGTCGGCTTCCGGCGTCCGGGGCCGTCGGCTTCCGGCACTTTCCGCAGCGGAACCGCCGCCCCGGGGCGCTTTTTTCCGCGGAGGGCCGGCGGCGGCCGGTTTCAGGCGCGGTTTGGCTTGACTTATGGCCACCGGACAGGTAAACTTATTAGTCAGCACCGCCATCCTTTTCCCGCCGTCCCCGCTGCCAGCCGGGAGGGCGGCGAAAAAATAAAGCAGCAAAGGACTGTGAAGATGATGCGCAACCAAGACAAAACCATGGATAAGATCGTAAACCTCTGCAAGGGCCGGGGCTTTGTGTACCCCTCCTCCGAGATTTACGGCGGCCTTTCCAACAGCTGGGACTTCGGCCCCCTGGGCGTCGAACTGAAAAACAACGTCAAAAAAGCCTGGTGGAAAAAGTTTGTGCAGGAGAACCCCTACAACGTGGGGCTTGATTCGGCCATTCTGATGAACAGCCAGGTCTGGGTGGCCTCGGGCCATGTGGTCAACTTCAACGATCCCCTGATCGACTGCAAATGCTGCAAAATGCGCCACCGCGCCGACAAGCTCATCGAAGACTGGCTGACCCAGAACCCCGTCGAGGGCGTGCTGGTGGAGGCCATGAGCAACGACGAGATGGTGGCCTTCATCCAGGAACACCAGATCCCCTGCCCCGGCTGCGGCAAATGCGACTTCACCGGCATCCGCAAGTTCAACCTGATGTTCAAGACCCACATCGGCGTCACCGAGGACAACACCACTGAGGTCTACCTGCGCCCCGAGACCGCCCAGGGCATCTTTGTCAACTTCAACAACATCCAGCGCACCACCCGGCGCAAGATCCCCTTCGGCATCTGCCAGATCGGCAAGAGCTTCCGCAACGAGATCACCCCCAAGAACTTCATCTTCCGGGTGCGCGAATTCGAGCAGATGGAGCTGGAATTTTTCTGCGAGCCCGAAACCGACCTGGAGTGGTTTGACTACTGGCGCGAACACTGCCACCAGTGGCTCACCGGCCTGGGCATGAAGGACGAATGCCTGCGCCTGCGCGACCACGAAAAAGAGGAGCTGAGCTTCTACTCCAAGGCCACCACCGACTTTGAATACCTGTTCCCCTTTGGCTGGGGCGAGCTGTGGGGCGTGGCCGACCGCACCAACTACGACCTGAACCAGCACCAGAAGGTCTCGGGCAAGGACATGACCTACTTCGACCAGGAAAAGAACCAGCGGTACATCCCCTATGTGGTGGAGCCTTCGCTGGGGGTCGAGCGGGTGACCCTGGCCTTCCTGTGCGACGCCTACGACGAAGAAGTGGTGGACCCCGAAAAGAACGACGTGCGCACCGTGCTGCGGCTGCACCCGGCCCTGGCCCCCTTCAAGGCCTGTGTGCTGCCCCTTTCCAAAAAGCTGGCCGAGCCCGCCGCCGACCTGTACCACCAGCTGCAGAAGGAATTCATGGTGGATTACGACGACGCCGGCTCCATCGGCAAGCGCTACCGCCGCCAGGACGAGATCGGCACCCCCTTCTGCGTCACCTACGACTTCGACAGCGCGGCCGACGGCTGCGTCACCGTGCGCGAGCGCGACAGCATGCAGCAGGTCCGCCTGCCGGTGGGCGAGCTGAAGGATTACATCGCCCAGCGCATCCAGTTCTGAAAACGTTTTTGCACCGCAGAACCTTGCAGAGGGCGCCCGCCATCCGGCGGGCGCCCTTTTTGCGCGGCGCGCCGCCGGGCCCGCGGCGGAAAAAACCGGATGCAGCCGGCGCAAAGCGGCCCCGGCGCTTGACTTGACCGGCCCTTTTGTTTATGCTTATATCCGGCGCCTCCCGGCGCCGGATACCGCCCCGCTGAACCGCGGGCGGGAAGTCAGTCGCAACATCCTGACTTAAAACAAAACTACGAAAGGACAACTGAACATGAAACAAATTTCCCCCAGCGTACGAATGCTGTGCCAAAACGGCCTGATCGCCGCTTTGTACACGGCCCTGACCTTTGCCGTGCCGGTGCTGAGCTTCGGCATGATGCAGCTGCGCCTGTCCGAGGCGCTCACCGTGCTGCCCATCCTTTACCCGCCCGCCGTGGCAGGGCTGACGGTGGGCTGCGCCGTGTCAAACCTCATCGGCTTTTTGACCGGGGCCAACCCCATCGGCCTCATCGACGCGGCGGTGGGCAGCGGCGCCACCCTGCTGGCGGGGCTGTGCGGCGCCTTTCTGGGCAGGCGCCTGACCGCCGGGCAGCACCCCCACCTGCGGCTTCTGCTGGGCCTGGCGGCGCCGGTGGTGTTCAACGGCCTGATCGTTGGGGCCGAGCTGACCACCCTGTTCCAGGCCCCCTTCTGGCTCAACTGCATGTGGGTGGCCGCCGGCGAGCTGGCCGTCTGCTACGCGCTGGGGTATCCGCTGGGCCTTGCCCTGCAGCGCAACGGCCTCTACCGCCGCATCTTCCATGACGGCGGCGCCCCGGCGCTGCCCAAAACCGAACAGACCGGGGGCTGAAGGCCCCGCACACACACCGGCCGCCGGGCTGCCCGCGGCCGCCACACCACCCCAAAGGAGGCGCGCCCTGTGCCGCTGAGCGAATTCCGCCAGATCCCCGGCGTAGGCCGGAACATGGAGGCCCACCTGCTGGCCCTGGGCCTGACCAACCTGGGCGAGCTGGCCGCCCAAAGCCCCGAGGAGCTTTACACCCGCAGCTGCCTGATGTTTGGCCAGCCGCTGGACAAATGCGTGCTGTACGTTTACCGCTGCGCCGTCTACTACGCCCGCACCCCCGCCCCCCGGCGGGAGGCCGAAAAGCTGCGCTGGTGGTACTGGAAAAACCACACCTTGTGAACCGTGGGGGGATGACCCCCGGAGGGATGGAATGGAACACCGCACTGTGCTGATCACCGGCGCCTCGCGGGGCATCGGGGCGGCTGCCGCGCGGCTTTGCGCCGCCCGCGGCTGGCGGGTGGCCCTGGGCTGCCGCACCGGCCTGGCCCGGGCCGAAGAGCTGGCTGCCGCGCTGCGGGCCGGCGGGGCCGACGCCGCGGCCTTCTGCGCCGACGTGGGCGACGCCGCCCAGGTGGACGCCATGTTCCGCCAGGTCGAGCGGACCTTCGGCCCGGTGGATACCCTCATCAACAACGCCGGCATCGCCGGGCAGAAGCTGTTCACCGACCTCACCGAGCAGGACTGGGACGAGATGTTCCGGGTGGACTGCAAGGGGGTGTTTCTGTGCTGCCGCCGGGCGCTGCCCGCCATGATCGCCGCCCACCGGGGCAGCATCGTCAACCTGTCCTCCATGTGGGGGCAGGTGGGGGCCTCCTGCGAGGTGGCCTATTCGGCCGCCAAGGCCGCCGTCATCGGCCTCACCAAGGCCCTGGCCAAAGAGGTGGGGCCGTCAGGCATCCGGGTCAACTGCGTGGCCCCCGGCGTCATCGACACCGAAATGAACCGCGCCCTGGACGCCGCCGCGCTGGAGGAGCTGCGCTATGAAACACCGCTGGAGCGCATTGGCACCCCGGAGGAGGCCGCCCGCGCCGCCGTGTGGCTGGCCAGCGACGAGGCCAGCTTTGTCACCGGCCAGGTGCTGGCCCCCAACGGCGGGTTTGTCATCTGACAGGTTTGTGCCGGACCCAAAAAAGCGCCCCGGACCGCGGCTGCGGTCCGGGGCGCTTTTCATTTGCCGGGAAAACGGCGGAAGCAAAAAACCGCCCGCCGCGGGGCAGTGCAAAGTTCTTTGCCAGGCTTTCTTTCAAGAAAGCGGGCGGCGGGCAGCGTAAAGTTCTTTGCCAGGCTTTCTTTCAGGAAAGCGGGCGGCGGGCAGCGTAAAGTTCTTTGCCAGGCTTTCTTTCAAGAAAGCGGGCGGCGGGCAGTGCAAAGTTCTTTGCCAGGCTTTCTTTCAAGAAAGCGGGCGGCGGGCAGCGTAAAGTTCTTTGCCAGGCTTTCTTTCAAGAAAGCGGGCGGGGGGACTTATTTCAGGTGCCAGATGTTGCGGGCGTATTCCTCAACGGCGCGGTCGGCGCAGAACACGCCCGAGGCGGCCACGTTCATCAGGGACATGCGGTTCCACACCTGGGGCTGGCGGTACAGCTCGGCGGCGCGGGCGCGGGCGGCCCGGTAGGCCTCAAAGTCGGCCAGCACCATGTAGGGGTCGCTGTTGCGCAGCGACCCGGCCAGCTCGGCAAAGGGCCCGAAGCCGGGGGTGTTGGTCATAAAGTCGATGCAGCGGCGCAGCCGGTCGTCGTGCAGGTAGAGGTCCAGCGGGTTGTAGCCCTGCTGCCTGCGCTGGGCCACCTGCTGGCTGGTCATGCCGAAGATGATCTCGTTTTCCTGCCCGGCGGCCTGCACGATCTCCACATTGGCGCCGTCCAGGGTGCCCACCGTGACGGCGCCGCCCAGCATCAGCTTCATGTTGCCGGTGCCCGAGGCCTCGGTGCCGGCCAGCGAGATCTGCTGCGAAAGGTCGGCGGCGGGGCACAGCAGCTCGGACATGGTGACGTTGTACTCCTCCAGGTAGACCAGCCGCATTTTGTCCCGCACGGCGGGGTCGGCGTCGATCATGTCCCGCAGGCTGCACAGGAACTTGATGGTCTGCTTGGCCAGGAAGTAGCCCGGCGCGGCCTTGGCGCCGAAGATGTAGGTGCGGGGGACAAAGTCGGCCGAGGGGGAGTCCTTCAGGGCCAGGTAGGTGTCCAGGATCTCCAGCCCGTTCATGCTTTGGCGCTTGTACTCGTGCAGGCGCTTGACCTGGGCGTCAAACAGCGAAGCGGGGTCCAGCACCTCGCCGGTGAGCTGCTTCATGTGGGCGGCAAAGCGCTCCTTGTTCTGGCGCTTGACCCGGGCCAGCTCCTCCAGCGAGGCGGGGTCGGCGGCAAACTTTTTCAGCTGCCCCAGCAGCGAAAAGTCGGACAGGTACTCCGGCCCGATGCGGTCGGAAATGAAGCGGGTCAGCCCGGGGTTGGCCTGCATCAGCCACCGGCGCGAGGCAATGCCGTTGGTGACGTTGGTGAACTTCCAGGGGGCGTAGTGGTAGTAGTCGTTGAAGACCGAATCCTTGATGATCTGGGAATGCAGGGCCGAAACGCCGTTGACGGTGTGGCTGCCCACCACCGCCAGGCTGGCCATGCGCACCATGTGGTTCTGCACGACGGACATGCGGAACACGGTGGCCGGGTCGGCGCCGCAGTGCTGCTCCAGGTCGGTGCAGAAGCGGCGGTTGATCTCGCAGATGATCTGGTAGATGCGGGGCAGCAGGGTGCGCACCAGTTCCTCGTTCCAGCACTCCAGCGCCTCGGCCATCACGGTGTGGTTGGTGTAGGCAAAGGTGCGCGAAACAATGTCCCAGGCTTTGTCCCACTCGTAGCCGCATTCGTCCAGCAGAATGCGCATCAGCTCGGGGATGGCCAGGGTGGGGTGGGTGTCGTTGATGTGGATGGCGCA
>Ga0268360_1002297_pt1 | contig 15446 bp, 13 predicted proteins | sample BioMet11_FD_192465 | JGI IMG/M metagenome (GOLD analysis project Ga0268360, IMG submission 192465) | Sewage microbial communities from Oakland, California, United States - Biofuel 11 (Illumina Assembly) | ecosystem: Engineered > Wastewater > Sewage > Unclassified | place: USA: California... | reverse complement strand
ATTGCTTAACAACACCTGCAAACCTTTTATCGCTTATCGAATTTGAGCCTATGGCTACAAATGGATATTTTGACTTTTGTTCTAAATAATATCTAACTTCATCATCATCAAGTAAGTGTAGTACAGGAATTGGCTTAAAGCCAGCGTCTTCTAAATACTTTTGATTGTCTCTGTTTTTGCTAGAGAAGTCATCTTTCTTTATTTCTTTAAAATCTTCGTCATAATTGAAGTATATATCAAATTTATCGGAATGTTGTTTTAAAAATAGTGCATAATCTTCAACCGTATGATTATGATTTATAGGGTCGTTATATTTCGACCACACACCAGAATCAAGAATTTTAGAATTGATATTGTCTTTAAAGTCATGAATGATTTTCAATGTTTCTTCATTGTCGTTATCATAAGAACGCAATAGGTTTATTTTAATATCTGGTCTGCATTTTTTGATATATTCAAAAGTCGTATAGCTAAGTGATGATTGAAATATCTTCATTTCTTTTCATCCTTTTTCTTAAATCCGCCCCACTTCTCACCCCACATCTCTAATAGGTCGGCCTCCATTTTCATAAGAACATACATCAATCCTTTCGTAAATTTAGCATCATATGTCGGAGTTGTTTCATAGTACAAGATGTCGTCAATGATGTCCGTAAGTTCTTGAACTGCTGCTTCGAAGTCGTTGAAGGAAGAGAGACTATCTGTAAGCCTTGTTGACGCTGCTGTCTTTACTGCTTTTGAACCAAACATCGAATCATATAGAGTCTTGCCATCTAAGACATGACCAGCTATTTCATCAGCTCTCTTTTCGGTGATGATTCCTTCCCTTTTGCTTAACTGCTCGACAAACTCCATGTTAGGCGTCAATGACTTTGCCTGTAATTTTTCAAAATTGATGCAGTTTGATATTTTAAACTTAAAATCCTCAGCTGTCTCTTCTTTGCTCAAATCAAAAGTATACTTAAATTTTTCAAGCATGTCTTTGATTGGATGAGGAGAGCTATTGAAATCCACAACGCGTGAAATCTCTATTAACTTTTCTATTCCAAGGAATGAAAATTCCTCTGCATCTTTCATTTTAGCAACGCGCATTAATGCATATCTTCTTGCTTGTTTGTATTTTGTTGGAAATATTTTTCCAACTAATTCAGAAAAATCAATTCTATCTTCTTTAGAAAGTTTTTTATTGTGAAGCTTCACCATGTTTACAAGAATATTTAAGAGCTTTCCACGTTTGATAGATATTATGGCATAAACTGCTGCATCCAAATTTTGTAAAGTTGTCAAACTTTTGTCAAGGCTATCAATAATAGCTATGACATTGTCAATATTCAATGTTTCATCAACAGGAGCCTCTTGATATTTTTCTGTTATCGCAAACGCTTCATCAATCGTTTCCTTAGAAAACGGCGATGATTTGATTTTCTCATCAACATAAGCCCTAATTTGTTTTTCTGTTGAGAGATCGATGATCACTTGAAGTCCTTTTCCGTGCAAATTTAGGGGGCAGTCCCCCAAAAATTCTCGGGACCGAGAAAATTTGGGTCCCCGACCGGCCCCGAAGACCTTTCCTGCCGTCTGTGGTGCGACTAGCCGCTAGCTGGCCCGGAAAATTCTCGGTACCGAGAAAAAATCGCCCCTCTCTGGAATCGGGAGACCAGCGCGGACCATTTGCGCGATCCATCACCCGCCCAAGTAGTGAGGTAAGAATATCTGTAACCTTTTGCTCCTGAAATCAGCGTCTCCACCAGGCCGAGGGGCAAGGAGGAGACAAGGGGTTGGGTCAACCCTACGGGTGAGACTTTGACACGGCCTTGGCCCGATTTCCAGCACTACCGGGCCATTTCCCCCGGAGGCGCCACGGCGGTTGCCGACATTCCGGGACCGGGGCCAGTTTTTCGCCCAGTTTTTCCGACAAGGCAGCTATGCTCGCACTCGTCATGGGAGGATGTTCACGGGTCCACCGTTGGTCAGATTCCATTGTTTACCACCTGATGGTCGATTTCCATCAACAGGTGCTTAAAATCCTGGGGTTTGATTTTTGAGTTTACCACATTCATTCCATTAGTGACGAGATTTCCTTGGTTGCTTCCCATTTATCTTGAGATTTGATCGCGGCTAATTCATCGTGAATTCGTATGAAATCGCTGCATGAAAAGAGAAATAACCTTTCGTTATTTTTAATTAATCGTCTTCAGGAAGCATGATGGTCAACACCGGCTCTCCGTTGTCACCAGGTCCGATGTGGACGATAGCTTCGATGGTTTCCTTGCGTCCTGGGGCCATGAGGAATGCGACCTTGAAGGTGACCCGGTCCGTGTTGACGCCGCGCTTGGCAGCGAACAAGGCCAGGACCATCAGGTCATGAAGCCGGCCTGTCACAGATTGGCCGTCTCCTTCAAGCCCGGCAGGTGGATCGAGGTATCGGTGGAACAGGTTCGAAGTGACCACCGTCTGAACCTTGAAGCCGATCCTTTTCGCTTCCTCGGTGACGTCGATCAGCACCCCGTCATCAATGGCCTGTTGACGGGAGTAGCTGAAGATCAGGTTCCAATCCCCGTTACTGGTCATCTGCCGATCCATTCTTCATGTTGTCGAGGATCACATTGATTTTCGTTCTAAAATTTTGCGATAGCTCGAGGCCGACTTCTGAGCACGAACGAACAAGTTCCCCTTGATCGTCCAAGAATGAAGCGTTCATGATCTTAAAGAGCTGTTCTATAGGTCGAAAGCTATTAATTATTTCATCCCTAAGAGTTTTAAGGTCGCACTGATGTTGTTCCATTTGTAGCCTCCTTCTTCTTTTTGGATTGAACCCCTTGGGAGGGTATCCTTGGGGAAGGGGGCGGGGCACGGTTTGTTTCTTGAAAATTGTAAAGGGGCAGATTGATCCTTCTGCCCCTACTTGTATCGATATTCTTGCAGCCTCTACATAACCTTGACCCCGTAATATTTAAGAGTGCTGGCTATCGTAGAGATACTTGAAAACATATCGAAATATCGACGCTGGAGTTCATAGATTTGGTAAAATACTCCTGGATCATCTTCGTCCATGTGGGTAACAAGATCTTCGGCTAAATATCCGCCTACAACAGCATTCCTAAATTCGATAAACACCTTTTTATTATAAAGGCGGATCGAATTAAGAAAATTAGACATATCGATGACTTGAATTGTATTATGTTCAACTTTTGGAGGGAAGGGATTAGCCATCTGAAACTCCTTTTGAGTAAGGGTAATGGTTTTTCATAGTGGGGTGAGGTTTCCCCCACCCCCAACATTGTCCGGTGAACCTTGGCTTCGGTTAGGAGACCTTGCGAAGGGTGATAGTGTAATCGCCAGCGCTGTCGACCTCGCTTTCGATCTTCAGCTTGTCACCCGGCTTGATCGGCAAGCCCAACTTCTCGATCAAGCTGTAGTTGATACTGATCTGCTTGTGCGGGCTGACCGTGACCATCGCCTCGCGGCTAAGATCGGGCGGCAGGGCGAAAAATTTCTTTTCTCTCTGCACCAGCATCGCCACCCATTTTTTGAGGGTCTCATAGGTGATGCCCAATTTCGCGCAAATGTCCTCAGCGGAACATTCACTCTCCAGCAGTTCGGCCAGTTTTTTTTCCTTGGCCGGATAAGGACTGATCATCATTTCGGTTCTCCTTCTATGTTTGAGGAACGATCTTTGGTGCTCCCGCGTTTGATGATGACCGCTCTATAGCTAGAAGGATGCCAACGCATGATGTGTTGAATTAATTAAGAAAAATTTCTTGACAACGAAAAACTGTCTGAAATAAACTCAATATATCGAGTATAGCGCAAGATATTGAGTTTTGTCGCGTAGCACCTTGACAGGCCTGGCGGCCGCGTGGGATACGCTGAATTTATGAACAGGATCGCATCAAAGAAGCCCTTCACTGGAGCAAGTCAATCATCGACGCGAAAATCATTAAAAGCTAAACATCATAATTTTGTTAATGATTCAGAAGTATCAAGTACTCAATGGCTTCTTTTTCCGGGATTGATGGAACCATTTGAAAAATTCATAAAAATTGCCGATAATTATATAAATAATAAAGACAACAAAAACGATAGACCATTGATTATAATAGGGGAATCTGGATCAGGCAAAAGTCTATTTATTGAAGCTGCAAAACAAATATATAAGCATAATTCAGAAAACCAAGGTTCAATCATTAGAGTCAACTGTGCATCATTTGATAGTGGAGTTGCTGATTCGGAGATTTTTGGTCATGTTAAAGGTGCTTTTACGGATGCAATAGAAGACAAAATAGGAATTGTGGAAGAAGCCGAGAACGGACTGCTCATTTTGGATGAGATAGGAGAACTTCCAAAAGCAGTCCAAGCAAAGCTATTAATATTTATAGAAGAAGGAACCTTTCGGCGGGTTGGTGAAAACCTGTCGATACCATTAAATATTAAGATAATCGGAACTACAAATAAAAAACAAAATGATTTTCGTGAAGACTTTTGGTATAGGTTCTTTCCGTTTTTTGTCCCAGCTCTTTATGAAAGGAGACTCGATGTTTTGTATTATATGGCAATAAAGTATAAGAATCTATTTAAAAACCTTCACTGTCATTATGCCATGAGTCTTTTAGCACATCATTGGCCTGGAAATACTAGAGAGCTAGAAAGAGTTTTTTACTTAATGAAAAATAGTTTATTTAGACCTCATCAAGAGAATGCTTATGACCATGGAGATATGACAACCCCATTAACTGGTTATCTTCCATTTCCTTCCGATAACAGGGAAACGTCATTGGTAAGCTCTGATTTTGTAAATTTTTGTGAACGGTTAAACAAATCTAATATCGATCTTTTTGATTTCAATGCGATAACAGAAAAGTATGGATTGGCATTTCCAATTTTGTTCAAAACTCTAGATGATTTCAACAATGCCGTAAAAAAGCTTTCAAAGCCCAAGTCAAATAGCTTGAAAGATGTAGAAAACAACAAGCAGAATAAAAAAGGGAATGAAGAAGACAACTCCGATGTTGATTTAAACAATAGATATGAGCAAAAAGTTCCATCTTCAATTCTTTATCTTCAGCATACGCTTAACAGTAAAAGTAAATTTTATATCAATCTATCCAAGACTGTAGATATTGTACCTTTAGAAACGCCGGAGTTTAAAAACATATTCATCGTTCCAAAGGATAACAATTTAGAGGCAATAGGGGCATGCTTTTCATCAATAGCAAAATTATTCTTGCGCAACGATAAAATAAATGAAAATGTATTTAACATCAGCAAGATCGATCCAGGAGAATCACTTTGGGACAATGCTGTTGAATGTGAACTTTTTAAAAAATTCAACGAGCGGAAATTTATCAACAAATGTTTATCATTTGTTTTAAAAGAAAACGTTGACCTTAGGGAGTTTACATTTGCAGTTGGCTGGAAATATATGGTTGCTAGTATCGTGGACGGTTTGAAGACAAATGGCGGTAAAAAAGGGGACCGTCCAGTTGATATCTATTCAATTTATCATTTTTACAACGAAAATACAACTAAAAGCCTTCTGCTTGGCTACTACACATTCCTTATTAAAAAATACAAAACTAGAAAAGAAGCTGCTGAACATGCAGGGATCAAGTATTCTAAATTTCTCTTTGATTTAAAAAAACTTGGTTATTGTGACGAGGTAGAGGAAGAAAAGAATGACCCTTCAGATAAGGAATAGTTTTCCAATGACGGGAAATTACACCTCCCGCAGAAACGGACATTGGCCCGGAGGGGCGATTTCCCGGGCTTTTCAGCAGGGCGGGCACAAAGGGCGGGCCAGCGGGGGAAACCCCAGGAGAGGGCCGCTCCGCGCGAAATAGAGGGGTGCCCGGGTGGGGCTGGGAGAGCGGTCGGGATTCCAGCAGGTTTCCCGAGATCAGATCTTGAAAAATCAAATCCCGTGGTCCATCAACGGATCGCGGTCATCAGGACCTTAAAGATTATCTCCCATTCAAGGAAAGCTGATAAATTTTCGAGCTTGATGTTGACATCTCAATCCCAACGAGTTCATAGATATCCAATCTTAATAAAGGAGCCGCCCTATGTACGATAAAAAGGCTTGGGATGAAGCTACCGTTCTTGCCAAAGCCCAACTCCGTCATGGAAATATTGAGCATGATGAACTGAAGAGAGTTACGGAAAGCATTTATTCTCAACTCGTTGAAATTCAACAAGGTCCTGATGTTATTGATGTCACGACCATTCAACAAGTTGAAGAACCGAAAGCACTTCCTGCTCCTGCCGAAATCGGTTTTAAGCATGAGATTGTTGATGGAAAAGTAAAATGTGCTGTGTGTGGAAAGCTCCTCAAGTCTATAACCAATCTTCATTTGAAGACACATTCAGAAATAAAGACCCGTGAAGAGTATATGCAAAAGTTTGGTGTCTCTGAGAAGGATATGCAGGGAACCATTGACCGTAGCAATGTCAAGAGAGGAGAAGACAACGCCCTCACTATCATGGGCTATATCATGAAAGCCTATGATATCAAGAGAGGGGAAGTGAAAACCTTCGTCACTGAGAAGGGGTTTGAAGACATCAAAGATTTGATGGCCAAAGCAAAGGAGAAAGGGGTTGCTGCTCTTGATCTCCTGAAAGAGAAAGCTCCTCTCCCTAAGAAGGAAGCTAAGTAGCTTTCTTGTTTGATCTGAAAATTAAGAAGCCCATGTCTTCCATTAAGAGAATGGGGGCGTGGGCTTTTTAGTAAGAATTCTTCTATGTTTTAATTTGGAGAAGCTCTTCATGACAAAAGAAGAGGATCACAAAGTTAACATCTTTTCCGGAAGAACATTAGATGGTTGGAACAATGCTTGTCTAAATTTTACACATGGTAAAAATACTTGGTTAGGATACTCTACAGGGTATAAAAGAGGCGCGGCGATACTGTCTGGTTTTGTTTGTAACCAACAAGAATATCAGGACACCCTGATTTTCCCGATACTATTTTTATATCGTCATTACATTGAATTGATCTTAAAACAGATACTTAGCGATTGTGCGGTTCTATTGGGAAAACAGATTAAGTTTAAACATCATAATTTAAAAGAATACTGGGAATTAGCAAAAGATAATACGCCGAAATGTGCAGGAGAACCATTGCCAAAAGAATATATCGACGCAGTTGATAATGTTATTAGCCAACTAGACGAGGTAGATAGAGCATCAGACGCCTTTCGTTATCCCTCCAGGAAAGATGGAACACCAACACTTCCTGGGATTAAGCTTATTAATATTAAACAACTTAGTGAAGAGATGGATAAGATTTCAGGGATGCTTGAGGGTATAGAGCTGACTTTAGATTCAATAATTGATTACAAAAATGAATCTTTATCCTCATTAGATGTTGATCCGTATTAACATAACCATGGTCAACAGCAAGCTAATTCTAGTTTGGTGAAGTATGCTATACGATATATTTATAAGTCATGCATCTGAAGACAAAACAACGTTTGTCAGAAGCCTTGCAAACGCTCTCCAGAAAGAAAATATTTCTGTTTGGTATGATGAGTTTTCTCTTAAACCAGGAGACAGTCTAAGGCGTTCGATAGATATCGGTTTGTTGAAATCGCGTTTTGGGATAGTCGTTTTAAGTAAAGCTTTTTTTGGGAAAGCATGGCCTGAATGGGAGCTTGATGGGCTCATCCAAAGGCAAACATCCTCAACAGAATCTGTTATTATACCTATCTGGTTAAACATAGACTACCAGGATGTTCTAAATTATTCTCCATCTCTTGCTAATATATACGCGTTACGCTCAAACAATGGACTGCTGGATAATGTCAATGAGATACTTAAAATAGTTAAGCCTCAAGGATCATCTTTAGTATTCGCTCGCGATAGACTTATAAAAATGGGTTATAATCCACCAGTAGTTACAGATGACTGGTGGCACAAAGCCATAGAGTATTCAAGTTCAAACGATGTGGAGGGAACCTTTCAAGAAGCTATGGGGTGGGGAAGATGGGGGTTCCCTTTGCCAGAACGGGGCGAAATAGCTGCGTTAAGAGGTGAAAGAATCGCATGGTCAGTTCTTCAAGTCGAATGGATGGAACGCGCTGAAAAAAATGAAATTACACAAATCACTGAGCCAGAAATTGTACACGAGTTTATTAAAGCATCAATTGGCTTGTCTGAAAAATGTCATGACCATTTACAATATCTTGCAGCTTATGCACCCCAGCTTACCATAAAAGGCTTTGGAGGTGAGTTTGAACAAGAATTTGATAATATGTTGTATTGGTCTCAAGAAGAGTACAAATCTAGGAAAGATCGGAGTCCAAACTTTGGATCAGGATTGACAAGAACTGGAAACACCCCGAGCTGTGATGAATTTATAGCTCTTCGAGATGATAACTTTGGCTTTTATGAACCAGACATGATTGCTTGCACATTTATTCAAAGTGATATTTTCGGCCCACCTATTCGATACTATAACTATATTGATTATCTTGTTTGGATGATTTCCGATAGCAGTTTATGGTTACCAGGTCGATGTAGAAAATTTTTAATTGAAGGAATGAAGCGATGGGCTCAATGGCCTTGGGATAAACACAACAATAACTTAGAATTCAAACCAAATATAAATACCGGCATGCTACATGACGAGATGCTGAAGGCTATGTCTTCTCAAAATTTTAAGCTTAGCTCAAAAAGCAGGAAAGATTTAGAAAGTCGCATACGATATTCAATCAACAGACTCCATTTAAAAGGAAGCGTAAAGCAACTTGTAGAAAGGTTTATTGAATACGACTTTATTGATGTATGGATACATGAACACAGCAAGTAACGAAATGGGAATATCGTCTGAGTCTAAGGAAAAGTCTATCTCCCTAGACAATTCTAACTATTATCATCCTCTATCAGATATTTCCCTTTTATAAAAGCAGTTCCTGATTCATACATTTTTTCAAAAATATTGAGCAAATTTAAATGAAATAGAGGCGCACTATCCCCAGCTCCAACTAAAAGTCTAAGCTCCATCAGATCAAGTATTGAGAAACAAAATTTTGTTGATTTTGAGGCTATGATCAGATCATAAGCAATACTTTCCCAGTCAATTCCAGGAAAAAAATCAGAAATGACAATCACTGCATGCTTGAATCTCATGTTGTAAAAAGATACATCTATCTCTTTATCGCCCTTGTTGTATATTTTTTCCCCAGATTGTATATTGTTTGCTGCTCCTTTCAATTGCGAAATCGCTTTGTATATCTGCTTTTTTATGTTTGATGCCTTTCTAGTAGAAGATCGTAGCTTTTCAGAATCAAGGACTGTAGCACATTTTGATTCAAATAAAATAACCCCTCTGTCGCTAAGTGCGAGAATATCTGTTAATTCAGTTTGTCGTTTATCTTTTAAATAATACGGAGAGTGGTATATATTTGGTGAAAAAATATTTTCAATTAAAGTCCAAACGGAATTTTCAGAAACAATCCCTTCTTCTTCCTCATTTATTGATAATATTTTTACAGCGTCATTCCCTATGTAATCAATCTTGTTTGCAACAATCTCTTTCAATTCAATTGTTAAAGATTTTTGTTCAATAATTTTGACTGTTTCATTTATTTTGTTTTCGATTTTCAATTCAGTTGTATAGTTCTCCAGTGCATCAATTGCTATGCTGGCAATATTTTTTTCAACCGTATCGTAAGACTCTCTATTTAAAAAATAACCAAATTGATTTATACTTTTAAAAGAAGTCATTGCACTCACTATATTCATTGAAAGTTCATCAAAAAAATGTATTGGAATTAATTGCATTGGCAGTATGCACTTTATGCATTTTAATTCATAATCAGTTCTATGCGGAGTAAATACAACTAAAGGGTGGTTAATATCATCTTTAATAACTAGACGTGAACAAGCTACCTTTGTCTCATTCACAGACACATTAAATAAAGTAAAATCAACACGGCAACCGTTAACAATATTTTTTATAGAGAATATTGGTATCTTAGCAATGACACCATGAGAATGGTCACCCAAACTTTCTTCGAAAAATAGCCCTGCCTTTTCATTACACATTCTATCCCATAATTTTTTTGATGGTATAAACATTGTTTGACTCTCAAAAAAATGTCATTAATAGAAATAATTTTTATTTCACCAACACATTGACTGTTGAATCCTTTGCTACGATTTGATCAATCGATTTTGTTCCATTGTACAGTTTATTGTCAAATAAAGTCTTAATGATATACTCTATAGTCACCGCAAGTGGCTTCATGATGATGACGAGGAAAAGAAACTGCAAGATACCACCAACAAAAGAGATGTTTCCGATTAATTGCAACATTAATAAGGCGACAATTGTTACTGATATTGCGTTGGCCGGACCTGTATATGAAAACAACTTATTCGAGTTAATAACTTTATCAACATTTCGCGCGACACAATATATATCTTCTTGCAACCTTCCATCAATAAATAAAGACAGGTGGAAAGATTCTTCTTTGTGAAGGACAGGAATAAAATAAGACAACTCGATAGTCTTGTCAGTACTTTTTTCTATTTCTTTATAATCAAAGACAACTGGCAAAGTTTTTGATAGTTTTTCTACAATGGTTACTCCTTTTGGGATTATAAATACAAACTCGACATCTGAAATGCTTTCAGTGCCAACATTATTTATTTTTGCACTATATCTTGAGAGTGATTTATATTCATGGCCTTTAAATCGAACAGTAATATCATCACTTTCAAAATTATCAAAGAGACTAGAGGTGACGGTGTAAAATCGCGATGTTTGTTGTGCTAACGATATTTTTTTCTTTAATCGCTTTGAGACAAAATAGTTCATTCCTTGTGTCAACAATGCTCCAGCTAATCCTCCAGAAGCCCATGGGACCAAAGAGCTATAGTCAAAACTAAACATACTGCACCCGTTAATAATTCTTAGTTTTCTAGCTAAATCTCATGGTGAATCAAAATACTATTAATAACCCTTGGGGTTCCATCAAAATCTGATATCCATTTACCAATGATCCCGCCGCGATGACAAGGGGAAAGACCGGGCCGCTTGAACATCCGCCAAGCGCCCATCATCCTCCCGTTTCGCACACCGCTGCGGAAAGTTCCTGAAAAATTTGTTTCTGAAGCAAAAAGTCGAGGGGTGGGGCGACCTCTTGAAAAAAATCACATAGCTATGTCGATGGTTCGTATATTTGTCCGATTGTAGTCTTATCATGTTCGTGGAGAAAAGTATCATTTAAATTTTTTAAAAATTGTTCCGCATCAAGAAGCTCAGCAGTAGAAACTTTCGATATGCCATGCACGATCTCATTGCGCATTCTTCTGATATAATTAAGACGCTCAATATGTATATGGTCAGCATCATTTCTCGAGAAGTACTCGAAAACCTTTAGAGGCGTCAAGGCTATTCCTTTTTTAATTTTAAACTCTTTAGTATAATTAATTCGTACGTTTTTCTCCAAGGTTATCCATTGATTCATAAATTTACCGAGCGCGCTGATGTACTCATTCTCGTCAAAACTAGAACCAATCTCTATCGATTCATAAGGATTAGCTATGCCTACTTTCTTTTTAATCTCACTCAATTGTTCGTAAAAATTCCCGTTCTCTATCAATATGCTGTCCATCAATTGGTCAACCAGAGGACTTGGTTCTTGGTCAGTTTTGAGCATTTCAAGATATTTCTTTACCTTGGAAGGTTTGTCAAATTTAATAGCGCGCAGAAAATAGAATAAAATGTCTACTCTTCCAACAACAGGTTCAGTGTCTCCAGCTTTTGCAACATTTTCATATAGGTATGAAGCTAGCTCATAGTGATTACTAAAACTTCTTGAGTCACTTGCAACTCTTCTTCTGATGGCCTCATATAATCTTTCCAATGCAATTTCGCCCGAGAGCACTAGGCCATTTAGTTCGTCAAGAATGCTATGCTCTTCAATAGACAAATCTCCTGCGAGGGGCTTGTAAATGAGGTCGTGTTCAACTTCAGACCATGCATGCATTAATACTGATGCAACTTGAATTTCAATCAAAGCTTCGACATATCGTTTTTGTGAATCATGAAGGTTTTCATCCTTCAATCGAACTCTATAATGCGTCGCCCAGTATCCTGAAAACCTTTTTTTATATGACGAAGGTTCTTTGTCTTTAACTTCTCCTGGAAATTGTTTTGGGGTATTTAAAACTAAAAAACCATCAACTATATGTTTATTGACTTCATCTCGATCAGAAGGAAAATACAAAGCGATTCTAACACCTGCAAAATCAATTATATCGTTATAAATTTCATCAACCGTTTGAAATTTTTTTGTTTTATTTCTTCCTTCAACTTTATTCTTTAGACTTTCTATTCTTTTTGCCCGATATGTTACAATGGCTCGTATGCCAGAAGCTTTAAGACTTGTCTCACATTGTTGTGCACATAATTTTGCAACTTCTAAATAATAGTCATACTCCTTCCTGTATCTTTCTATAAATTGATCAATAATAGTCATGCTTTACTCTTGTATATTTTGCTAAATGATGCTTTTGTAAGGTTTAATTAATTGGGTATACTTTAGAAAGCTAACGCATACATAAATCACTACCTCCATCTCACAGTATCCATCAATATGGACTTTTGTGTAAAGCTTGAACCGGAGAACTAAAAGAATCCATAGAATTCTGACCATCCATCAACATCTGATATCCATTTACCAATGGTTCCACCCCGATGACAAGGGAAAAGAACGGGCCGCTTGAAAATTTGGAAAGCGCCCATCATCCTCCCGCTTCGCATACTGATGCGGAAAGTTCCTGAAAAAATTTGTTTCTGAAGCAAAAAGGCGACGGGTGGGGGCGGCCTCTTGAAAAAATTCAAGCGCCCTTTTTCAGGAGCTCATGCTGGCCCGCTTCTGCGAACCCTCATGCTGCTCATACAGGGGAGCCAACAAAACCTGTTGGCGGGTGTTGACTGGGGAAAAGAAGAAGGGGTTATCCCTTTCGAGATAACCCCTTGAAGTCGTTGTGGTGGAGCTGGAGGGAATCGAACCCACGACCTCTTGAATGCCATTCAAGCGCTCTCCCAACTGAGCTACAGCCCCGCAGCGAGAAGCGAACCTACGCTAGACCCCGGGAAAGTCAAGCGGTATTTCCCGGAACGCTCACTTTTTTTCTCGCCCTTTTCTTCCAACCCTGTTTCCCGTACAAAACGCTCCAGACAGGACGCGCGTTTTCGCACCCTAAGGAGTCCGCCAACCGTGCTCGATCTGGCCAAACGTCTCGCCCTCAAATCCCTTTGGGTCGCCGGCATCTTCCTCGGTATCACGCTGATCAGCTTCGCTGTCATTCATCTGGCTCCGGGCTCGCCCACGGATATGCAGACCACCCTCAATCCTCTGGCCACGGCCGAAACCCGCGCCCGGCTCCAGAAACTCTACGGACTCGATCGGCCCCTGGCCGTCCAATATGTGGACTGGCTCGGCAAACTCGTCCGGTTCGACTTCGGCCAATCCCTGTCCGGCGACCACCGGCCTGTCTGGGACAAGATCCGCGAACGGCTGCCCTTGACGTTTTCCATGAATATCGCGTCGCTTTTCCTGACGCTGTGCATTGCCATCCCCATCGGGCTCCTGTCGGCCTACTGGCAGGGCGGCTTGTTCGACCGGGCGGCCACCGTCTTTGTGTTCATCGGCTTTGCCGTGCCCGGATTCTGGCTGGCCTTGCTGCTCATGCTGCTCTTCGGCATCCACTGGGCCGTGTTGCCCATTTCCGGCTTGACCTCCATGGATTTCGCCAGGCTTTCGTTTTGGGGCAAGACCGTGGATCTGGCCCGCCACCTGGCCCTGCCCATTTTTATTTATACGTTCGGTTCGCTGGCTGGGCTCTCGCGCTTCATGCGCTCGTCCATGCTCGAAGTCCTGCGCCAGGACTACATTCTGACCGCCCGGGCCAAGGGCTTGCCCACCCGCACGGTCATCGGCAAGCACGCCCTGCGCAACGCCTTGCTGCCGGTCATCACCATCCTCGGGCTCTCTATCCCCGGGCTCATCGGCGGTTCGGTCATCATCGAATCCATTTTCGCCTTGCCCGGGCTCGGCCAGCTTTTTTACCAGTCGGTCATGGCGCGCGATTACCCGCTCATCATGGGCAACCTCGTGCTCGGGGCCGTGCTCACCCTGGCCGGCAACCTGCTGGCCGACGTGGGCTACGCGGTGGCCGATCCGCGCATCCGGCTCGGGGGGCCGCGCCAGTGAAACGTTCGCTGTTCGCCCGCGCCACCCGCCACCTGCCCCGGCATGGCATGCTCTGGGCCGGGTTGGCCCTGGTCGGCTCCATTTCGTTGGCCGCATTGCTTGCGCCGGTTCTCGTGCCGTTCAGTCCCACCGCTCTGGACGTCAACGCCATTCTCCAGCCGCCCGGCACGGTCCATCTGCTCGGCACCGACGCCTTGGGCCGCGACGTCCTGGCGCGGTTGCTCTACGGCGGCCGGGTCTCGCTGTGGGTCGGCTTCGTGGCCGTTGGGCTGTCCGTATCCATCGGCCTCTTCTTGGGACTTTGCGCCGGCTATTTCGGCGGGCTGGTGGACGAGGGCATCATGCGCGGCGTGGATGTCATGCTGTGCTTTCCGTCGTTTTTTCTGATCCTTGCCGTCATCGCCTTTCTGACGCCGTCGCTTGCCAACATCATGATCGTCATCGGACTGACGTCCTGGATGGGGGTGGCCCGGCTCGTGCGGGCCGAGACGCTGGCCTTGCGCGGCCGTGAATTCGTGCTTGCCGCCCGGGTGTCGGGCATGGGCGCGCCGGGCATTTTGTTTTATCACATCCTGCCCAATGCCGCCGCACCGGTGCTCGTGTCGGCCACCCTTGGCGTGGCCGGGGCGATCCTGATCGAATCCTCCCTCAGCTTCCTGGGCCTTGGCGTGCAGCCGCCCATGCCAAGCTGGGGCAACATGCTCATGGACGGCAAGGAAGTGTTGGAAGTCGCACCGTGGTTGTCCATCTTTCCCGGGCTGGCCATCCTTTTTACCGTGCTCGGCTACAACCTCATCGGCGAAAGCCTGCGCGATATCCTGGACCCGCGGTTGCGGCAGTAGGGTGCGGCGGATGTGACGATGGAATGGGGGGAAGCCTCCGGCGATCAAAGGGCGTGGCCCTTTGGAATTTCGCCAGAGTGTGCGCCTGGAACGACTGTAGCTTCGCTATTGAGGAATGTGCCAGTAAGGCAATGCCATGATCGAAGTGCTGCGCATCAAAAATCTCGCCCTCATCGACGACCTGGAGCTGGAATGCGGCCCGGGACTCAATGTCCTGACCGGTGAGACCGGCGCCGGCAAGAGCTTCATTATCTCGGCCGTCAATTTCCTCACCGGCGAGAAAATGTCCCCGGACCTCGTGCGGGCCGGCTGCGACAAGGCCGTGGTCGAGGCTCTGTTCGTCGTGGACGGCGAGGATATGGTCCTGCGCCGGGAACTG
>Ga0268360_1002296_pt1 | contig 15447 bp, 12 predicted proteins | sample BioMet11_FD_192465 | JGI IMG/M metagenome (GOLD analysis project Ga0268360, IMG submission 192465) | Sewage microbial communities from Oakland, California, United States - Biofuel 11 (Illumina Assembly) | ecosystem: Engineered > Wastewater > Sewage > Unclassified | place: USA: California... | reverse complement strand
ATTACCCAACTCTGTTGGAAAGAGCGTTGGGTACAAAAAAAGGCCTACAGCCGTTTTGACTGTAAGCCCTTAAATGAGCTTGGCGTCCCCAAGGGGATTTGAACCCCTGTTACCGGCGTGAAAGGCCCCGAGATATCATTGCAACATACTGGAAATACGCGCAAATAAATTTGTCTGGTGCCATCATTTCCACTAGAACCGTTTCCAAACCGTTTCCGGCTTTCCTCTTCGTCTCTATCCCTATCCGCTTTGACCACGTCTGGTCGCCCTGTCAGCCTTGCTAAAGTTGCCAATTCTGCTAATATGTTATGAAAACAATTGGTTGTCTTGAATAAAGTTGTGCTAACCGGTTGCTAATGCATTTGCCTCGATCTTTATCGAGACCGGTGCAGGACTTATCGGCATGAACAATTCTTGCAATAATGAATAGTCTGTTGATATTATGCCAAGACGACCGAGACTTCGGAGAGGCAGATTTCAATGATTACCGCCGCTCAACGCGTAAAAAATCATGACACGCTGACGCTTCGGGCCGTCGATTTCTTCTGCGGCGGTGGAGGAATGACGTGCGGTTTACGCATGGCCGGAATTGACGTCCTCGGCGGCGTGGATATCGCTGCCGACTGCAAGGAGACATACGAGTTCAACAATCGCCCGGCGCGCTTCGTGGGACGTGACGTTTCCGACCTCAATGCGGAATCCCTGGGCGACATTTTCGACATTTGCCGCGAGGATCCCCATCTGGTTTTCGTCGGCTGCAGCCCGTGCCAATATTGGAGCAAGATCCGCACGGACCGGGGCAAAAGCGAAAAAAGCGCTTTTTTGCTGAAGGAATTTCAGAGGCTCATTGAGGCTTTTCTTCCCGGGTTCGTCGTTCTGGAAAACGTCCCCGGCCTGCGAAACAATCCCCGAAGCTACCTCCCTCGCTTTCTCGATTTCCTGAAACATGCCGGATACTCCTTCGCCGACGACGTTATCGACGCAAGCCGTTACGGCGTACCGCAACATCGACATCGATATCTGCTTGTGGCCTCGCGCATCAGCACGGCCGTCACCTTGCCGGAGGGCGACGAAACCACGGTCACCGTGCGGCAGATCATCGGCGAGGAGAACGGCTTTCCGCGCATCGCAGCCGGATACGCCGACGATACGGATTTCATGCACACCTCGGCGGACCTTTCGGCCTTGAATCTGCGCCGCATCAGGACGACGCCGCACGACGGCGGGGACAGGCTCAGTTGGAAGGATGATCCGGAGCTGCAGATCGACGCCTACAGGAACAGGGACGACATCTTCAAGGACGTCTACGGGCGGATCAGGTGGGATGCGCCGGCCCCGACCATCACGACCCGTTTCAACAGTCTGTCCAACGGCCGTTTCGGACATCCGGAGGAGGACCGTGCCCTATCCTTGCGCGAGGGCGCATGCCTGCAGACCTTTCCGAAAACCTATCGCTTCTTCGGGGCGAGCCGTAACGCCGTCGCCCGGCAGATCGGCAACGCCGTGCCGCCGTTGCTGGCGGAACATATCGGAACGCATCTCATGAGGTTGATCCGCCATGGCGACCTTTAAGGCCCGGGCTCGGGCCTTGGACATGTTGGGACGCCAGCAGATCGCGGGCATCCCGACGGCCATCAGCGAACTTTTCAAGAATGCGCATGACGCCTACGCCGACCGGGTGGAGGCGGACTACTACCGGACCGACGGGTTGTTCGTTCTGCGTGACGACGGCCTGGGCATGACCGAAGAGGAGTTCGTCCAGCGCTGGTTGACCCTGGGCACGGAAAGCAAGGTCGTGTCCAAGGGCATGGCCCCGCCGCCCGTGGACCCCTCCAAGCCCCGCCGGCGGCTGCTGGGCGAAAAGGGTGTGGGGCGTTTGGCCATCGCCATCGTCGGTCCTCAGGTGCTGGTGCTGACGCGGGCCAAGCGGGGCGGGGTGCTGCAGGACACGGTGGCAGCGTTCATCCATTGGGGCCTGTTCGAGTGTCCGGGCGTAGACCTGGACCAGATCGAGATCCCTATCCGCACGTTTGCGGACGGTACGTTGCCGAACGCCGCCGACCTGCGCTCCATGGTAGGCGTCTTCGAGAACAACCTCGAACGGTTGCGAGACGTTCTGGACGCTAGCTTCCATGACGCGATTCTGGCCGATCTTCGTCGGTTCGACTTCGATCCCTCCGAGGTGGATGCCTACCTGCCGGACATGAGTCTGACCGGCGAGGGGCACGGCACGCATTTTCTCATCAAACCCGCTTCGGAAATGCTGGCCGCAGACCTCGATGAAGGCTGGAACAGCGGTGCGCCTAATCTCGTCAAACTACTGGGTGGGTTCTCCAATACCATGACGCCGGGACACGAACTGCCGGTCCTGCGACCGGCCTTCCGGGACCACAAGACCGAGGACCTGTCCGACGATCTCATTGAGGAGGGTAAGTTCTTTACGCCCGAGGAGTTCAGTAACGCCGACCATCAGATCAAAGGGCACTTCGACGAGTACGGTCAGTTTCGGGGGACCGTTTCCGTGTATGGGCAGGCATTCCCCGGTCACATCATTCCCTGGCAGGGCGGGCACGGCATCCCGACGCGATGCGGCCCCTTCGGCATCCAGGTGGCCGTGGTGCAGGGCGAAGCGCGAGCCTCGACGCTACCTTTAGAGGACTGGAACGCCTTGCTACGCAAGATGGAACGATTCGGTGGACTATACATCTACCGCGATGGCGTCCGCGTCCTCCCCTACGGCAACAACGACTTCGATTGGTTGGACATCGAGCGTAATAGGACAAAGAGCGCCAGCTATTATTACTTTTCCTACCGTCGTATATTTGGTGTAGTAGAAATAGATAGTAGCACTAATAGTGCTTTGACCGAAAAGGCCGGCCGAGAAGGCTTTCGGGAAAATGTAGCCTATCGGGAATTCAAATCCATTCTCAAAAACTTTTTTGTTCAGCTCGCCGCCGATTTTTTCAGAGAGGATTCGCCGGAGACCAGATACTTCAACACCAAGGTGGAGTACGATCGGCAAGACAAGATACGAAAAAAACGGGAAAAGCAGGTCGGCACCAAAAGGCAGAAATTGCGCGACGAGTTGGCCGCATTCTTCGTTCGGTACGACGCCTCCGAACCTCGCGAAAAAGTCGACGAGGTGATCAAGGGGCTGCAACGCGAACTGGTTTATGCTGCTTCGTTGGACGATCCCGCGGAAGCGGCGCAGACGTTCCTCGACCTGGAGGAAAAGGCACGGGGTGGGCTGACGGATCTGGAAACAAGCTACAAAGTGGCGCGGCCTCGGGGCATCGGATTGCCGAAAAATTTGACCAAGGATTGGGAGAATTACCTCGTCGCCTCCGGGGAATTGCAGGAAACCGTTTTCGCGCCGGCCCGCAAGCGCATCGACGAGCTTATCGGCGAACATGCGGCCCGAGCCCGTATCGCTCTGGACCGCCGCCTGCAGATCGAACGGTCGCTGAAGGTCCTCTCTTCCGAGGCACAAACGACCACCTCCCGCGAACGCAAGGCCACTCGGGAAAGCCTGGATACGATGTCCAAAGGCGTGGTCGAGGCCGCGCAGTCCAGCGCCAAACGCGTCAAACGAACGTTGGACGAGGTATTCGCCGAGTTCGCCGCTTTGGACGTCACGGACCTGTCCGAAGTCGCCGTCATCGCCACGCGAGAGCGTCTCGAAACGACATTGCAGACCACGCGGGACAAGGAAATCGATTTTCTTCAAACCATTCGGGGACAGATCGACGGCATCGATCTCACCGGTGAAGGCGGCGCACTGGACCAGATGGAGGCCGTCGAACAGCGGGCCATCGCCCTGGAGGAGCAGGCGGACGTCGACCTGCAGCTCACGCAGTTGGGCATGGCCATCGAAGTCATCAACCACGAATTCGACGCGAACATCCGAGCCATCAGGACCAATATCCGCCGTCTCAAGTCCTGGGCGGACGCGAACCCGGCCCTTGAGGAGCTGTATTCCGGCATCCGGAACAGCTTCGAGCACCTGGACGGGTATCTGACCCTGTTCACCCCGCTGCACCGGCGCCTGCAACGCAAGGAAATCGTCATCCGGGGACGCGACATCGCGAAGTTCCTCGACGACCTATTCTCCGCGCGGTTTACGCGGCACAAGGTCGAACTGGAAGCTACGCAGGCGTTCCGGGATATGGAAATCGTGGGCTATCCTTCGACGTTCTACCCCGTGTTCGTCAATCTGGTGGACAACGCAATCTTTTGGCTCAAGGACCGGCCCGAGCGCCGCATCGCGCTGGATTTGCGCGACGGGCGCATTCGGGTTTCCGACACCGGGCCCGGCATCCCCAAGCGAGATAGGGACTCCGTGTTCGAACTCGGGTTCTCCCGCAAACCGGGAGGGCGCGGAATGGGCTTATACATTGCTCGCGCGGTGCTGGCCCGGGCGGATTACGAGTTGGCCATTGCCGATTCCGACACGGGCACGACGTTCGTCATCAAATCGAAACAGGAAAAGTCGGCATGAACGCATTTGATACCGCGTCACGTGAGGTATTGCGCGATTTCCTCCAGACCGCAGTCGTCATCGACGACCGCGCGTATGACAAGAAGCCGGAACCGGTCGCCGAACTCAAGGCACCCGGGCGCGGGCCGGTAACGGTAGACGACTCTGGAGAATCTCCGGCAAGGACTCAAAGTGCTCATGAGCTTGATACGCGGCTCCTTGTGGATACTTTCGCGAGTAAGGGCTTGGTTTGCGCCATTATCGCACCGCATGAGGAGGATCACATTGCGGAGCGCCTCGGCCTGGTGGCGGACAACTGCGACATCGTCGTCATCGACTGGCAGCTCTTTGAAGATGATGGAAAGCGAACCCGCGCGCTGATCGAAGACCTGTGCAAAAGGGGTGGCGGAGATCGATTACGTCTGCTGTGCGTCTACAGCGGCGAGGATGACCTTGGGAAAATATCGAAAAATCTTGTAACCGAAATCGGTGGATTAACCCAATATAACAACAATCCGTTTGTACTGCGGAAAAATCACGTCATCGTGACGATTCTAGGAAAACGTGCGGTATCGGAAGCCGATCTCGCCGATGCGCTGCTGGATCGTTTTGTGGGCTTCACGAAAGGCCTTCTCTCGAACGCGGTCCTGTCTGCCTTATCGGGTATCCGCCGCAACGTACATCGCATCATCAGAAAGTTTGATACAGAATTGGACCCGTCCTATCTGTCGCACCGCATCATGTCCAACCCCGTGGACACCGTGGAAGGGGAAATCCTGTCCTTCATTGCCGGTGAGTTGGAATCCGTTGTTCATCAATCGGATGCGAATTCGTACATCGACAACTCTGCAATAGAGAGCTGGATGGCCGAACGAGAAATACAATATGATAAATTAAAGTGTGAGAAGGGCGAAGGACCGAATTTGCTGAAGCAGTTGCTACAAAATGGCGCCGACGACACGAGAGAGGGCATTTCCCCAGTGTTCAAAAAAGCCAGTAAACTGGTTCTGAAGAATGATAGTTTTGTCGGAGATTCGGAATTGACCGCACTGTTGGGCTGCGACGACTCAAAAAACGCGGATCGTCGATTCGCAATGCTGTCGACTCTTGAGACTCGCTACGAAGATATCGCGCCAAAACTAACTTTAGGCACTGTGATACACGATGCAAGCGAATATCTCCTGTGCCTGATGCCTCGTTGCGACAGCGTCAGGGTCCCGGTGGAGGGAAGAGATTTTTTGTTTGTCAGGCTTACGAAGGATCCGCAGGAAGTCGATCTGATCGTAGAGGACGATGGTGTGGTTGTCGATCTCGGTGTCAGCAAGCACCCATACGACACCGTGGTTTACCGATTGGCTCCAAGTGTTGCAGGCAAACCGGTTACGGCTCGAAAAGATAAATATGGCGCATGGGGATTCGTCGAGTGGTTCACCGATGGTTCGGTCCACCTGCTACGTTGGGTGGCGGAATTGAAACCCCAGATAGCCCAAGACTTCGTCAACGCATATGCTTCCCAGGTTTGTCGTGTCGGCGTAGCCAGGTCACAGTGGCTTCATAGACTGAAAAAAAAAGAAAAACAGGAACCGCAGCAAAAAAAAGGGAGAAAAGCATAATTCGTCCTGCAAGGTATGTGCACTCACAGTGTGTCCCTGTGACGCAGAAGCTACTCATCTTTGGGGCATGTTTCTCTCTGCGTAAACTCGTGTAGAAACCGAGCAGCCAGCGCCTCGGGATTTTTCAACTCGCATTCCCAGACCACGAGAACCCGCCAGCCGATCCGTGTCAGTTTTTCCGAGACCTCCGCATCCCTTTCGACGTTTCTTGCCAATTTCCTTTCCCAAAATTCCTTGTTCGTTTGCGGCATCGAGGCTTTCTTGCAGCCGGGGTGCCGGTGCCAAAAGCAACCGTGCACAAAGATCACGGTCCCGTATTTGGGCAAAACGATGTCAGGGGTTCCCGGCAGATCCTTGCGGTGCAGTCGGAAGCGGAAACCCAAACAGTGCAGTATGGAGCGCACGCGTTCCTCGGGTCGGGTGTTCTTTCCCCGGACTTTCGACATCAGGGCACTACGCTGGGAAGGGGTAAACCTGTCCATGCGTCGGGCCTACCGCAGGTGCCCCAAGGCGACAAGGCCGGGGAGTAGCCGGTCGGAGATGCTCCAACAGAATCAGGCTTTGCACAAAATTTGGATTGCTCACTTTTGCACATAGAAACGGGAAAAATGTAGTAATAACCAGATAATCACAATGTTGCCGCAGTGATAATTATCTATACGCTATAAAAATACATATAAAAAATGTTCGGTTTTGTGCTAAATATTGCGTGGCATATTCATAAATATCCCTTCAAATGCATTTTTAAAGTGCTCACAAGCCGTACTATCTTCATTTACAGATATCCCCATGGCAGGACATACTTTGCACTGCTTGCCATCTTGAATGGCATGTTCAGTTGCCAGGATAAAAAGCTCACAATCGCGGCATGTTGCCACTATAGCATCCTCCGTTGGCCTTCGCTGGGGGGGAGCAATTTTGCTGATAGCAATATATAGATTATTCTATTTTATCAAGACCAAAAAGTCTCCTGCCCGGAATAAAAGTTCTTCCGAGTCGTATCCCGAAAGCCTGGACGTCAAGCGGGATCGCCCGGGCAATCGACGAGTGCGGGTGGTTGCATTGTTGCATCTTCGGCTGAGTCGATACTATTTTGCCAAACATATTAATATGTTAGTTAAAAAAACAGTATTCCGTACGGCTCTACTTGCCGACGGATCTTCGTAGGAAATTAAAATAGGATTATTAGTACTTATTTGCAAGACAAAAAAGTATTTTATCTGGTTCGCCCCCTAACCCAGGTCCCGTATTTTAATGCAGGGGGCAACATGCCTAATATACATGAAACATTGGGGAAAAGGATTCAAGCCTTCAGGAAAAAGCAGGGGCTCACCCAGCTTCAGTTAGCCGAAATGGCCAACCTGTCGCTGAAGCATTTGGGGGAAATTGAGAGGGGAAGGGGAAACCCGACACTTGAAAGCCTTTATAACTTGAGTACTTCGTTAAATATCCCTTTAAAAATTTTGTTTGATTTTGAAATTAATGAACTTACAGCAGAAGAAATAGACAAAAGGACAATAGACCTTATCCAATCGGCATCGGCAACAGGCAAAGCAAAGATGTTGAAGATTTTATCAATAATTGATGATCATCAGTAAGGACTTTGAAGAAGCACAATATTTTTCGATGCAAATAAAGATTTTTAATCTATTCCAAGTGGATCGTCAGAACGTAATAATCAGTGCTTGGCACGACCTTCCCAGCTATCCCCGAGAGGAAAGCACGCTGAGGGAAAAAGGCGCACGACGACACAACCTTTAGGTTTTGTCTTGACTATCTATAGATGAGCCTATATTTTGGGGCTATCCTGGACAAATAAGGGAGCCCCATATGGAACACGTTTTTGGGTACGTACGGGTAAGCAGCCCCGGCCAAGTCGCAGGTGACGGGTTCGACCGCCAGCTCAAGGCGATCAACTCCTATGCCAAGGCCCATCGCCTGAAAGTGATCCACGTCTACCGTGAGGAGGGGGTCAGCGGGACAAGCGCTTGACCGTCCCGCTCTTGCCAGTCTTCTCGACGATTCGGCAAATAATGACCACGCGGTCAAGGCGATTATCGTTGAAAAGCTGGATCGGCTTGCCCGTGACCTGATGGTCCAAGAGGTCATCCTTCGCGACTTTCAACGGCGTGGCGTCAATCTCATTTCCGCTACCGAAGGTTCCGACCTGCTGAGTGAGGACCCCACCCGCAAGCTCATCCGCCAGATGTTCGGAGCAGTGGCAGAATATGACAAAAGCATGTTGGTCATGAAATTGCGGGCTGCCAGGGAACGCGTCAAAGCGAAGACCGGGAAATGCGACGGCCGCAAGGGGTATTATGAAACCGACCACGGCAAGACGGTCCTGGCCCGTATCAAACAGTTGAAGCGCAAGCGCCGGGACATGAAACCCCTATCGTCAACGGATATAGCGGAGGCCCTGAACCGGGAAGGCCTGATGACCTTGACGGGCAAGGCTTGGACAGGAGGGAACGTGGCGGCAGCGATGCGCCGCAACCGCAAGCGATAGCACCAGGGAGTCTCTCATCCAACGGCCGGAGGGATGGGAGCTACCACGATAGCCACCTACCCCCAGCCCCCCCCTGCCTCTAAGACCAACAGGGGGAGGGTCCCACCAGCCGAAGCCTACCGAGCACATTTTTTTGAAGGATAAAACAGAGGGAAAAATACGCCCGCTTAAGGCCAGGGACAAAACCGGCGTGGACATTTCCCAGGTTTGCTTTGTAAACTGCCACAGCGAGCCCCTAAGGCCTTGACAGGTAGGCTTAGAAAGCTGCCCAAGCCTGCTGTCGTCGCTTTTGGGTAAGGGTTGATATGATACCCTGTGAGATGGATTGCATGGCCAATGATCCAATATAAAATTGGCTTGCTGTGTAGTAGGGTAAAGGGTGAATATATACGCACATCCGTGCGTGAGGGAAATACTAGGTTTGCTTTAAATTTTTTTGTTTATTGCGAGGGAATAAGTGATTTGATGAAGTGCGATGTTGTACCCATTGAAATCACAAAAAAATATTTGCTGATCGTTGTTAGCTGCTAGCTCCCTTCGCTGGCAATATTAAAGATATTATGCTTCATCGATGATGATAGTTTTATAGGTGGATAATAAAAAATATTATGCTTGGCTATTTACATTGATGTAGTTTTTTGTCGCCAGACAATGAATAATTGATGATTCCAAATTGAAGAACGCATAAAATATATGGCTAAACAGGCTGTTATGAACTGCCGTCGGTTTATTTTCTAATATATTGATAAAGCATGCCGAGGAAATTCCGCTTAAGTAGCGGGTACAGGACTGATTATATCGAGGCATATTGGCAATTAACTGTCCTCTGTCTAGCGCTTTTTTGTATGGGAACAGAATAACTAAAGACATTAAAATTTTATTAACAGATTAATGCGACCTCGTGCATTCCTATTGGAATTTTTATTATTTTTTTTGTCTATTCTTGACACAGGAGAAGATGCTATGAGTAATTCACGATTGTATGAACATTATATGTTTTGGGAATGGCAATATTGCTATAGGAATGGACTTCTTCGGAGGTGTGAATTTGATTTTCCTGGCAAAGATCATATTGCATGCGGCACGAATTTTAAAAAATATACAACACCTCATTGGTCGAGTAGGGTGATAAAAAAACAAATTCAAGATGGTATTTTTGATAGCAAAAAAATTCTAAAAAATACATTAAATAAATCGCTTGAATATAATAGACCAAGATCGCACGAAACAACATATCATCATGTTTTATATCATAAAATAAATGATTATAAACTTGGTCTTTTACAATACAAAAAGGAATGCTCTATACCAATAAATTTTGATGGAAATATTGATATTATATTAAATGAAATTAGGTTGTTGTATTATCAGTGCGTAGCCGATAGCTCGGAAAAAAATAAAAAACTTTTCAAAAAAGCATTGGAAAATCTAAGGCTATCAAAGATTAAAAATTTTATGGGAATGAAAACATTTCGTGAGGATGAATTAAACCAGGCAAGGGCGCTGGGTTTGTTTGTGTGGGATATTGCTTATGATAAAATGTTCCAATATGGCTCTCGAGAGGATGGATATAAAAAGGCAAATAGGATATTCGCAGAATGTCAGCCCGATAAAGAATCACGATGCCATGAATCTCTGAAAGTTCTTTTTGAAGTAACTCATGAACAAATTCTTTCACGAGAAGTCAAATCAATGAGTAAATAAAGATAATCATACTGACGGCAATATCCCAAAATAGCATTTCTTATAGGTACGTTAAAACAACAGAACTGAGACCGCTGCGTAATTCACGCAAGTCGCTGCTTGCCTCGTTTTTCAGGTCCTCAAGGCCTCAGTCGTGGCTGATTTTTCTCCAGGTCCAGAATATTTTCGCCCCATCGGCGGCGTTTGCCAGCCAAGAGAGGTCCGTCCGCTCAGCAGGCGACCCTGCGGGCCGCTTTTTTCAGATTGAAAGCCACGCCATTAAGCAGGAACTCCAGCTCGACCTTGGCCAAACCGAGGTAACGGGCTCGAAGGAAGCTATAGCCTCGCTTGAGGGTGCCGAAGGCGCGCTCCACCTTTGAACAAACGCTGCTGACCTGGCGATTGGCGGCTCTTTCGGCGCGCGTGAGCTCCCGATTCCGTGCGGCCTTGTGCATGATGCCGTCCGAAAGGCCCCTGACATGGAGCACGTACCGGTTCCGCTGGATACTGTACCCCTTCGCGCAGATACTCTCGCCAGTTCTCGCTCCGACTTCATCCAGCACGGTGACGAATTCTTCCGTGCCGGACAGATTGGCCGGCGTGACTTGCCCGCCAAGCACAAAACCATCTCGACTGCACGCTATATTTGCTGGCCAGCTCGGCAAAGGTCAACTCGTCGGGCAGGGCCTCGAGCGCTAACTTCACCTTAAACTCCGCTGAAAATTTCCGTTGCCTGGACATCGAAAACCGTCCTCCCCCCCCGTCGAAGACTAGAGCTTAACAGGCTGGCAAATTTTTCGCGACCGCCTCAGTTCGCTCATGTTCGCCTCCATCTGGTTGGATGGAGAAACTATACATCAACTACTTAAATTTACAATATATTATCGAAATATATTGTGCATTGATTCGAACTGGCAGGCCAAAAAGAATTTTCTGCCCTCACAGACTTTGGCGGCTCACTCCGTAGATTCACGTTGCACAGCGCGAAGAGGCTGTAGCTAAAACCGATTTGTATGGAGGAAGCCGTTATGGACTCTAATAAACCACTACTCCCAAGCCAACGTCGCCGGCCGCGCCCTGCCACTGCCAGAACCGTGTTAGATGAAAAGGGGATAGCCAAACAATTTCTGCACCATCTCTGGGGGGATACGCCTCCCCCTGGCTTCTTTACCCTTTTCGCCAAAAACGAGACCGGGGCGACAAGTACGAAATGTTTTCCCTCCACAGAGATTGAGGGGATGGCGGACTGGGCTATTGCCATTTCGGCCAACCAAGATGTTTGGTTTGGCATAGGAATGCAGGGCAATATTGCGAAAAAAGGCCGAGGCAACGCCGACAGTGTTCGTGCAATTCCAGGATTATGGCTTGATATAGACATCAGTAACCCAGCTCATAAGCAAAATGACTTGCCAAAAAATATTGAGGAGGCAATGTCATTATTTGATGATACGCCTTTTAAGCCCACTATTACAGTTTGGTCTGGGCATGGACTGCATCTATGGTTCCTATTTGATAAGCCATTTTATTTTGCTGCTGCGGAAGATCATAATATAGCCTCACAATTAAGTCGAAAATTACAAGCAACTTTTCAATATGCTGCCAGAGAGAAAGGGTGGAAGCTGGACAACACGTCTGACCTAGCCCGGCTACTACGACTGCCTGGGACGGTAAACAGAAAACGTGAACCTGTTGACGTCCATATCCTCGAGGAATTTACGGACTATTCCCGGCGGTACACGATCAGGGCGCTGGAGGATTTCGTTGCGGAGCACGAATCGAAGGTAGCGCCCACGAAGCCAATCAAGCCTGTCCCGGTGCCCCAGGACACGGCGGGAGACGATCCTTTTGTCCCGGACCTCGACAGGGTCCTCGACGGTTGTGGCTTCCTGCGCCATTGCCGGGACGATGCCGCCACCTTGTCCGAGCCCGAATGGTACGCCGCCCTTTCTGTCGTAGGGCGATGTCAAGATGGACACCGGCACGCCCATGACTGGAGCCGGTCATACCCAGGATATTCGTACGAGGAGACGGCCCGCAAGCTCGAGCACGCCTTGGCGAGCACGGGGCCAAGGACATGCGCTGACATTATCGAAAAATATGCCCCGGAGGCCTGCGCGGGCTGTCCGCACCGAGGCAAGATAAAAAGCCCCATTGTGTTGGGAATCGCCATCCAACCCCTGCCGTTGAAAAGCGCGGTAGCGTCGCCCCGTCCGTTCCCCGTCGAATGTCTCGGCCCGACACTTGGCCCGGCCGTAAAGGTTGTCAGCGATGCTACCGGGGCACCGTTGGCTTTGGCTGGCCAAAGCTTCCTGGCTGCCGCCACCTTGGCCGTCCAAGGGCATGCCGATGTTGAAATAGATGGGCGTCGATTCCCGACATCCAATTACTTCTTTACCGTGGCAGCCTCGGGAGAGCGGAAATCCGCTACGGATAAAGAAGCCTTACAGCCACACAAGGAGTATGAGGATTGCCTCAACGAAAAATATAAGGAGGACCTTATAAATTATCGTCTAAGGAAAGATATTTTTAAGAGAAATTATGAAAAAATACTAAGTAAACCTAAAAATAATGCAGAGCAAGTTGAAGTCGATGCTATGCTACAGTCAATTGGATCTGAGCCAAAGGAACCTATTTTGCCGTACATTATTATAAAAGAGCCAACAGCTGCTGGACTAACAAAGCTTCTTTTACGCGGAGAGCCAAGTATTGGTTTGTTCACTGCCGAATGTGGGCAATTTATTGGTGGGTACTCCATGCAAAAAGAAAACCAATTACAGATGGCTTCTGTATTGAGTGAGCTATGGGATGGAGAACCTCTTTCACGAGTTCGAGGTGGTGAAGATCCAGAACGGATAAAGGGCCGACGACTTTCCATTCATTTAATGGGGCAGCCCTTAGTTTCGGCACAGGTACTGGCCAATCCTGTTTTTATAAATCAAGGTATCTTGTCGAGGATGCTGACCATCTATCCAGAGTCCAACATTGGAAAACGGAGCTATAAAGACATTACACTGCGTGAAACGCGCGAAATAACCACATATCGGACGAGGATTACAGAGATTCTCCACACCCCGCTCCCAACAAGAGAGGGGAGCCCCCTGGAATTGCTGCCGAGGACCATTACGCTCTCCTCGGATGCCAAGCGGACTTGGGTTGCCTTCCTCGAAGAGAACGAGCGGCAGATGGATCAAGGAGGGGAACTGGAAGGAATTAGGAGCTTCGCCAACAAGGGACCCGAGCATGCCCTACGGCTCGCCGCCGTGCTCACCCTCATGGAAGACTCAAACGCTCACAACATCCCCGACGAAAAAATCCGGGCGGGAATAGAACTCGTCCGTTACTATCAGTCAGAGTCCCTACGAATCCAGGGTGTCGTTGCCGTCAATCCACAAATCGAACTCGCGGAAAAGTTATTGTCCTGGTGCAAGACGCGGGGAAACTATGTTTCCAAGAACGACATCATGCAGAATGGCCCAAAAAAACTTAGGTCAAAAAGGGAACTAGAGCCAATACTTAAGATCCTTGTTGACCATTATTGGCTTTTACCTGTGCGAGGTGGAATAAAAATAGAGGGGGTATTGCGGCGCAACGTCTGGCAAGTCAATCAGGCAAAAATAAGTAGCAAGTAGTCGCCTGGCAATTGCCCGGATAACAACCCGAAAAATTAAATAAATAGCCCGAACCGCAGTTTTCGCCCGTAATGCCAAGGCAAAAAAAGGTCCCGCGATGAAACTGGAAGACCTCGGTAAGCCCATGACCGCGAAGGAAGTCGCCAAGGTGTTGGGGGTTGCTCCCAATACGGTCCTGCGGCATGCTGATCACCTCGGGGCCTTCCGCCTTGGCGGGAGGACGCTGTTCTTTGAAAATCGCATAGTTGAGGTGCTCAATGGCATCGAAAATAACCAAGAACGGCCGTGCCCGATGGAAAGCCCGCGTCCAGCGAGACGGGGCAATAAGGCAAAAACTGTTCGAGACCAAGGCCGAGGCCCTGACCTGGGAGTCGGCCATGCGCAACAGCCCCACCTGGGAAGTCGAGGAGCCGACGACGGCGACCCAAACCGTCACGGCCTTGATGTGGGCGAATAATTATCTGGACGCCGTCCAGGACCGAGGGATGTCCGACAAGACCTGCGGCGAAAAGAAGGACGCCTTCAGGCGCTTCTTTGCCGTCTACCCCAAGAAAGGGTGTGTGGCGGCCGTCACCGTGGCCCATGCCTATGCCGTATTGCGGAAACGGGACAAAAACGTTTCCGGCCATGCGGCAAACAAGGACAGGAAGAATCTGGCCGCTGCCTGGGCCTGGGGAATAAAGTACCTGGACCTGCCCGAGAAGAATCCCTTCAAGGCCGTGGAACGGTTCGGGGAGGACAAGCAACCCCGGTACGTTCCCAGCGAGGAGGACTTTTGGAAGGTCTATCAGGTGGCGGAGAATGAGCAGGACCGGATCATGCTCCTGGCCTATTTGCACACCGGGGCAAGGAAATCCGAAATCCTCAATCTCCGATGGGATGATGTTGACTTCGGCGATAGCCGAATTCGACTTTGGACAAAGAAGCGCCAGGGTGGGGGTAGGGAGTTCGACTGGATTCCCATGACAAAGGAGCTACGGGATGCCTTGCTACGTCATCGCCAAAATGCGAATAGTATGTTCGTATTTACCAGGCCGAGAGGACAGAAGTACACCTCCCGCCAGCACTGGTTACGGTACCTGTGCGGCGTGGCCGGGGTCCGTTACTTCTCCCTCCATGCAATCCGGCATTTGACGGCATCAATCCTGGACAAAGCCGGAATGGACCTATCCACCATCCAGGCTATCTTGCGGCACAAGTCGGCCACCACAACCGCCCGGTACATGCATAGCCTACGAGGCGTACGCGCCGCTCTGGACGACGTTTTCGGCCAGGGGGTAGGCATGGGTACCCCGGACATGAAAAAAGCCCTCAGAAGGTAAGTTTCTGAGGGCTTTTGCCAAAACCGTTTCCTCGAACCGTTTCCGCCAAGAAGGCGATTTGAGGAATCACCCGAAGGTGTTGTAATCTTTGGCGTCCCCAAGGGGATTTGAACCCCTGTTACCGGCGTGAAAGGCCGATGTCCTGGACCAGGCTAGACGATGGGGACCTGTTTTGTATTGGCTGGGGGACTAGGATTCGAACCTAGGTTGATGG
>Ga0268360_1002292_pt1 | contig 15482 bp, 13 predicted proteins | sample BioMet11_FD_192465 | JGI IMG/M metagenome (GOLD analysis project Ga0268360, IMG submission 192465) | Sewage microbial communities from Oakland, California, United States - Biofuel 11 (Illumina Assembly) | ecosystem: Engineered > Wastewater > Sewage > Unclassified | place: USA: California... | reverse complement strand
CAATTTTATGATGAGAAGGTCAAAGTGCATGCTTTTAAGATGGGGAGCTACAAAAAAACTCCGCGACCTGCATGTGTATTCTTCAGATTGTTCATCACATGCACGCTGGACTGCCGTTGGAAGATGCATTCTCTTTAGTCATGAAGAAGAATTAAAATTTATTGCTGCATGTAAGGCTAGATTGGGAACAAAAATAAAATCAAGTCCTAAACATACGATAGAAAAGACAGTTGCGTTCAATAAATACCAAAAGAATGGCAAGCAAAATAAATATTATTTTCAATGGAATGAATTCAATGAAGTGTTCTCGAAATTCCTAAGAAAAGTAGCCAACATTGAATTCACCGATCTACTTAATGACTCAAATGCAAGGACATATTCGAATAGTATTTATTATTGGTGGCTAGAAAGATATTTGACACTATTACATTTTGATATTGGGATTGATTTTGAAGATGATCCGTTCTTAAATGAAAGCCTTTGCTCTTTTCAACATGCGTTAAGCTTTGGAGAAAAATCAGAGCTCGATGAATTCGTGGATGAGCTTATTTCTGATTGATAATTATTTCTTTATTTTCTTTACTCAAATCAACAGAACAAGCTGCCTATTCAGCAAAATAGTCTATGACAATAGCCGGTTGTTATAGGCTCATTCTGATTTTTCTGGAGAACTTTTTTATAGATATATAATGGTCACATCTACGGTATCAATCAATAAAGAAAAAGGAGGTAAATCATTGTCGGAATAGCTTCTGGATAAATGCAATAGTGAAATAAGTATTAAAATTATCTCTTAAGATATTGTCGTTCACTAAAAACTATCACTAAAAATTATTATTAAGGTAAATTATGGATACAACAATTCAAACTCAAAAGTCACCTGACAAACAAGTGGATCTTGTAGAAGAATTTAACAAAATACTGATCAAGCCGAAAGAATTCTTTGGTAAGTTTTATGCAACAAACGGGCTTATAGAAAAAATGACAGCAATATATCTTGAAAATGAAATAGAAGTTCAGAAATTTCTAAACGAAGCAAACGATCGAGGTGTAGCAAAATCAGATACAGCATCAATCCTTAAGACGATAAAAAATCAATCCAAGCTTATCAAGAAACAACAACTATATCCAATCATAAATACTATCATAAAAACTTATATCCCGGATGCTCCCATTTCAGATCAAGCAGTCCTCCCGTCTGGATATTTCTTTACACAATCACAAGGGATATCTTATTCCTACGATACAGATAAAGACGATGCTTCGGTATCACTATGTCCGATTTTTATAACAGAAATAAAGCATAATAAATCTACTAATATTTACTATGTAACATTGTTATGGAGAGAGGATAGTTTTTTTAGATCAATAACGAAAGAAAAGAATTTTATTGCCAAAAAGAGCCTTATTGTTGATCTCGCCAGTCATGGATTCCCTATAACGACAACTAATGCCGACAAGATCATTAATTACCTCTTCGCTTATGAAAATGTGAATTCTCATTGTATCGACAAAATTGCCGTTACCGATAAACTCGGATGGACGGACGACATGGAAGGGTTTCTATGGGGCAATAGGTTCTTATCAAGTCATGACCATGCGTCTCCTCCCGATAAGAAACCGTCCATGATGTTTTTCGGAAGCGCCCAGGGGGATGAACAGATCGCTGATGGGTTTCGATCCAAAGGTGATTATCGAACATGGATATCCTTGGTTAATGAGGTCTTGATTTATCCTGACGTAGCCTTTCTCCTCTATGCTTCGCTTGCGACGCCCTTGCTTCCGATTCTAGGGAGCCAAAACTTCTCCTTGGAGTTATCGAACCAAAGCTCTTCGGGAAAGACAACGGCTTTGCTTCTTGGGGCTTCAGCATGGGGCGCTCCAGAACTCCATTCCAGCTCGTTTGTGAACACTTGGTACGCGACACCTGTCTGGATCGGAAGGGCGGCATCCATCCTGAATGGATTGCCCCTCTACCTCGATGAGACAAAGTTGGTTCACTCCCAAGACCGAAGGGATCGGGCCGGTGATATCGTGAGCAAAACCATGTTCATGATCACTTCCGGAAGGGACAAAGCCAGAGGGAATCTTGAGGGAACAGCACGCACGGAATCCTTTAGGACCATCCTCTTTAGCACAGGCGAAAGCCCAAGCCTTGATGCGACAAACGATGGAGGGCTACGAGGTCGTTTGATTGACCTTTGGGGTAATCCTTTTCTGAGAACGGATAATGAAACCAAGTCCATAGTCGATAAAATCAACTGGACCATTCAGGACCATTATGGCCATGCAGGTCCTCGTGTAGTTCAATACATCCTTGACCATAAGGGTCAATGGGAGCTTTGGCGGGAAGCATATCGAGAAGCCAATGGATTCCTCTGCTCATCAGAATCAATGAGTCCTATTGAAATGAGGCTTAGCGAATACTTTGCCTTTGTTACCACTGCGATTCCGATTATCCATGCGGCCCTTCCAGAACTCAGAAGAGATAGGAAAGTCAAGGATTTGTTGGAATCTGTTTGGAACAGATCAAGAAAAGAGGCAAGAGAGTCTGATATCGGAGTGAAGTCGATGCATATTGTTTATGAGCTTGTTCTTAATAATCATGATAGACTGTATACAAAAGAAAAATATTCCCAAGGAATTAAATGGGATAATGATCAATTTATCGGAATGATTGATCTTGATGAAACTGGAAACTGGGCATTTGTAGGATTAACAACGCAAACCCTTAAGGAACTTCTCCAGAAAAATAACTTTAAGATAGAAGATGTTCGTAGAATCTGGAAATCAAAAGGTTGGCTTGATTTAAATCAAACATCAAAAGGTTTTCAGCGTCAGGTGCCCATCCCAGGGACTTCAGATAAATCGCATATGGGAAAGTTGAATCTTTATTGTATTAAGAAAGAAGCATTTGCTTTTGAAGAATAAAAGTAGCGTCCGATTTTTTGAAGCTTTTTGTCAGACTTACCAAGTGACACCACTATCCTTGACTGATTCTTTATTGGTATCTCCTTAGTCTTTACTTAGACTTACTAAATATAATAATAATTATAGTAGATATAATATTAAATTTATTTAAAAAATATATTTATTAAATCCTTTGAAGGGGAAGGGATGGTGGCGTCACTTTTTCATTTATTTTTAGGAAGTCGAAGATGTTTCCTCAGTAGATGAATAAAAATTTTCATGAATATTAAGAAAAATTTTAAGGAGAAAGAAAATGGTTTTCAATGACTTCATTTTGTCTCTTCAACTTAATCCTGTTGTATTCAATCCATTCTTTGACAAAAATAATTGTTCTTATTCTGATGATGAAGGCGATCCATACATACTCGATGATGATTATGAATCTCCTAAAACTGAATTTAAGACTTCTCCAGATTATGAAGTAAAACTATCATCTGAAATCGACGGTCCTGATGATGCTCAACATGTAGGCGATATAATGTTCAATCAATGCTATGAATGTACCTACTGCCAACAATCTTCTGATCCATATGACAGTTCTGATTCGTACATATGCACTAGGGACGGTTGTCCGATAAAACTGAATAACACTGCCGAGAATCCTTGCCATTCTTTCTCAAGGAAAGAAGAATCTGATGAAAACTAATAGCTTACTAAGGTAATGTAAATCTTTTTCAATTATCTTATAAAGATATTGATACTTATAATTAAAAACAAGTTGTTTATTGCTCCAGTAGCGATGACAAGTAATTATTTAAAACTCAAGAGAAGTTTCCAAACAGCTTTTAATGTTATGGGGGCCTTGCAGTTTATCCAGTCTCAGTGCCGTTGTTGTACGGACGATCTTTAACCTGAAAAGATTGAGGTCGAAAAATCAGAATCTTGTTGATTGATCATGATTAACAGATGCCAACCTATCAATGGTGACAACGATAGGGGAAGGGCTGAGATCGAAGAACCAGCCTGCTTTCAGTATAGTACTGATTAGATCAAGGTGGCCCATATATCAAATGATGTTCATGACAAACAGAAATTGCTTATCGCTATAAGTACAGAAAGAGAAGTCAGGGATTGCCTCTTTCGGGTATGTGGATGCGTTTAGATGTTGGATGGTTCCGAATAGACAGGATAAATGACCAAGGGAAGCCCATGATTCAAAAAACATGGGTGTCTGCGTACTTGTAAGAAGTACACCGGAATGATGTTCCCCAGGATGCGAGATGAAATTTCAAATGTTCAGTTTGATTAATGAAAAGCATCTCGAACAAGCAAACAGAAAACAACCGCTTTGAAATTATAGGGGCTCTTATCCAAGAGCTTATGTAACATTACGAAAGTTTTCAGTCTAGCTTGCATCCGTTTCTTTTGGGGGAACATCATTTCGGGATCGCCGGATAGGGGAAAACCCTATGTCCGGTGGTGATTCGGGGCCTGAGATTGGTGACAGTCTCTTTCTACCGGGTGCTCATCGGCGTCATTGGGATCATCCATGACGCTTGATGGGCGGCTGTCGTGTAGAGATTGATGAACGGCAGCCTTCTGGGTGAAACCAGGAGGCTTTTCTTGTTCTCGTTACCGGCTACTGCGCTTGGGGCTGCTGAAACCCTAGGCTCCGGGCTGTTCTTCCATCACGTCTCTATCCCTTCAGGGGTCGACCCCTCAAATCGGCCCTCTCCTGCATTTTTAAGGGCTGACCCATGGTTTCCCCTATCCCGTCCCCAAAAGTCCAGGAGAATTGATCCTGGGGCCAATCCACGAATCCGACATGATCGGGATGAAGACCTTATGATTGAATTTCATCAAAAAATATTAATATCAGCATGTTGATGATCCTCTTTTGCCGTTTATGCACAAATATACAGATATATTAAGAATATAGCATTATTAACCAAGGAGAGAACATGTCTGCCAAGAACGATACCGAATCATCGGCCACGGAAGACCCTTCGGGAAAGAAGAAGCGCCCTGAATCCAGGTACAACGCAACGGTCCTCCGACAATGCATCAAGGAAGGTTTGGACGCCAAGGCGATCATGGAAAAGATGGATATCGCCCACAAGCCGACCTTGAAGCATTATGTCTTAAGGCTCATCAGCGACGACAGGACCTTTTACGATGTCAAGGGGCTTTATCTGAAGAGCTCCAGTCGGCCCTACGTCAACAAGAAGGGTGAGGTTCATTTCAATATCCACAAGGTGGACCTCGGAGACATGGAAATCAAGGAGGGCGATGAGTTCGTGATCACGGCTGAGGATGGCCGCATCATCTTGACGGTCGTTTAACTTGAACCTGTTAATAATGCCATGCTCCTGGGAGGTGGCATTTTATTCTTTTTCAATCCCTCTTTTCATTTCTTGCGACACACATTGAAAGTTTCAGGTCTTTTCATTGTCTTTCGCAAGTTCCAGCAATTATAGAAAAAATATACAGATATGAGAACCTAAAAGGGAAGACCGGTATTATGTAGAATCGTACATTGGGGCTGCCATAAGGCATTAGTCTTTGAATTCTAAAGGGATAGTTCCCATTGTCTGGGGACGTCCCGGAAGTCCTCCCTTTTCAATCAACGTTTTCCATGGGGATTAAACCAAAACACCGAGTTCAAGGGAGTTGCTTATGAAGGTTGAACCCATCATTGACCTCAAGAACATCAAGAGTATTAAAAAGCTTCTTGCTGATCAACCCAGAAACAGGCTCATATTTATCATGGGGATAAATACCGGGCTTCGAGTCCAAGACCTCCTGGCCCTCAAGGTCGAAGATGTCAAGGACTGTAAAATCGGAGAACGAATCTGCTTAAAGGAGAAGAAAACTGGTAAGGAAAACATCTTCATCATGAACAAAGAGATCAAGACTGCTCTCGACGAGCATCTTGAATCATCGAGGCTTGAAGATTGGCAATACCTTTTCAAAAGTCGTAAAGGTAAGAATTATCCGCTGACAACCTATGCCGTGACAATGATGGTTCAGGAATGGTGTAAGGCCATTAACTTGAACATCAACGCAGGAGCCCATACGCTTCGAAAGACATGGTGTTATCATCAACGGAAAACCTTTGGTGTTTCATGGGAAGTCATAGCTAAAAGACTAAACCATAGCAGCCCAGCGATAACTCGCCGTTATCTTGGGGTTCAAGAGGAGGAAGTCGAAGAAATCTTGATGAATACAATTTAGATTCTTCGGAAAGGGGCCTCCTGCTCCTTTCTTTAAAAAGTTGGCTCCAACTCTTTCATCTTTATCATTTCTCATAATTCAAAATCATAATCGCACTTGGAGGTGCTTATGGGTGTTTATCAGCGAGATGAACGATGGATGGTCTATTGGAAAGAGAATGGTAAGCGTCGGGATAAATCATTTGGTCGTGGTGATGAGGGCCGTCAACTAGCTGAAGATTTTGAAACAGCAGTTAACGAAGGCCGCGTCATTAATGGAGTTATCATTCCCATCCAAACGATAATCGTGCCAGAACCTGTCCAGCAAGAACCAGTTGTTGTTCAAGAACCTGAAGAAGATAAAGGAATAACCTTTGGTGAATTGTCCAAAAAATATTTGGAACACCTGAAGGTCTCTGGAAAAACAGAGACGCATATCCTAACCTTGGCCCATCTGCTCAAGTTCTCCTTCTTCGATATCCTCGACAAGAACAAACCTGTCGATTCGATGAGTTATGTCGAAGATGGAATGAAGTTTATCAAACATTATCAAGGTGTCAGCAAGCAAACCGGAAAGCCAAGGGCTCAAACCACGGTAAATCGGTATTGCAACTATCTTGCAGCCATTTTCAACTTCGGCATTGAAAATGAACTCTCGAAGGTTAACCCTCTGTCCAAGAGGAAGAAAGCCAGGGAGCGACCACGTGATGTCCAGCTAACCGTCAAGGACATGAAGAAAATTATGGAGCACGCGGAACCCCATGTAAAATGGGCCATGGAGGTGTGCTTTAATCTTGGAACACGTCCTGGCAAATCTGAATTGTTAGCCTTGAAATGGTCGGATGTTGATTTCGAGAAAGGGACGGTCAAGATTTATGCTACAAAGACCAAAACCTTTCGAACTGTTCCTGTTAGGCCATCATTCCTTGAAAAGTTGAAGGTTATGCAAGCAAATGCTTTGACAGCTTACATAATTGAATTCAAAGGTCGAAAGGTCGATAGTGTTCGGAAGTCATTCAACACAGCCTGTGAGTTGGCCGGGATTACTTATCCCATAAGGATGTATGATCTTCGGCACCTCTTTGCGACAACGCTTCTTTCTCAAGGAGCTGACCTTTCGGCTGTTTCAAAATTGATGGGGCACTTCTCGGTCAAGATGACTGCGGATGTGTATTACCATTATCTGGAAGGGGAAAAGGAACGGGCTGTCAACCTGCTCCCGGAACTTGAAGGTGTTTAATTTTAGCCAAGGTGGATAGCCAATATCCACCTTTTATTCGAAGGAGAGCGTTATGTTTATTTTATATGTATTAAAACAATGTATGGATCCTACATGTACCGAAAAAACTCTTGTTCCTGATGGATACGATGGTTTAGTAGTTTGTCCTACCTGCGACAGGGATTTCTTAAATGCTCTCAGACAAGGGTTTCCTGGAGAACATGATAAAGATACATTCTCAGAATTTTTAGAGGTACATGGCAATAAGCAACAAAGAATCGATAAGCTGTTCAAAGAATGCGGACTTCAGTGGTGATGCAAAATGTTCGTAGATATCGCCAAGTTATGTATCTTGTGTGATTGTAGTGAGTTAGAGTATGACGACAACGGACACAGTTTGAAATGTTATGATTGCTTCTTCTTTAATCAAGCAGAAGTAATTAGCAAGAATGAGTTTGAATTGCCAAAAGATATAGAGATATTATTAAATATGAAGTAGCAGTAGCTACTTGAGGAGAGTCTTCGGACTCTCCTCTTTTTAGTTAAGAAACCAAATGTTAGTTCTTTCCGCAGCAATGCTTATATTTGAGCCCACTTCCACAAGGACATGGTTCATTTCGACCGATTTTCCCAGAAGTTCTTCTAAATGGGATCTGTTTTGATCCACTTAGATCGAATGCAGGCCTTCGATATTTTTTTAAATATTCAAATATTTTTGGTGTATACACCTTGATACCAGCAAGCATGAGTTCTCGTTTCTCATCGGTGATAGGATCAGGGCGAAGTTCTGGATCCGAATCATATTCATGGCCAAGTGCAAAGATTGGAATCAATATTCCCATATGGTCATCATCATCGACCAAGACCTTCCAACCTTCTTGATCGAGATGCATCCCGAACAAAAAGCCTTCAGCCCATTCATTCCCGGGAGACTTCCCATTCTCTTGTTCGATGAAGATGGGATCGAATTCGGCATTATTATTCAGTTGATTCGAAATTTCATTCCATAGACGAAGCAGAAGGCCGGTATATTTTGTAAGTTCTTTTGATGAGTCATAGACATGATCTTCACCGAAGATATAAGGAAAGAAATTGCTTGGCATGACAAGCTGTGGTGAGCATTGTAATGCCGTTAGAAAACCATGAACCTTTTCGATATTCATGGCTCCAGGGATGGTTTCCAGGTAGTTCCCGAGGTCGTCAAATTCTTCGTCTGAAAGGGAAAGATGCAAAGAATCAAGCATGATAATAACCCCAAATGATGACCTGGAAAGAGTATGACCAACTCCCTCATCGGGTTCAACCAAAATGTAGCGCCACAGGAGAGCCAACAGGACCGCCAACACCCCGTTGGTTACCCATGATGAAAACCATCCATCAAATCTTGACCATTGGCTGCTGTTGGCAGTAAAGCCAAAAAATCGTTGGCATGCGCCAAAATGATTGATTGGGAATCAACTCTTGCTCGATAAAAGTTCAATAATATCGGATATTTGCTGCCATGGCATTCAAGAGGTCGTGGGTTCGATTCCCTCCAGCTCCACCAAGAAGAATGCCAAGGGGTTACCGAGAAATCGGTGACCCCTTTTTTTAGGCTTCTGGAGCCAATTTAGAAAATAGGAGCATTATAATATGATAGAAACAAAAGACGGAGTTGACGGAAAAGTTTGTCCTCACTGTGGCAGCTGGAAACCATTGGCAGATTTTCCGAATGATAGTTCGCATGGTGATTCACAGGGGAAAAAGCATTGTTGGTGTAAAAAGTGTATGAATGATGCCGCAACACAACGGAATAAATTGTAATTAGTCCCTACAGAAGTCTCCTTACCCTCGTCGCCAACACTGCGCCAACAGGTTTTGTTGGCTCCCCCGTATGAGCAGCACAAGGGTTCGCAGAAGCGAGCCAGCATGAGCTCCTGAAAAAGGGCGCTTGTATTTTTTTCAAGAGGTCGCCCCACCCGTCGCCTTTTTGCTTCAGAAACAAATTTTCTCCGCAACTTACCTCATGGATGTATGAGGGAAAAGGCCAAGGACCTCTTGGGGGATTTTCAAGCGGTGGTGGGCGATTGGCCTTCCTCCCTCTCCTGGGAACCCGTCCCTAATTGGCCATTTGGACTTTCCAAGTGCATCCTCTGAAAAATCGGAAGCAGGTGAAGAACACTGCCCCGATTTCTCGTTGTTGGCATCGAAGCCTGAGCCCTGTACGAGAAATGCCGCAGTAACTGGCCAAGTGAGGTACATGGGGCTTGGAATTTACCCGGCCCCATTGGTTTTCTGGGGCTCCTGTCCCGCTGCCCCAGGCCGCTGTCTCGGACACCCCTTGAATTCGCTCGGTAGGGCCCTTTTTGCTCCTGCAAGATTTTTTTTCCCAAACTTGCCTCATGGGTGTATGAGGTAAAGGCCAAGGACCTCTTGGGGAATTTTCAAGAGGTGGCGGGCATTGGATCTTGCTGCCCCTGGGATGGGGCTTCAAAAATGGTTTTGGAGTTGATCAAAGGGTTGGCGGAGGTGTCCGGCCTAAACAGGGGCTACCCCAACTCCAGTGCAGGCTAAGTCTGGTCTGTCTTCTGACGTAAAATATGCAACAAAACCTTTTGATTTGTATGATTGATCGGGGTATATCATGCAAAAGTCAAAGCGCGATTTTTTAAAAGCTACGGCAACGATCGGAGCATTCCTTGTTTCGACGGCGGTCATCCTGCCAGCTCATCGTGTGCTTGCTGTGGAAAATACCGAATCCGAGAATTGGAAACCACCATCGGGCACAAGAATGTTTCCTCTCGAGTATCAGCAGATACTGAAATATCTGAGGGTGGCAAATGATGTCGCTAAGGAAGCGGCAGATTTTGGTCATCATCCATTTGGTGCAGTGCTTGTGGCGCCGAATGGCGATAGGGTGCTGATGAGGCAGGGTAATTTGAGTTCGATGCAGCATGCAGAAACAGAACTATCACGGCGGGCTTTTGCGCAGTACAATCCAGATTACTTGTGGGGATGTACCCTGGTGACAACGTTCGAACCGTGCGTGATGTGCGCTGGAAACATTTATTGGGCTAACATCGGAAACCTTGTCTATGGCGTTGAGGAAACCACATTAAAAAAACTGACCGGCACCAGCAAGGATAACCCCACTATGAACCTGCCATGTCGTACGGTCTTTGAAGCGGGGCAAAAGCCCATCTTGGTGGCAGGTCCCTTTCCGGAACTGGAAGACGAATTGGCCGCTCCTCACAGGACTTTCTGGAAATGATGCCCCCAGCTGAGCTGATCCGGGTGTCTCCTCCAGCGGCTGCCAAGCGAGGGAAATCGGGTTCCTTCACGGCGAAAAGTTGATGATGCGGAGCTCACTTTTTGCTCCTGCAAGAGTTTTTCTCCGCAACTTACCTCATGGGTGTATGAGGGAAAAGGCCGAGAACCTCTTGGGGGATTTTCAAGCGGTGGTGGGCGGTTGGCCTTCCTCCCTCTCCTAGGAACCCGTCCCTAATTAGCCATTTGGACTTTCCAAGTGCATCCTCTGAGAAATCGGAAGCAGGTGATCGACCACTGCCCCGATTTCTCGCCGCCGGCACCGAAGCCTGACCCCTGGACGAGAATTGCCGCAGGAACTGGCCGAGTGAGGCACATGGGGTTTGGAATTTACCCGGCCCCATTGGTTTTCTGGGGCTCCTGTCCCGCTGGCCCACGCCGCCGGCCCGGACACCCCTTGGATTCGCTCGGTAGGGCCCTTTCCTGGGGCTTTCCCACTTGCCCTGGGGGTTGGTGCCCCCGGACAGTCCCTCACCCAGGAGGGGGCAGGTCTGGAGGAAAGTACGATTTCGCCAGGGGTTAGGTCCTTCCCGTCCTCGGTCCATACTCCCGCCTTCGGACCTTTCCCGGACAAGTGGACATGCCAATGCATCGTTGAAAAAAACGACGCCAGCAGGCGACACACCCTGGGGCGACACATCCTGGACCGCTTGATCGAGTTCTGGAGCGGGTAGAGGCCCGGAAACTGACGGCGTGAGCACCATACCCCTGGAAATAATCCCGACCCCATTGGTATTCTGCCGCGCCTAATTTCCTGGCCTGGCACGGTCGCAGGGCTTTTTAATTTCCGCCCTCAAAAAAGCACTAGACACGGGCATGACCCAGGCCTATATAGTAAGCGACTCCTTTGAAAAGGTTGGTTGTAACCTTAACGGAGGTGATGCCGATGGGCCAGTCAGACGAGGAACAGTTTTTTGATGTAGGGCACAAATAGGCCAGTATAGAAAAAGAAAAGCTGGCAAACTGCATGTGTGGTAAACACCAGCCCTACGCTTGATGCTGAGGCATCCACAATAACCTTCAAAAAATCTCGACTATAACCTTACTGGCCCTGGCTACTACAGTCGGGGCCTTTCTTTTTTTACAGCGAAGGCGATGTCCGTTGGACGACTGACTCCCCAGCGAGGCACCTACCCCAGCTCGGCCACCGTGATGCTCGACCGGCTTGAGCATTTAGGCTTCAACCGCGTAGCATCCCATCGATTTTATTGTATGTTTCTGTACTTGCCGGGACTGCGCCAAGACGTGAACCGATGCCCCCCCTTGCCTGCCGCCGCTTCGCTGCCTTCCCGGCGGTCGGCCTCCTACTCACACAGCTCCCCCTTGTCGCAGCTCGGCCAAAATATTTTCGCCACCCTTCATCAATTCGCAAAATACACCGTAACACGCCGCACTACTTTAGCCTTTATTGCTGAGGGACAGGTTATGCAACGCCATGATACGGCCCCGGAAAGAGCATGGAATACTAAAATAACGTCCATTTTAAATTTATTTTCCGGTCGACCTCTTTACATTCTCCCAGAAGGGTGTATCTGTCCCGTGTTCAGTCTATTTCAACGAGCATGGATTTTTGGATCTTGGGCGTTCTGATGTACAGCTCCAATCGATACGAAAAAAAATGCTTAAAACAGGAGCAACCCATGTCCAAGAAACTCTATGTCGGCAACTTGTCTTTCAATTCCACCGAAGACGACATCCGCACGCAGTTCTCCAACTACGGCGAAGTCATCAGCGTCAATCTCATCACCGATCGTGAAACCGGCCGCCTGCGCGGTTTCGGTTTCGTCGAGATGGACGACGAAGGCGCCCGTGCAGCCATCACCGGCATGGACGGCCAGGAGTTCGGCGGCCGCAATCTGAAGGTCAACGAAGCCGAGGACAAGCCCCGCTCCGGAGGCGGCAACCGCAGCGGCAGCCGCTGGTAGGCCCCGAGGACTCCACTCGCACCTCCCATAACGACCAAGGGCCAGGAACATGTTCCTGGCCCTTTTTGCATGGCGTGGGGTAGGCCTTTGGCTGCGCGGTCGGAAGTCGTGGCGAAGAAGGCCACTGGGTAAAACCGGGCCGGCTGTCGCGGGACATTCGTTTTCGGTGGTCGGCCCAAAGACCTGCAGTTTGGGGGTTGCCAGCTATCGGCCCGGGGATACGGCAGATACCATGATGAAACGGGCGGACGAGGCTCTCTATGAGGCCAAGCGGAATGGCCGAGATCGAGTCGTGTCGGAACGCGGGTCGGCCTGACGCACGTTTCTTATGCCTAAACGGCCTGATGCATGCGCTAACGTTACGGATCTCTAGGCTAATCCAACGCCCACGCCGAAGGGCGCGATGAAGTTTTGGGAAAGAAGGTGTAGCGTTGTGTGCGATGCCCACCATTTGATAGCTGCTTGGCTGACGCGCCCCATGATCGTTGGCAGGCTCGCCACAGAGGTGTTGGCTGTCCGTTGGCGGTATGTTGGCTGATGCGCCACAGAATATTATGTTTTCTGTTGGCATGGCATTTAAGAGGTCGTGGGTTCGATTCCCTCCAGCTCCACCACAACGACTTCAAGGGGTTATCTCGAAAGGGATAACCCCTTCTTCTTTTCCCCAGCCAACATTGCGCCAACAGGTTTTGTTGGCTCCCCTTTAGGAGCCGCACAAGGTTTCGCAGAAGCGAGCCAGCATGAGCTCCTGAAAAGGGCGCTTGAATTTTTTTCAAGAGGCCGCCCCACCCGTCGCCTTTTTGCTCCTGCAAGAGTCTTTTCCCGTAACTTACCGCATGGATGTATGAGGGAAAAGGCCAAGGACCTCTTGGGGGATTTTCAAAAGGTGGTGGGCGGTTGGCCTTCCCCCCTCTCCTGGGAACCCACCTCTACCCCGGACTTTCGGACATTTCCAATGCATCCTCCGAAAAAATCGGAAGCAGGTGATCGACCACTGCCCCGGTTTCTCGTCGGCGGCACCGAAGCCTGACCCCTGTACGAGAATTGCCGCAGAAACTGGCCAAGTGAGGCACATGGGGTTTGGAATTTACCCGGCCCCATTGGTTTTCTGGGGCCCTGCCCCGTTGCCCCCGAAGGGGTAGATTTGGGGAATATATGATTTGCCAGGAAAGGGAGTGCTACACCCGTAATTCGTCTCCTTTGAGTTCTCGCCACCGGTTGGGCGTTATGCCCTCCCAATCTTTGAAAGCACGATAGAAGGAACTCGTATCCTGATAGCCAAGTAAAAAGGCGACCTCATTGATCGCGGCGGATGGATCGGAAAGGAGTTTCCGCCCGAGCTCCTGGCGAGCCTCGACGAGAAGGTCACGGAATGTTGCCCCTTCGTCAGTCATGCGGCGTTGCAACGTGCGCTCACCCATGCCGCGTTCGCGCGCCACATCCGATAGTTCCGGCCGCCCGCTGGCCAGGGTCCGTTTCAGAACGATTTTCACCTGCTGCCGAATCGAGTTGTTGGCCTGAATTTCACCGAGAGCGGAAGCAAGAGCCGGCGTGAGCATTTCCAAGAGCTCTGGATTATGCCCTGGAAATGGGCAATCCAGGTCGGCTGACTTCAGGACCAACATATTGCACGGTGCGTCGTAACGGATTTCGCAGCCAAAAAAGGCCCTGTGTACGGCATTGTCTGGGCCAGGGCGTGTAAACTCGACACGCAACGGTGTTAGTCGCAGTCCCGTGCCCCTCCGTCCCAGTTCAACCAGGGAAGTGAAAGTCACATCCGTAATAATCGCGGGCTCTGGCTCCGCTGCGTACAGCCACTCGACCGTGACCGTGAATTCACCCTTCGCTTCGACGAAACGGAGTTTCTCGGGACTGCAAAGATGCTTGAACCGTGCGGTCCGGTTGAGACCGTCGCGGTAATCTCGCGCATAAAATGCCGCCAGACTCGATGGCGGATGTGCCGCCGTGTCGGTTCCTTCGACCAGTTTGATGCCGAAGGCGGCGTCCCCCGTCAGTTCCTCAAGTGCTCTCCAGAGGGCAAAGTACTGCGCGGTCGTGACGTATCGCTTCTCGTCCAGGTGAAGATTGATCGGGAGGTGCGCCAGTCGCAAAACCGCGGCTGGCGGCAATCCGATTCGATCCATGACGCGCCAGAAGGCTTGCGGCACCCTGCATCGGTCGGCAATGATCTGTCTCATCCGGCTTGCCCCCCTCCTCTTCCATGCGTTCCTTCATCTGGCTCATGATCATGCGATCGAAGATGCGGTCTCCCAACCACTTGCGAATAAAGATCATCGGTTTTGCATACTTGCCCGCGACGTAGCGAGTGCACGGTTTTTTCGCATTGACGGCCTTGGAGACGATCCTGGCGATGACCTCGGGTTTCGTGCCTCGTCCGTGTCCGTAGGCGTCACGCTATGTCTGGGCGACGGCCCGGGTGATCTCGTTGTATGCCCCGCTTCCGGGTCGCTGCAGCAGGCGGTCGGCCAATACGTCGCCGAACGCCGTCTCGATCAGCCCTGGCTCGATGACGACGACCCGTATGCCAAAGCAGACCAGCCTTCCAGGGCATGCTTTGTCGCGTGGTACCAAGCCCCTAGCAGCGTGTAAATCTTGCCGCCCATGGACGTGATGTTGACGATGGTCCCGGACCCTTTTTCGCGCATCTTCGGCACAAGGAGCTGCGTCAGACGAGCCGGGCCGAAGACGTTGACCTCAAACTGGTACCGGGCCTCGTCCAGGCCGATATCCTCGACGGGACCGTACAGCCCGAAGCCGGCGTTGAGCCTGTAACGAAAACTGTGTAAACCTCCACTAAGGGGCGAAAGTCCCAGGAGGTTTCCGTGCTGATCAACCGTGATGAACTGGCCAGGAAGGTACTCGAGGGAGAGATCACCAGCCTGGACGACC
>Ga0268360_1002289_pt1 | contig 15493 bp, 13 predicted proteins | sample BioMet11_FD_192465 | JGI IMG/M metagenome (GOLD analysis project Ga0268360, IMG submission 192465) | Sewage microbial communities from Oakland, California, United States - Biofuel 11 (Illumina Assembly) | ecosystem: Engineered > Wastewater > Sewage > Unclassified | place: USA: California... | reverse complement strand
GTTCGACGAAGCCAAGGCCGACTTCAAGAAGGCCAAGGAAATCGATCCGCGCATCAAGATTCCCATGCACTACAAGCCCATGCTCCAGGAGTAGCGTCCGCACCTCCGGCGCCGTCGTGGTGGGTGGAGTGCCCGACCGGGACACACCCACCCCGGCGGAGGCGTTTTCCCGGCTGGTTGGAGGCACGCGGTCAGGGCCGGGGCAAGGGCGGGCGGCCGGTCTCGATTTCGATGAGCCCCAGCCGGGCGGCGTAATGGACGAGTTCGGCCAGGTTTTTGAGGTTGAGCTTGCCGCAGATGTTGGCCCGGTGGTTTTCCACGGTCTTGCGGGAAATGAACAGTTCGGCCGCGATGTCGGCCACGGGGCGACCCTCGGCCAAAAGCCGCAGCACTTGCTGTTCCCGGCGGGTCAGGGAGCCGTAGGCCGGGTCCTGGCCCCGGGAACGCCGCAAGGCATAGGCGTCCAGACGCAACAGCACTTCGGGCGCCACGGCGCTGTCCAGATAGCGCTCCCCCCTCCACACGGCCTCAAGGCCTTGCAACAGTTGCTCCGCGCCGGAATCCTTGACGATATAACCCAAGGCTCCGGAGCGGAAACTCTCGGCGATGCCGTCGAGGCGGGCGTGCATGCTGACCACGAGCACCTTGGGCCGCAGCCCCCGCGTCTCCAGCCGGCGCAACACCTCCAGGCCGTTGCCGTCGGGCAGGGACAAATCGAGCACCATGACATCAGGGGTCAGTTCTTCGGCCAGCCGCACGGCCTCGTCCACGGTGCCGGCCTCGCCGACAACCGCGAAATGGGGCCGACCGCCGAGAATGGCCCGCAACCCCTCGCGAAAAAGGGAATGGTCGTCCACCAGCAGGACGCGGCACGCTTCGCTCACCGACTGCCCTCCCCCCACGGAACCTCGACCACGATGGTCGTGCCCTGGCCCGGCCGGGACAGGATGCGCAACCGCCCGCCGAGCAGCCGCGCCCGCTCCCCCAGGCTCCACAAGCCCATGCGCTTGGCCGCCAGCGCTTCGGGCAACCGGATGGCCGGATCGAAGCCTTGGCCGTCGTCGCTGATGCGCAGGATGCAGTGCGGATAGGAAGCCAAAAGCCGCACCACGATCTTGCCGGCCCGGGCATGGCGGCAGGCATTGGCCAGGGCCTCCTGGAGCATGCGGTAGAGGTTGAGGCTCGTCTCGAAATCCTGGCTCGCGCCGTCCATGCCGTCGGCGTAACACTCCACGACGACCTGATGGCGGGCGGCATAGTCCTCGCACAGACGCACGGCCGTCTCGGCCAGGCCGAGATGGGCCAGGTCCGGCGGCAGCAGGTCGTGGGCGGCCTCGCGCAACGCGCCCACGGCCCGGCCAAGCCCGGCCCCGAGCTCCCGGGCCCGGAAGGCGGCCTCGGGCAAGGCGGCCTCGCCGCGGGTTTCCAGTTGCTCGGCCAGGGCGCCAAGGCCCAGGCGCAACCCCGACAGATCCTGGGCCACATTGTCGTGGAGTTCCCGGGCCAGCCGCTGGCGCTCGGCCTCCTGGGCCCGGATGAGCTCCCGGGACAGCTGGCGCAAGCGCTCCCCGGCCGCCCGGGCGGCCACGATGCGGCCCACCTGCTCGGCCACGGCATCGAGCAGGTGGCGCTCTTCGGCCAAAAAAGGCCCCTCGTCGCACTCGGGCCGGGGCTCCAGGTAGCCGACCGCGATCCGCCCCACCCGTTTCCCCTGCATCACCACCGGGGCGGTCTGGCGGGCGACCGGCCGCCGCCAGCCGGGTGTGGCGGCGCAGGTCCCGGCCACCACCACCCGAACCCGGGTGATCTCCGGATACTGCCAGGCCCGGGCCACAATGCCGGCCACGCCGTCGAGCACCGCCTCCAAGGCCAGGTCCTGGCGCTCGGCCAACCGGGAAATGGCGTACAGGCAGTCCAGTTCCTTGACCCGCTCCTGGAGGGCGGCCAGGGTCCTGGCGTGCTCCGCGCACGGTGCATCGGGCTCGCCGACCGTTTGTCCGGTCATGGTTGAAGGCATGCGCGACATGGTGCGGTCATAGCCTGATCCTCTCCCCCTTGCCAGTGCGGCGGTTGCGCGTGGCGTCACCCCTCGGTCGGGGTTGTAGCACACCGCGGCTCCCGAAAGTCGATAGGGGGCTGGCGGATTTTACCGGGAGATTTTCCCGAAAAGCCGGGACCATTTCCTGTTGCCAAAACGGGACGGCGACCATTTTCACGGCCGTGCTTTCGGCTATGCTTCCATCAAGGAGGCAATCATGACCCTCAGCCAACGTTCCCGTTCCGGGGCCTCGCCCCGTCCCCCGTCCCTCGTATCCACGCCCTTCGGAGACCGTTTCCGACCCGGCCCGGGCGCGCCCCGGTTGTTCCAACTCGGCCCGGGGCGCTGGCGCGCCCGTGTGCCCCAGACCCGGGGCGGCACCAGCCTGGACGTCTACATCTGCGACGATCCTTCGGCCTGCCTCGTGGCCAGGACCCGGGGCCGGCTGTGGGACGTGCTGGTAGAAGGCGAGATCACCGGTCCGGCCGCCCTCAACCTGGGCGACTGTCTGGTCGGAGCCGTGGCCGCCGGTGTACGGCGTCTGGTGCTGCGCCTGGGCCGGCGCGAGGCGGTTTCGCCGGAAGTCGCGGATCTCCTCGCCTGTTTCGGCCGTCACCTGGCCAGGGGGAACAGCTCCTGCCGGGTGCGCCTCATCGGGACCGGACCGGGCTGCGATGTCCTGCGTCTGGCCTTATTGCGCAACCTCGTGCCCACGGCCGACCGTTCGCGACCCAAAATCCGGCCAACCGCCAGGATCAGCCCATGCTCTGGATCATAAGCTTCATTGCCGCCATCCTGCTCGCCAGGGGCCTCGCGTCCAGCCGGCACCTGCGTCACCGACGCCTGCCCGGCTCCTTTGATTTTGACCACTACAAAGCCCGGGAAATCACCCAGCGCGGCGTCTTCGACAAGACCCAATGGCATTAGGCCGCGCCCCAGGCACCGATGCTGCCATGGCAAAAAAAATTTGAGCACCGTGATTCCCGAACCGTACGCCGCCTTACCCAGGACATGACCCGAAACGGGCTTGTGCCCCTGCCGTATCCGCCCCAAAAGCCGCCAATGCGCGCTCCAAACCGGGCAACCGCACTTCCTCGGTTGCCCGGCGTCGACCATAATGCTATGCGGTAACCGATTGGAAGACCTTGTCCGCACGCCCCGGCGCGCCACGCCTTCGTTGGAGTCGCTCATGGACCACCCGTTCGAAGCCGCCTCCCCGCCCCACGGCCAACGTCTGCCGTTCCCGGTGGTGGCGGTGGGAGCCTCGGCCGGCGGGCTGACGGCCATCGGCACCCTGCTCGAAAACCTGCCCGGTTTCCTGCAGGCCGCCGTGGTGGTCATCACCCACTCCGCGCCGGACGTGAAAAGCCATCTGGCCGAACTGCTCATCCCGCTGACGCCGCTCACGGTGAAAGAGATCTGCGACGATGAGCCGGTCGGCATGGGTATGGTTCATGTCCTGCCTTCCGGCTTTGACATCGCCATCGAGGCCGGTCGGCTGCGACTGCGCCCCCGAGACTCCAATCCGCCCCATCGGCCCATCGACCGTTTCCTGACCTCCCTGGCCCGGGACCAGGGGCCCGGGGCCGTGGCCGTCATCCTCTCCGGCGCCGGCACCGACGGCTCCCGGGGCTTGCGGGACATCCATACGGCCGGCGGCCTGATCATCGCCCAGGACCCGGGCACGGCCGAACACGACGGCATGCCCACAAGCGCCGTACAAACCGGCCTGGTCGACGTGATCCTGCCCCTGGAGCGCATCGGGGCCTACCTGTCCAGCACCCTGGAGACCATCAGCCATACCCAGGACACCGCGCCCGACATCGCCGGCCAGCTCGACCGCATCAGCAACATCCTGCTCGCCCATACCCAGCACGACTTTTCCGGCTACAAACCCGGCACCCTGACCCGCCGCGTGCACAAGCGCATGCTTTTAACGCGCATCTTCGACCCGGCGGCCTATGTCGACCTGCTCGAACACGACCCCGAGGAGCGTACCCGGCTCTTTCACGACCTGCTGATCGGGGTCACGGCCTTTTTTCGGGACCCGCCGGCCTTCGAATCCCTGTCCCGGGCCCTGCCCGCCCTGCTGCGCAACCGCCCCACCGAAGATATCCGGGTGTGGGTGGCCGGCTGTTCCACTGGCGAAGAGGCCTACTCCGTGGCCATTGTCCTCACCGAACAGATCCGCGCGCTCACCCCGCGCCGCACGCTCAAGGTCTTTGCCACGGACATCGATCCCGTGGCCCTGGACACGGCCCGAAAGGGCGTGTTCAGCTCCTGCGTGGCCGGTGAAATCGGCCCCGAACGGCTGCAGGCCTCTTTTCGGTGCGATGCCGCCAGTTGCGCCGTGTTGCCGGGACTGCGCGAAAACATCGTCTTCGCCCGGCACGATCTGGTGCGCGACCCACCCTTTCTGGGCATGGATCTCGTGGTCTGCCGCAATTTCCTGATCTATCTCAACCCCGAGGTCCAAACCAAGGTCATCTCGATCTTCGCCCATGCCCTGCGCCCGGGCGGTTTGCTTTTTCTCGGCTCGGCCGAGAATCTGGGGCCCCAGGCCGACCTGTTCGAGGTCGTGGACAAGAAATGGCGCATTTACCGGCGCAAGACCGCAGTGGCCAGCCTGCCCTCGGATCTGTCCGCCCGGTTCGCCCGGCTGGTCCGCTACGAGCTGGAACCGGCCTGGAACCGCTCCGGCCCGCCCGCGCCCGATCCCGAAGGGCTGACCGAATCCCTGCTCCTGCGCCGCTATGCGCCGCCGGCCGTCCTGCTCGACGCCGAGGGCCATATCCTGCGTCTTTCCGGCGAGACCGCGCCGTATCTGGTCCTGCCCGAAGGCGCGCCCACCCTTTCCATCCACAAGCTGGCCCACAAATCCCTGCGCCCGCGCCTGCGCACAACCATGCGCGACGCCCTGGCCGAAGGCCGGGAACAAGTCAGCGGCCCGGTGTGCTGCGACACCACGGACGCGGCCCGCATCAACCTGCGGGTGATTCCGGTCCAGGAAACTCCCGGCGCGTCCCCCCTGCTGCTGGTCGTGTTCGAACCCATGCCCGGCCAGACCGCTGAGACTTCGCCGACGGCCCAGGAAACCCTCAATGAAAGCGCCCTCATTTCCCGCTATGAGACCGAGCTGGAACGGGCCAACGACCAGTTGCAGCGGGCGGTGGAAGGCTACGAGGCCTTGAACGAAGAACTCAAGGCGTCCAACGAGGAACTGCTCAGCATGAACGAGGAGCTCCAATCCTCCAACGAGGAAATGGACGCATCCCGGGAGGAGCTGCAGTCACTCAATGAGGAGCTGACCTCGGTCAACACCGCCTTGCAGACCAAGGTCGAAGAGTTGGCCCGGGCCCAAACCTTTGTGGAAAACCTGCTGGCTGCCACCAATCTGGCCACGCTGGTCCTGGACGCTTCGCTCCAGGTGGTGCGTTTCACGCCGGCCGCCCTGCGTCTGTTCCATCTGGTCCCCACGGACCAGGGGCGCCTGGTGGCCGAAATCAAAACCACCTTCCCGGCCGAACGCCTCGTTGACGATTGTCTGCGTGTGCTCGGCGGCGGCGAGATCCTGGAACGCGAGGTGCGCAACGCGGTCGGCGACTGGTTTCTGCAGCGGGTCTACCCCTACCGCGACCCCTCCGGCGAGGTGGCCGGCGTGGTGCTCACGTTTGGCGAGGTGACGGCGCTCAAGGAGGCGGAGGTCGTTCTGACCCGGGGCAAGGCGGAACTGGAGACCCTGGTTGCCAGCCGCACCGAGGAACTGACCGAAAAGGTCCGGCTGCTTGACATGGCCAACGTGGTGGTGCGGGACATGGAGGCGCACATCACCCTGTGGAACTCCGGCGCCCAGGAGCTCTACGGTTTCAGCCGGGAGGAAGCCCTGGGCCAGGTTTCCTACCGGTTGCTGCGCACCGTCTTCCCCGAACCCTACGAGCAGATCGTGGAGACGTTGCTCCGGGAAGGCCGCTGGACCGGGGAATTGCGCAAATTCGCCAAGGATGGCCGCGAAATCGATGTCGCCACCCTGTGGATTCTCAACCGCGACGCTGCGGGCCGCCCTTTTTCCATCCTGGAGGTGGGCACCGACGTCACCGAGCGCAACCGCCTGGAAGTGCGGGCCCGGCGCTGGGACAAGGTGTTCGAGCTGGCCGATTTCGGCCTGGCCCATGCCGACGCCCTGGACAACACCTTTCTGGAAGTCAACCCCGCCTACGCCAGACAACGCGGCTACGCCCCCGAGGAGCTTGTCGGCCGCCCCCTGATGACCGTCTATGCCCCGGAGGACCGGGAAAAAGCCTTGCGCTTCACCGAGCAGGTCGACGCCACCGGCCATGGCGTGCTCGAAAGCGTTCATGTGCGCAAGGACGGCAGCACCTTCCCGGTACTCATCGAGGTGACCGCCCTCAAGGACCACAACGGCCGGACCGTCGGCCGCGTGGCCTACACCCTGGACATCACCGAACGGGTCAAGGCCGAGGAGGCCATCCGGGACATGGCCCGCTTCCCGAGCGAGAATCCCTATCCGGTCCTGCGCGTGGGGAGCGACATGACGGTGACCCACGTCAACAAGGCCAGCGAGACCTTTCTGGCCGCCCTGGGCAGCGGCCTGGGCCAGCCCATCCCCCCAGACCTGGCCTCCTGTCTCTCCGAGACGCTGGCCACGGGCCACATCCGCACGTTCGAAACCGAGGTGTCTGGCCGGACCTTTGCCCTGTCGGCCTGCCCGGTCAGTGACCGGGGGTACGTCAATGTGTACGGCACGGATATCACGGATCGCAAACAGACCGAATTGGCCCTGGCCGCCAGCGAGGAACGCTATCATTCCCTTTTTTCCTGCATGGGCGAGGGCGTGTGCGTGCTCGAAATGGTGCGCGATGCCTCGGGTGCCACCATCGACTACCGGATTCTCGAGGTCAATCCGAGTTACGAAACCATCCTCGGTGTCAGCCGGGAACAGGCCGTTGGCAAGCTGGTCACAAAGGTCTTCGACCTGGACGGCCCCCCCGATTACGAGCATTACAACCGGGTTGTGGCCACCGGCCAACCCGAAAATTTCGAGACCTATTTCGCGGTCCAAAACAGATACCTCAGTATTTCGACGTTTTCCCCCCAGCCCAACCGCTTCGCCGTAATTTTCGCCGACGTAACCAAACGCAAACGGGCCGAAAACGCCCTGCGCGACAGCGAACAACGCCTGCGTCAACTCGTCGATGTCGCGCCCGACGCCATCATCATCCAAAACCAGGGCTGCTTCGCCTATCTCAATCCGGCGGCGGTCCGGCTTTTCGGCTGTGAGTCGGCCGAACAACTGCTCGGGCGTTCCATCGTCGACCAGATGCACCCGGATTACCGGGACATCATCCGGGAACGCATCCGCATCACCAATACCCAGCAAATCTTCCTGCCGGTCGTGCCGGTGGTCTACCTGCGCCTGGACGGCTCCCCGGTCTGGGTGGAGGCCGTGTCCGCGCCCTTCGAGTACCAGGGCCTTCCCGGCAGCCTGGTGTTCGCCCGCGATGTCAGCGAGCGGCGCCGGGCCGAAGAGGAAAAACGGCGTCTCACGACCTTGGAGACGGCCGTGGCCCGGGTGCGCGACGCTTACATCGCCAACCAGACCAGCGAGGCGATTTTCGACGCCGCCCTGACGGAAATCCTGCGCCTGACCGGCAGCCAATACGGCTATATCGCCGAGTTGCGCGCCGAGGAACACGGCGGTGCCTACCAGCAGTGCCTGGCCATCTCCAACATCGCCTGGGACGAGGAAACCCAAAAATTTTACGCGGCGAACGCTCCCTCCGGCCTGGTCTTCCATGCGATGGACGGCCTCAATGCCGCAGCCGTGGTCAGCGGCGAGCCCATCTTCGCCAACGATCCGTCTTCGGATCCCCGTTCGAGCGGACGCCTACCGACCGGACATCCGGCCCTCCTTTCCTTCCTGGGGCTGCCCCTGTTCCATGGCCGGGAATGCGTGGGCTCCATCGGCCTGGCCAACCGGGAAGGCGGCTACGACGGAGCCGTGGTCAGCTATGCCAAGCCCCTGCTCGATGCCTGCGCCCAGATCATCGAACGCCTGCGGGCCGAACGCCGGCTGGTCGCGGCCAAGCATGCGGCCGAGGCGGCGAGCCTGGCCAAATCCGAATTCCTGGCCAACATGAGCCACGAAATCCGCACGCCCTTAAACGGCATCCTCGGCATGCTCCAGCTCATGCAGACCACGGACCTCGACAGCGAACAGAAAGAATACACCGGCAACGCCGTCACCGCTTCGCGACGCCTCACCCGGCTGCTTTCGGACATCCTCGACCTGTCCATGGTCGAATCCGGCCGGTTGAGCCTCAAGGTGGCGCCGTGCGCCCCGTCCGACCTGCGCGCGGCGGTTCTCGATCTCTTCGACCTGCCCGCCCGTGCCAAGGGACTCCGGTTGACCGTGACCATCGACCCAGAGTTGCCGGGCACCCTCCTGGCCGACGAGGCGCGCCTGCGCCAGATCCTGTTCAACCTGGTCGGCAACGCGGTCAAATTCACGGACCAGGGCCTGGTCTCCGTGACCCTTGGTCCGGCATCCCGGTGCCACGACACCAGGGCCCATCTGCTCATCAGCGTGCGTGACAGCGGCATCGGCATTCCCGATGCCCAACTCGAGGCCATCTTCGAACCGTTCAGCCAGGTGGAGGGAACCTATGTGCGCCGTTTTGGGGGCGCGGGTCTGGGGCTTTCCATCGTGCGCCGGCTGACGCGGCTCATGGGCGGTGAAATCGCCGTGGACACTGCAGAAGGTTTGGGCACCACCATGTACATCTCCCTTCCCCTCAGGCCGCTGGCCGCCCCGACGACGACCTCAACCGTTGCGGCCGCCAAACGACCGTCCCCATCAGGCTTGCGCCTGCTGTTGGCCGAGGACGATGCCGTCAGTCAGCTCTCCTTCCGCCGCATGCTCGAAAAAGCCGGCCACCAAGTGGATGTGGCCGAGGACGGCACCCGGGCCTTGTCCCTGCTGGCCACGGGCGCCTATGACTGCATTCTCATGGACGTGCAGATGCCGATCATGGACGGCGTGGCCGCCACCCGGACCATCCGCACCGACGCCGCGTTCCGGGACAAGGCCAAGGTCCCCATCATCGCCATGACCGCCTATGCCATGGCCGGGGACAAGGAAAAATTCCTCGCCGCGGGCATGAACGATTACGTAAGTAAACCCGTGGATATGGATGAGCTTGAGCGGGCTATCGAACGCGTGCTGGGGATCCCGTCCGCCAAGGCCTAACCCACAGAGGCCGCACGAAGGATGGGGACCGAATGCCCCCCGCCGGCGGCGGGCCAAGCCCCGGGACCGGGACCGTGGCGCATGGCGGTTCTAGCGTTTGCCCCGCAGCCTGGCGCTTCGGGCCTCGATCAATTCAGCCACGATGCTCATGGCGATGGCGGCCGGAGTCTTGCCGCCGATGGGCAACCCAATGGGCGTGCGCACGCGGGCCAGGGCCGCCTCGCCGAACCCCACCTGCCCGAGCCCCAGGACCTGGGCCCGGCCGTCGGCCCGGCAACCCATGAGCCCCACATAGCCGGCCTCGGTGCGCAGGGCCTGGGCCATGACCACCCGGTCGAAGGCATGGCCCCGGGTGACGATGACCACCGAAGCCTCGCCGTCCATGGCCTCGCCCGCGAAGCAGTCGACAAACTCCGGCGCCACCCTGACCTGATCGGCATTCGGAAACCGTTCCCGGTTGGCAAAGGCCGCGTCATCGTCCAAAACCACGGTCCGGAAGCCCGACAGCACGGCCAGCGGCACGGCCATCCGGCTGACCTGGCCGGCGCCGGCGAAATAGACCGGCGGCAAGGGCCGGTAACCGTCGAGCAGGTACCGCCCGCCCTCGGTCTCGAAAACCGTCAGCCCACCCTCGGGGCCTTCCGATCCCTGGCCAAGCCGCTCGGCCGCCGCGACAACCGCGTCGGGCAACGGCACGCCCTGGCAGGCATCCGCCGCCAGCACCAGGGAGCGTTCGCCCACCCCGGGTTCGGACAAACAGGTGACCAAGGTGCCGGGCCGGCCGTCGGCCAGGGCCTCGGCCAAGGCCGTAACCAGGGCCGTTTGCCCGGGCTCGGGATCAAAGCGGTCCAGGACGAGCCGGGCCAGAGAACCGTACACGGCCGCGTCCTCACCCGTCAGTTCGCCCAGGGGCGCGGCATCGCACACCACGGTGGCCGGTCCCGCACCAGCTTGCCGGAGGAGCCCGGCCCGTACCCGGTCTTCGAGCAGCCCGCCCTCGGCCCTGTCCAGGATATCGCCGGAAGGGGTGGCCAGCAGCCGAAAACCGGCGCCGTCCCCAGTCACAGCCGTGGCCAGGACCACCGAGTGTCCGTTGCGCAGCCAAGTCGCCGCCTCGCCCAGGGCGCGCGCCTTTTCCCACAGCCGGTTGTCATGTCGCAGATTGCTCATCCTCTCCCCCTCTCTGGCCAAGCCGTGTGCGCCGCATCGCCATGCACAAAGCGTATCTCCTGCCGTTTGTCAATCCACAGCCAGGAGCTACGATGCCCCTGGACACTGTTTCAGGCATTTTTTACACCAAAGCACATGACAAAGTTCCGAGCCATGGCTATGCAATGGCGATGGCCTGACTGCGGCAGGCCGCCTGACTTGGCAGAGGAATTTTTATAAAAAAAGTGGAATGGAGGTGGTATGCTCCGAAAGATCGTCTCTTTGACAGCCCTTGTCTCTTTTCTCTTGACCATCATCACGAGTTTCGTGCTCTATATCGCCCCCCAAGGCAGAATCGCCTACTGGTCTGATTGGCATCTCCTCGGCCTTACCAAGACGCAGTGGGGCAATTTGCACATCAACCTCGGCACGCTGTTTCTCATCGCCCTCTGCCTACATATCTATTATAATTTGAAACTGATCACGGCCTACCTGAGCAAGGCCCGCAAGGTTGTCGTCATGACCCGGGAGTGTTGCCTTGCGGTGGCGATTGCACTGCTGGTCGGACTCGGCACGTATTTCGAAGTTCCGCCTTTTTCGAATTTCCTGGCCGTCAGCGAGCACATCAAGGACGGGGCCGCCCGGAAATACGGCGAGCCGCCCTATGGCCATGCGGAGCTGTCCACCCTGGGCACCCTGGCCACCAAGGCCGGCCTGACGCCGGAGCAGGCCTTGGCGGCCTTGCAAAAAGCGGGCTTCCCGGCCGACAGCGCCACCGAGACCTTGCTCGAACTCTCCCGGCGCCATCAGGTCTCGCCCCAGCGTCTCTACGGCATCTTCGTTCCGGACTCCCCGGGCACGCCGGGAAGCCTGCCCGCGTCCCCGCCGTCCGGAACCGGCAACCTGCCCCTGGCCGACCTGTGCGCCCGGTACGATCTCGCCATTCCGGTGATCCTGCGCGGCCTCGAAGCCAGGGGCGTCAAGGCCCGTTCGGACATGACCCTCAGGCAGATCGGCGAGGCCAACGGCAAATCCCCCCAGGACATCTACGTCCTGGTCCGGGAAGCGGCCGTCGCGCCCAACAAGTGATGCCTGCCCGGGTCGCCAGGCCGTGGACGCCGGTTGGGAAACGAAATGTCGTAAAAAAAATCCCCGAACGGGTGACGGAAGGTCAAAAGTGCCGTACCAAGATGACAGGCTGGGTTTGTCCGAAAACCTGTAACGACAAGGAAGGCCCATCATGAAAGTCAGCGCCCGTAACCTCATCCCCGGTACCGTCAAGGCCGTCAACATCGGCATGGTCAACGCGGAAGTGATCATCGACGCCGGCGGCGTGGAAATCGTGTCCGTCATCACCAAGGAATCGGCCGAAAACATGGGCCTCAAGGCCGGCGCTCCGGTCAAGGCCATGATCAAGGCCACCAGCATCATGGTCGTGACTGACTAGCAAGCCGCCTTGACGGCGACGTTTTTGGTCGTGAAAAGTCCCGCACAGGCATCGAGGTGCGGGACTTTTTTGTGGCGGCGCGGCTAGGCGGCGGCCACGATCAGGCTGAAGGCCGTGAAAAGAAACCAGACCGCGTCACCTTCCCGCAGTCCGAGGTCGGCCACGGATTGGGCCGTGCACAGGGCGCACATGGGCGTGCCGTTTTCCAGCTCGCCCAGGACCTCCACCGAGACCCCCCGATGGGTCAGGGTATCAATGCGGCCGGGCAACCGGTTGCCCGCGCCGATGCGGGACGGACGCGCCACCTCGGTCGCGACCAGGATATCGGGCGCCTTGACCATGGCGGTCAGGGACGCGCCCTCGGCAACGGCCAGCCGCTCGAAACTCTCCGTGGTGATCATGGCCACAAGCTCGGTCGCATCGCGCAGGCGCAAACGGATTTCCGTCATGATGGGCGTTTTGTGGACATGGTCGAGAGAACCGAAAAAGGCATTGCGCGCGCTGGATTGATACATGGGCGTTTGCTAGCAGGGATTGTTGCGCTTGTCATCCGCACCGGCGCACAGTCCCGCGACAGCCGCGATCAGTGGGTCAAGGCGTCCTGACGGTCGAGAAACGCCTCCACCACCCGGGCCAGATCACCCGGCATCTGGTACATGAGCCAATGGCCGGCGTCGCTGAACCGGACAAGCCAGGCTCCGGAAATCTTCTCGGCCAAGGCCAGGCTCTGCGCCGGCGGGGTGATGGTGTCCTCCCGGCCCACGACCAACAACACCTCCTTGTCCAGCCCGGCCAGGCGGTCGCCGAACCCGGCCCAGCCGGCAATGGCGTCGCGCTGGCGGCGCATGGTGTCCGGATTGGGGGCAATGGCCGGTTTGGGCAGGCGGGTCACGGCATCGGGATGCGCCACAGCCCAGGCTCGCGGGAAAAGCTGGGCCACAAAGGCCTCCCCGGACATGCGGCGCAGTCCGTCGACCGCTTCCGTCACCACCGCCGGATCGGCGGCCGCGCCATAGGCCACCACCCGGTCCACGGCCTCGGGATGGCGCAAACCCAGTTCCAAGGCGGCCATCGCCCCCATGGACCAGCCCAGGACATCGGCCCGGGGGATGCCCAGGGCCGCCAGGAGCCCGGCCGCATCATCGGCCAGCCGGTCCATGGTATAGGCCTGCCCGGACGCGGTCGACGTCCCCATGCCCCTGTTGTCGAACAGGATCAGCCGATGGTGCCGGGCCAGCGCGGTCAAAAGCTCCGGGTCCCAGGTATCCATGGTGCAGCCGTACCCGGTGATGCACAGCAGGGGTTTGCCGGAACCCAACATCCGGTAACCGAGCACCACGTCGTCCACGGCCACGGTTTGGGCCGGCAAGACCGCCTGGGGGGCCACAGCTTGGTCGGACCAAGCCGGAACCGGAACGGACAGGACAAAAAACAACGCCACCCAGGCAAGCAAAGGGACCAATCCACGCTGGTTCATGAAGGCATCCTCCTGGAAGTGACGGAAGCACCCAGCCCCAGGCCTGGCCGGGATGCCTCGCCGTAGTCGCTCCGGCCTGAGTCCAGGCGACCTTTTGCCCCCTGCCCGACAGCCCTCGCATGACGTGGGAGCACCGGAAACGTCGGCGTGCCGGCAAGATTCCGGCAAAACAGAGGCAACTGCAAGCACGCGTAAGCGGGAACCGCTTTTTGCTAGGCGCGACTCGACCGGATTGTCACACGCAACATACACGTAATAATGGCATTCTACAACGGCGACAATCTGCAACCGACAGAAAAGCGGTTGAAAAAGCTCCCCCCACAAACGGTGAACGCACAGACAGAATGGCCGCGATCCGGAATATTTCGGCAGGATGACAAGGCGTCCTGTCTTTGGTAGGAGAGGGGGATGGAATGGATACTCGCCCTAGGCCTTGTCCTAGGCATCACGCTCTTGGGCATCATGTATATTTTCAAAGCGAAAACCCATCGCACCTTCCGCCTGCGCGGGCGTTTCGACTTTGCGCAGTTTAAAAACCGCGAGCTCTCCAAACGCGGTGTCTTTGACCGGACCGGATGGTGGAAATAGTTTGGCGAGCCACGCGTCGGTCGGAAACGTCACGGCGTAACGCGCCCGCGTCCCTGCGTGCGGCATAGCCACCACCTCCCCAGGGTCCCACGCTCCCGCCCCCAGCCTGACCGGCCTAGCCCACCAAGCCTGCCCGTGCCCACGGGGTGGGACCGGCCATCCCGCGTTTTTCGGGTTGACCGCTGTAACCTTTGCCGCCCGCCTGCGACTCAAGGATATACAAGGTCTTTATCCCCGGGTCTGCGGTGTTGCTTCTTGCGAACAAAACAAGCCACTGCGACACGCTTTGCCGTTTCCCGTGCGCGCCGCATCCAGTAACTTCCAGAATACTTCCGTCAAACGCCTTGCATCACGGTTCCTGAGAAGAAGAATTCCTCAAGAAATGTGCTCTCTGAAAAAAAGAAGTCAGGCATCACTTGGGGATTTCCAGCCACAGGGGGTGCGGAAACGCCTCTCCTCGGTGCTTCTAAAAGGCAGGCATTGGTCCGAATTATGCTTTATAAAAAGCAAGCCCGGCGGAAAAGATCAGGCACAAACGTAAAAACAAAGAGGATAGCACTATGTTGCGAAGAATTTTATCCCTGTGTCTGTGTGCCTTGCTGTTGTCGACGGGCATGGCCTTCGCACAGCCGCCCGGCGGGCCGGGTCATGGCCCTGGCCACGGTCCAGGCCACGGTCCAGGCCATCATCCAGGGCCCGGTCCAGGACCTGGCCCCGGTCCCAGGCACCATCATGGCGGTCCCGGACCGGGCGCCGATGCCGGGTTAGCCCTGGGTGCCGCGGTCCTGGGCGGCATCATAGGCGGCGCCCTGGCCTCCCAGCCGGCCCAACCTGCTCCTCCCCCGCCTCCGCCGGCGGACTACTATCCCCCGCCGCCTCCGCCGGACGACTATCCCCCGCCCCCACAGCCTGAGTACGGTTGGTAGCGGGCCCCCAAAAGGAGACGCCCCCACCTGGGGGCGTCTCCTTTTGGGGCCGGCCTTTCACCTGCGACACCGCGTGGACATGGCACACCCCGTCTCGAATATTTGCCGCTATTTCGACGATGTGACGACGGACAGTGCCGCGACGGCCCCGTTGCGACCTTGACCAGACACGCCACGGGAGCCTAGAAAATCATGCACCCCTCGTTTTGGACCCAGGCCCGGTTTGCGGGTACGGACGGCGTGTTTCCCCTGTGTCCGTTCGCCGCGAAGCCCCTGTGCGAGGTACCCTATGAAGCGGCTTCTTCTGGCCTTCCTTCGCGAGACCCGAGGCGTCACCAGCAGCGAATACGCGCTCCTGGCCGCCGGCATCGCCGGCGGCCTTTTCGCTGTGGTGGCCGTATTTGGCCTGTCCGTGCGCGACTTGTTCCAGGCGGCCGTGCAGAGCTTCCAGGGCGGCCCCTAACCCGCGCCGCAATCCCCGGGTCAGAGCAGATAGCCCTCGCGCTCCAGATAGAGCAGCACTTCCTGAACCGCCTCCCCCGGGGACAAGGCCGTGGTGTCAAGCGTGATCTCGGGCGCGACCGGCACTTCGTAGGGATCA
>Ga0268360_1002286_pt1 | contig 15508 bp, 9 predicted proteins | sample BioMet11_FD_192465 | JGI IMG/M metagenome (GOLD analysis project Ga0268360, IMG submission 192465) | Sewage microbial communities from Oakland, California, United States - Biofuel 11 (Illumina Assembly) | ecosystem: Engineered > Wastewater > Sewage > Unclassified | place: USA: California... | reverse complement strand
ACAAGGTCCGCGTCATCGACAATCCGGTCGGCGGCAGTTTCGGCTGCACCATGAGCCCGCATCTGGAAGCCGTGCTCATGGCCTGCTGCCTGATCCTCGACCACCCGGTGTGCCTGCACTTCGACTACGCCGAGCAGTCCTTTTTCACCGGCAAGCGCGCCACGAGCTATTTCAACGTGCGCCTGGCCGCCGACGCGGACGGCAAGCTCACGGCCATGGAATACGATTTCCTGTTCGACCACGGCGCCTACCACGACGGCACCTCCGATCCGCTCATCGAGAAGGGCTTCCGCTGGTGCGGCGCGGGTCTGTACTTCCCCAACGTCCGGGGCGTGGGCCGCATCTGCTGTTCCAACCATGCCTTCGGCACGGCCTTCCGGGCCTTCGGCTCGCCCCAGGCCCTGTTCGCCACCGAGCAGCTCGCCGACATGCTGGCGGAAAAGGTCGGCCTGGACCCGCTGGAGTTCCGCTACCGCAATACCTACTGGCCGGGCACGACCATGACCTCGGGCTGCACCATGGACGTGCATCCCTTCCCCAAGCTCATCGAGCTGATGCGGCCCAAGTACCAGGCCGCCTTGGATCGGGCCAAAAAGGAATCCACACCCGAGAAAAAGCGCGGCGTGGGCCTGGCCTTCGGCATGTACGACAGCTCGTTTAGCTGCAACGACTTCTGCGAAGTGACCCTCGAACTCAATCCCGACAACACGGTCACCCTGTACTGCGGCTGGCACGACATGGGCCAAGGCGCCGATGCCGGGGCCCTGGTCCTCCTCCACGAGGCTCTGCGCCCGCTGGGCCTTGCGCCAGGCCAAATCCGGCTGGTCTTAAACGACACGGCGCTCCACGGCTACTACGGCGCGGCCGCCGGCAGCCGGTCCCACTACATGGGTGGCAAGGCCATGATCGACGGCGCCAACCAGCTCATGGAGGCCATGCGCAAGGCCGACGGCACCTACCGGACCTTTGCCGAGATGACCGGGGAAAACATCCCGGTGCGCTACACCGGCAAGGCCAGCACCGTGGGCTATTCCTCGCCCTGCGATTTCAACACCATGCAGGGCGATCCCAACCCCACCCACACCTACGGCCTGTTCATGGCCGAGGTCGAGGTCGACACCGGAACCGGCAAGACCAAGGTGGTCAAAATGACGCTGCACGCCGACTTCGGGCCCATCGGCAGCAAGCTCGTGGTGGACGGCCAGATGTACGGCGGCATTGCCCAGGGCATCGGCCTGGCCCTCACCGAGGACTTCGTCGATCCGGCCAAGGACGTGACCCTCAAAGCCCAGGGCTTCCCCTACATCCTGGACATCCCGGACGACATCGAGCTGGAATACACGGAAACGCCACGTCCGACCGGTCCGTTCGGCTCCTCGGGCTGCGCCGAGCTGTCGCTGACCTCGGGCCATGTGGCCATCGCCAACGCCATCTACAACGCCACGGGCGTGCGCCTCTACGAGCTGCCGCTCTCGCCCGACAAGGTCCTCAAAGGCCTCAAGACCCTGGAAAGGGGTGGCAAGATCCTGCCGCCGCCCAGGTACTACCTCGGCAGCGACATGTACGAACGCCTCGACGCCCTCCGGGAACACCCGGTCGTGACGGCGGAGGAAAAGAACTGAGCGGGTGGAAGAAGGGGGCGGGAGGACGCCTCCGGCGGCCAAAGGGCAGGGCCCTTTGGAATCCCGAAAAGGGAAAAACCGTCCGTGGCGCGTACAATCGCTGTCGCGCCATGGACGGGCGTCCGATGAGGGGAAGCCCATGAAGCTGAAAGGACTGACCGCTTGGGAGGAACGCTGCACCCAGGAGGCCCCACCCCAGTGCACGGCCGCCTGCCCCCTGCACCTGGATGTGCGCGGCTTTTGCGGCCACCTGGCCCGCCGGCACTGGGACAAGGCCTGGAGCCTGCTCGCCCGGACCTTGCCCCTGCCCGGCCTGCTCGCCCGGCTGTGCGACGCGCCCTGCCGCACGGCCTGCCTGCGCAGGGACCTGGGCGGCGCTTTGTCTATTGGCGCGCTGGAGCGGTTTTGCGTCGACGCGGCCCGGCCGGTCGGCCCACCGAGGCCGCTGCCCGCGCGGCACTGGCCCGTGGCCGTGCTCGGCTGCGGCCTCGGCGGCCTGTGCGCGGCCTGGGAACTCGCCCGCCGGGGCTTCGAAGTGACGCTTTTTCGCACGGCCCTGGCCGGAGTCCCGGACGATCTGCCCCGGGCGGCCGTCGCAACCGAGTTCGAGAATCTGGAGCGGATGGGCGTGGAATTCGCCCCGCTCCCGACGGCGGATGCCGGTCTCGTCGAGGCGTTGCGGCGGGATTTCCGGGGCGTGTGCGTCGATGGCGACGCCCTGCCCGAGCTTGTGGCCGGACTTGGCGAACCAGACGCCGTCACCTGCGGCACGGGGCGCACCGGGCTTTTTGCCAACCGGCCCGGCGAGGCGTCTTATGCCCTGCGGGCGGCGGTCGGGCGCCGGATCGCGGTGTCCATGGAGCGGTTCCTGCAGGGCATCGCCCTGGGCACGGCCCGGGAAGGCGAAGGCCCGTACCACTCCCGCCTGGTCACGGACGTCTCCGGGGTGGCCGCCGTCCCGGCCGTCGCTCCCGGCGCAGGTTTCACGGCGGACACGGCCGCAGCCGAGGCCGGCCGGTGCCTCGACTGCCAATGCCTGACCTGCGTCAAGCACTGCGTCTTCCTCACGCACTACAAATCCTATCCCAAGGCCTACGCCCGGCAGATCTACAACAACAGTTCCAATGTGGTGGGCATCCGCCAGGCCAATACCATGATCAACTCGTGCATGCTGTGCGGGTTGTGCGAGGAGCTGTGCCCGGGACATTTTTCCATGGCGGCCGTCTGCCTGGACGCGCGCCGGATCATGGTGGGCCAAAACCGCATGCCACCCTCGGCCCACGAATTCGCCCTGCGCGACATGGCTTTTGCCAATGGCGAGCACTGCGCCCTGGCCCGCCATGCCCCGGGGGCGATATTTAGCCGCTATGTCTTTTTCCCCGGCTGCCAGTTGACCGCCTGCGATCCGGACGGCGTGGCCGCCGCCTACGCGGACCTGCGCCGCCGGCTCGGGGAGGTGGGACTGCTCCTTTCCTGCTGCGGCGCCCCGGCCCGTTGGTCCGGGCGGGAGGCGCTCTTCCGGGAAGCCATGGCCGCTCTGAGCGCGCAGTGGCAGGGGCTAGGCCGGCCCGACCTCATCGTGGCCTGCCCGAGCTGCCGGACAAGCCTGGCCGAGGGCCTGCCCGAAGCGTCCCTCATCTCCTACTGGTCCCTGCTGCGGACCATCGGCCCGCCCCGGGAGGCCATGGCCCTCGATGGGCGCCGGCTGGCCATGAACGACCCCTGCGCCGCCCGCCACGACGCGACGGTGCAGCGCGATGTCCGGGCGTTGCTTGCGGAATGCGGCGTGGCCCCGATCGAGCCGGCCCTCACCGGCCGGACCACCGAATGTTGCGGCTACGGCGGACTCCTCGTCGAAGCCAACCCGGAACTCGGGGCGAAGGCGGCCAGGCATCGGGCCGAGGCCTTTGCCGGAGATTGCGTCACCTACTGCGCCATGTGCCGGGACATGCTGGCCAAGGCCGGCCAGCGCTCCCTACACCTGCTCGATCTGCTCTTTCCGCGAACGGCCGATCCGGCTGGTCGTCCGGCCACCGGCTATTCCCTTCGCCGGGAAAACCGGGCGCGCCTCAAGGAGCATCTGCTCGCCGACCTCTGGCAGGAACCGACGACCGCGCCCAAGGCGACCTTCGAGGCCGTTGCCATGACCTGCACCGAGGAGGCGGCGCAACACATGGAGGAGCGGCGCATCCTCACGTCCGACATCCAAAAGGTCCTGCGCCACGCAAAGGAAACCGGTCAGCGCTTCGTCAACGCGGAGACGGGGCACTGCCTGGCCGGATACCGGCCGGCGGTCGTGACGTACTGGGTGGAATACGCGGTCACGCCGGCGGGCTACCGGGTCCACGACACCTGGAGCCACCGTCTGCAATTCACCGAGGGCCAGGGGGCAAACGCCGTGCAGGTGCCCGAGGCCGCAGCCCAGGGTTGGAAATGCGCCGCCTGCGGCGGTGCACTGGTCGATCGGGAGGTCGCCATGCAGTACCTGGACGGGCTGTTCCATGTCGTCCTGCCCGGCTGTCCGCAGTGCGGCCAGGTGCTTGTGGCCGAGCGGCTGGCCCAGGGCAAGATGCGGCAGGTGGAGTCGCTGCTCGAAGACAAATAGGCCGCGCGGCCAGGCACACCCCCACGCAACCGCATCACGCCCCGAGGAAAGGGGCTTGGCCCCCTCTCCCGGTTTGCCGGGCAACGGTGTACACCGGCCGGGTCAGGCGAAAGAAAAGGAGCGTGTCCCATGCCGACCCTGTATGCGACCCTGGCCCGCTACAACCGCTGGGCCAATGCGCGTCTGTACGCGGGAATGGAAAAACTCGGCCCGGAGCAGTTGGTGACCCAAAGCGCGGTCAATTTCGGTTCCATCCTGGCCATCGCCAACCACCTGGTCCTGGCCGACCGGCTGTGGCTCAACCGGTTCACCGGCCAAGGCGCACCCATGACCACGGTGGACGCCGTGCCCTATCCCGACCTGGCCAGCCTCACCGCCGCCCGGCTGGTGGAGGAGGACCGACTCCTGGCCCTGGTCGACGGCCTTGACCCGGCCCGGCTCGAAACCATGCTCCACTACGTCACCACCGACGGGACGCCCTGCGCCCTGCCTTTCGCGATGTGCCTCATGCACTGCCTGAACCACCAGACCCACCATCGGGGACAGATCCACGGCCTGCTTGGCCCCTGCGGCATCAAGGCGGCGGATATCGATCTGCTCGGCTACCGCCGGGAAGCCCAGGCCGGCTGCTTGCGGCAAGGTGGATGAGCCAACGCGCGCGGAAGATTGCCAGCCAGCCGCCCCCGTTGCTCGTGAACAGGTTCGGGAGCCCATGCCCTAGCGCTGACGGCCCGCACGGTGTTGCCGCGCCAGGGGGATCACAGGTCGCGGTAGGTCTTTTTGAGCAGCAGCGCGTCGTATTCGAGCATGGGGTCCTCGCAGATGACGCAGCCTTTCACCCCGTATGCGCGCAGGGCCTTGAGGCAGGCCGTGTAGTCGAAGTCGCTTTCCCCCAGGGAGAGATGGCGTTTTTCGCCTTTTGGCCCGTATTCGATGCCGCTTATGTGGATATGCATGTCGGCCAGGGCGGCGGGGCCGAGCGTGTCGGCGACGGCCCGCAAGACCTTGGCGAAATCCGCCTCCCGCCGCAGCACCCCGTTGCCCCGGGCGTGGATGTGGGAAAAGTCGATGCACGGCTTGCACGTGGCCACTTCCCGGCACAGGCCGGCCAATTCCTCGATGGTGCCGAACTGCGTCCCCTTGCCGGTCGTTTCCAGGCGGTAGTCGATACCCAGGTCCGGCAAACGGCGCAGGTTGTCGCGGATGGTGGCAAAGACCTGCTCCGCCGGTTGGCCGAGGTAATAGCCGGGGTGAAAGACCAGGCTGCGACCGTCCACCAGGGCCAGGGCTTGCCCCCCCTGTCGGATGCGGTCCAGGGACGCGTCCTGCTTGTCCGGCTCGGCGGCGTTGAGGTTGATGTAGTAGGAGGCGTGGGCGGAAAGGAAGAAGTCGTTTTCCTTTTTGCTGCGCAAAATCGCGTCACGGTTTTTGGCGGTGACGTTGACGGACCGGACGAACGGCAACTCCATGGCATCGAGGCCGCACCGGCGCAAATACGGGATCGCCGTGGCGTAGGCGAATTTTTGCCTGCCATCGCCGCGCGGCAGGCCGGATATGCCAAAAAGAAGCGTGTCCATGCTGTCGTTGCGCGCGGAGGGCTGTCACGACCGGCCCCCGCGCGCGAGACCGACCGCCTACACCATTTCCCGGCCTTTCGCGACCGCCCCAGGCCCCGGCCTCCCGCCCCCTTACCCGGGCAAGTTGAATTTGCACATCTTGCGGTAGAGGGTTTTGCGGCCGATGCCGAGCATTTTGGCCGCCGCGGTCCGGTTTGAGTGCACATGGTTGAGGACCCGCAAAATGAGGTTGCGTTCGCTTTGCTCCATGGTCGGGAAGGCCCCCCCACCCTCGGCGCCGTCAAAGGACCGGACAATGTCCTGGGGCAGGTTGGCCGTGGTGATCAGGTCGTTCTCGCACAGGATGATAGCCCGCTCAATGACGTTTCGCAGCTCCCTGACGTTGCCCGGCCAGTGGTAGGCCTGGAAGCATTCCTCGACCTTCGGGGAGAGCTTGTACGGCGGCCTGTCCGGATAGATGTGGCCCAGGAAATACTCGGCCAGGGCCGGAATGTCCTCTTTTCGCTCCCGCAAGGGCGGGATATCGATGCGAAAAATGTTCAGGCGGTGATAAAATGCCTCGTGGAAGTGTCCGATCTCCACCTCCTTGGCCAGGTCGCGGTTGGTGGCGAACAGGAACCGGATGTTCGCCTTGCACTCCTCGGTCTCCCCCACCCGCCGGTAGGTATGGGACTCGAGCAGTCGCAGCAGCATGGACTGGAGTTCCAACGACAGCTCGCCGACCTCGTCGAGGAAAAGCGTACTGTTATTGGCCAGCGAGAGCAGGCCTTCCCGGGATTCGGTGGCCCCGGTGAAGGCGCCCTTGCGGTAGCCGAACAGCTCGCTGCGCAACAGCTCCTTGTTGAAGGTGCCGCAGTTCTTGATGACGAGCGGCCTGTCCGCGCAGGCACTTTGATCGTGGATGGTGTTGGCCACCACATCCTTGCCCACGCCGCTTTCACCGGTGATAAGCACGGGAGCCTGGGTGGGCGCCACCTTGCCGATGAGGTAGGTAAGCTGCTTGATGGCCAAGGAATGGCCGATGAGCTTGCACTCCGGCTTGGCGGCCGTGGTCCGGCGCAGGATACGGTTTTCCCGCTGCAACCGGGAGCGTTGGTAGGCCTTTTCGATCACAAGCTTGATGCGTTCCAGGGAAAACGGCTTGGTGATGTAGTCGTAGGCTCCCATTTTCATGGCTTCGACCGCGGAGGACACCTCGGCATAGGCGGTGATCATGATCACCTCCACATCGGGCAGGCGCTCCCGAAACCGTTCGAGCAAATCCAGGCCGTTGCTGTCGGGCAGGCGGATGTCCAGCAGCACGACATCGAAGTCCTGCTCGGCGGTGAGGCGCAGGGCCTTTTCGGCCGTGCCGGCCGTGGTCACCACCCGATCCGGGGCGGCCAGGGCCTTTTGGGCCAGGCGGCGGATGGAGGGCTCGTCATCGACCACCAGAAGATTGATGGCTCCGGTTGTATACATGGTTGTTCGGACCTATTGCACCAGATAGGGCAGGATGACCTCGAAGACCGAGCCCTTGTTCGGTTCGCTTTCCACACTGATCTCCCCGCCGTGCTTCCTGATGATGTTGTAACAGGTGGACAGGCCGATGCCGATGCCCTGGCCCGGGGGCTTGGTGGTAAAAAACGGTTCGAAGAGCTTGTCGATGTGCTCCGGGGAGATGCCGGCACCGGTATCGGCCACCTCCAGGACCACGAGGTTGTCCCGAACCCGGGTCTTGATCCGGATATGACCGGAGTCGCCCACGGCATACAGGGCGTTACCCACGAGATTGAGCAGGACCTGCATGAGTTCCCCGGGATGGCCGAGCACCATCGGGTCGTCCACGCCCAGGTCCAGGGTGATGCGGTCCTTGGGCAAGCGGCTGAGCTTGGGGCCGAGCAGCTTGATGCAATTGCCCACGATGTCGTTGAGGCTGATCGCGGTCAGCCGCCTGATCTCGCGGTGGCCAAAGGTCAGGAGGTTTTGGACGATCCCCGAGCAGCGGCTGCATTCCTTGAGGATGGTGCCCAAAAATTCGCTGCAATCCTCGAACAGGGCTGCCGCCTTCTCGTCGTTTGGCACCAGCGCCTCGAGTTCGTTCAGGCGCAGGACCAGGGTCTCGGCGAACCCGCTGATGCTCGTAAGGGGATTGTTGATCTCGTGAGCCACGCCCTCGGCCAGGACGCCGACCGTAGCCATGCGCTCGGACAGGAAAAACTTGGCTTGGAACTGCTTTTCCAGGGTCACGTCCCGCTGCAAAAGCAAAATCCGATCCGGTTTGTCCTCGCTGCCTCGCATCACCGAGGCGGTGCACTCGATCTGGCGGTTCTCGCCGCACCGGCTCAGGATCTGCAGGCTGCGCGAGACCCGGGTCGCGCTTTCCATGGCCAATTCGATGGAACACGGGGAACAAGGTTCTTCCCGGCCCTTGAAGATCTTGTGGCAGGGGAGCCCCGTCGGTTCGACGCCCGGATAGACGTCATAGAAGGACTTGTTGACCGAAAGCACTTTTTTGTCCGGGGAGATGACGGCCATGACGTCGGGGATGCCGTCCAGAATGGTTTGGATGTCCCGGCGTTTCTGCTCCAACTCGCGATTGGAGGCCTCAAGCTCCCGGATCTTGCGCTTGACCTCCTTGAAAAAACCGAGCTTGACCGTTTCGATGCCGCTTATGTCCGCGAGCTTGGCCTCCGGTCGCATCACCAGACTCCGTAGTAAAGGTTCAAGATGCCCTTCCAGGTGGCCGGCCGGGGATTGGTGAGCAGGCAAATGTCCTTGGCGGCGTTGCGGCTCATTTTGGGGAGCATGGTGTTGTCGGGCAGGACCTCGCGCAACCGCGTCGGCAGGCCGATCTCCTCCCGGAACCGCTCCAGGGCGTCGATGCCGGCCTCGGCCGTGGCGGAATCGCTCCCCAGGCGCTCTCCGGTGAGAATCCGTCCGATCACTGCCATTTTTTCCAGGCAAACCGGCAGATTATACCGCATGACGCTCGGCAGGAGCAGGGCATGGGAAATGCCGTGCACCACGTCGTACATGCCGCCCAGGGCATGGGCCAGGGCATGGCCCAGGCCGACGCTGGCGTTGGTGAAGGCCATGCCCGAAGCCAGGCCGGCCACGGCCAGCTGCTCCAGGTCGTCGAGGGACAGGGTCTCCAGGGCCGGCCGGCTGTGGCGCCAGAGCAGGTCGAGGCCCTTCAAGCTTTGCACCTCGGTGAGCGGATTGGCCAGGGGCGACAAATAGGACTCCACGGCGTGGGCCAGGGCGTCGAACAGCGGCGCGAGGAGCAATTCGCGACTGAGGGTGCCGAGCAGGTTGGGGTCGGTGATGGAGATGTTGGGGACCAGGGTCCGGCTGATGATGGTCATCTTGATGCGCCGGTCCACGTCGGTGACCACCGCGAACTGGGAGATGTTGGATTCGCTGCCCAGGGTCGTCGGGATGAAAATCATGGGTGGCAGCGGGTTTTTGACCTGGTTGGCCCCCTCGTAGTCCTTGATCTCCCCGCCGTTGCTGGCCACCAGGGCAATGCCCTTGGCCGCGTCCATGGGACTGCCCCCGCCGAGGGCCAGGACCACGTCCGCGCCGGTCCGGCGGTACAGCTCCACCCCTTGTTTAACCTGATAGTCCTTGGGGTTTTGGGCCACTTCGCGGCAATAGGCGAAATCCAGGCCCTCGCCTTTGAGAACGGCCATGAGCCGGTCCACCCAGCCGGCCGCCTCCACCCCCGGGTCGGAAACGATGAAAATCCGTGAGGCACCGAGCTGTTTGGCGCACACGCCGGCGTATTCGAGACTGCCCCGGCCGAAAATGATTTCCGGGATGGTGAACTTGTAAATACCCATGGTTCTCGCGACCTTTGGTCTTGGTGTTGCGGCCAGGGGGCCGTCCTGCTTTTGCGGGCCCACACCGACGCTGCGCACCGGAGGGTCACTGTGCCCCATCCCCTCCGTTGCGCCTGACGCGCGCCGCCTGACGGCGCGGCCCTCGAGCCCGACATACCCAGGCGCGTCTGTCTTTGATCTCCGGCTTTCACCCTCACGACGGCCGTCCGCCCAAGCAGTTCTGAGAATCCTTTTGATATTGCCTAGTTGCTCGCCTCTCTTCTGTCAACCCCAGGCCGACCATGTCACCCTGACCCGCTTGAGATGCGCCAGCAGGGTCACTGTGACCCGATTTTCGAGCCGGCCGTGTCCTCACCGTGACCATGTTCCTGGTCCCGGCCGCGTGGGCGATTTTAAATATGCTAAAAATAGCCAGCAATACCACGCCGCTCTCCCGACGCCGCAGCGACCACGGTCCCGTTCCCCGATCCGGACCGATCCTTGGTCTTGTTCTTGCTCTTTGGGAATGCAACCAGAGGCCGTAAGACTTCAGCATGCCACAGGAGGCCGTTGTGAGGAAAAATCTATTCAAGCGACTCGCCAAGTCGCCGACGGATCATGAAGAACCTGAAAAGCAAACCGAAGGATCGGATGACAAGAATTCCCAGCAAAATGGCCTTATAAGCCGCAGAAAGATGCTGAAGGTTCTGGGCTTGCAGGTTGTTGCCGGGACAGTTGCCGTCAATGCCATTGCCGCTCCAAGGAATTTTAATCCAAAGCACTACAATCGCGGGATCACGCCGGACCAGCTGCCGAACACCAAGGCCTGGCTCACGACCAACCCCACCCAGTGCGTGGGCTGCCGCACCTGCGAAATCGTCTGCTCCCTGGGTCATGACGGCCAGTGCCAGCCCGCTCTCAGCCGCATCCATACGGACTACGACCCGACCAAGACCCTCGCCAAGCTGGCCGTCATGGCCGATGTCTGCCGCCAGTGCAACATGGCCGACTGTTACCTGGCCTGTGCCTACGATGCCCTGATCCTGGATAAGAAGACCGGAGCCCGCATCATCGACCCCACCAAGTGCACCGGCTGCGGCGAGTGCATGGCCGCCTGTCCTTGGGACATGATCGTCGAGAACAAGGCGAAAAGCACCTTCAGCAAGTGCGACTTGTGCGGCGGCGATCCGCAGTGCGTCAAATACTGTCCGGCCGATGCCCTGACCTTTGTCGATCTGCGCTGAACACTACCCAGCAGGAGTCTTGATCATGAATGGATGGACCGGAACAATACTGCGCGTCGATCTCAGCAACGGCAAGGTCACCAAGGAACAGACCGCCAAGTATATCGATTATACCGGAGGGATCGGCATCGGCTACAAAGTCATCTTTGACGAGGCCCCCCTGGCCGAACCCTTCAGCCCGGAAAGCCGGCTGGTCTTCGCCGTCGGCCCCCTGACCGGCACCCTGGCCCCGTCCACGGGCCGCTCCGAGGTCATCGGCATTTCGCCCCACGTCTATGCCCCGCAGTCCAAACACCCCCTGATCTCCCGCAGCGGCTTCGGCGGCTACTGGGGCGCCGAACTCAAGTTCGCCGGCTACGACGCCCTCATCATCCAGGGCAAGGCGCCACGGCCCGTGTTCATCAACATCGCCGACGACAAGGTGACCGTCGAGGATGCGGACTTCATCTGGGGCAAGGATACGTTCGCGGCCCAGGATGCCATCAAGCAGAAGCTCGGCGACGAGAAGGTGCAGATCGCCATCATCGGCCCTTCGGGCGAAAAACTGGTGCGCATCTCCCCGGTCATCCATCGCATCGGCAATGCCGCCGGCCAGGGTGGCTTCGGCGCGGTCATGGGCTCGAAAAACCTCAAGGCCGTGGCCGTGCGCGGCACGGGTGGGGTCAAGGTGGCCGACAAGGACGGGCTGGTCAAATACGTCAAAAGCGTGCGCGAATTCCAGCCCGGGCCCCTCGGGTCCACGCCCCTGTCCCATGGCCCCTTGAGCTGGACGGAAAAGTATATCGACCCCAAGGACATCAACAAGCAGGCCCTGCGCTTCGACCAGACCAAGAGCTGCGCCCCTTGGCTCAGCGAATACCATGTCAAGGCCCAGTCCTGCTACGCCTGCCCCCAAGGCTGCTATGCCTACATGAACGTGCCGGGCATGGGCGGCGGCGCGGTGAGCTGCACCCAATGGTTCTATTCCTGGATCGGCAACCGGGACAAGGCCACGTTTTTGGCCAACCAGCTGGCCAACCAGCTCGGCGTGGACACCTTCGAGATGTTCCCCATGATCCAGTTCGTCTGGTTTCTCCAGGACGAGCAGGTCAATGGCAAGAGCCTGCTGGCCCACCTCCAGGACAAGAAACTGGTCACGGCCGAACACGCGGCCGGCCTGGAAAAAGGCCACTATCCGCCCAAGGGCGAGCTGGGCGCGGACGGCCTGGTCACCCTCATGAACATGATCGCCTACCGCCAGGGCTTCCTGGGCGAGGCGCTGGGCGAAGGCTTCCGCCGGGCCATGGACATCGTCGCGGCCAAGTTCGAGTCCCTGGGGCTGCCCGCCGGGGCCAAGGCGGTCATGCGCTTCGAGAACATGGAAGGCATCATGGGCGGCGTGGTCGGCGGCAACGGAGGCTGGGGCATGTCCGCCCACTACGATCCCCGGACCTTCGGCTACTACTGGGCCGTGAACTTCGCCGTGGAGAACCGCGATCCCAACCGCCACGGCATGACCAACCTGCTGGAATGGACCGGCCTCACGTTCGAGCAGGCCATGCCCGTGGCCAAAACGATCTGGGGAGACGAGGTGGCCGTCAACGGCTTAAACGACATCAAGCGCAATCGGGACGTGCCGCTGGCCTGGAACGGCGACAAGTCGGCCAAGGCCAACGCCACCATCACCCGCTTCATCCACCTGCGCGGCTGTATCAAGGACAGCATCTCGGCCTGCGACTGGGTCTTCCCCATCATGACCAGCGGGCGCAAGGACCGGGCGTACACCGGGGACGTGTCCGTGGAGTACAAGCTGTTCGAGCTGGTCACCGGCGAGAAGATGACCCAGGAGAAGTTGAACGACCGGGCCGCGCGCATCTGGAACATGCACCGGTTGGTGACGGCCCTGGAATGGGGCGGCGGCAAGCCCGTGAACCTGCGCCAGGAACACGACCAGTTGCCCGAGCATTTCTTCGCTCCGGTGGCAGGCCGCGTACTCCCGGTCTATCCCGAGGCCGAGCCGCCGCATCCGCCCCTTGACCGGAAGCACTTCGAGGCAACCAAGGCCCACTACTACACCTACATGGGCTGGGACGCGGAAACAGGCCTGCCCCGGCGCGCCACCCTGGAAAAACTGGGCATGAAGGATGTTGCCGAGGCCTTCGAGGCCAAAGCCTTCCCGCTGCCTGCATAGCACCCCCATTGTTCCCTGCGAGCGCACGCGGGAATGCTGTGAACCGGGGTCCTCGACGCGTCCTCCCTGGACCCCGGTTCCTGTCACGAAAGGCGGACGACCTCCTTTGGCGCCGCCACAACCTCGCGCGAGACGCCCATGAAAACGCTCCTGCTCACGCCCCCCGCCATACGGCTCATGAATCCGGCCACCCTGGAGCCGGACTTGCTCCCGGCCAAAACCTGGGTGCCGCTGGGAATTGCCTCTCTCGCGGCCGCGCTGCGGGCGGGCGGCTTCGAGGCCGACCTGCGCGATCTGCACGACGCCGACTGGGAAGCGGTCCACGAGCTGCTTCTCGCCTCGAAAGCCGATGTGGTCGGCATCAGCTGCTTCACCTCCGAGCGCGTCAATGCCCTGCGCACCGCCGCCCTGGTGCGCCAGGCGCTGCCGGATGCGGTGGTGGTCATGGGCGGGCCCCATGCGACCTTGTTCCCGGAACAGATCCTGTGCCGCGGCGTCGTGGATGTCGTGGTTCTGGGCCAGGGCGAGGCAACCATCGTCGAACTGGCCGCCTGCCTGGACCGAGGCGGCGACCTCCGGGACGTGGCGGGGATCGTCTTTCGCCGCGAGACCGCGTTCCAGACCACCAAGCCGCGCCCCCATGACGACAACCTGGATGCGCTTGCCTTTCCCGAGTACGGGAGTTTCGATCTCGCGCAATACAAATCACCCGAGATCCCGGAGCAATACAGGAACCTGACCGGAACCCACGTCATCAGCTCGCGGGGGTGTCCCTACGCCTGCCATTTCTGCTCCGTGCACCATTTCTGCGGCGGACGCTGGGACTGCCGGTCTCCCGGCAACGTCGTCGACGAACTCGAACGGCTGGTGCAGGAACAAGGGGTGCGCCACGTCTACTTTTCCGACGACCTCTTCACCTTGAGTCCGCAGCGGACCATCGGCATCTGCCGCGAAATCCTGGAACGCGGCCTCGATCTCGTCTGGATGGCCGAGACGCGCGTGGACTGCGTCAGCGAGGACGTATTGCGCTGGATGCGCCAGGCCGGCTGCTACAGGATCTACTACGGGGTGGAATCCGGCAGTCCGCGCATCCTCAAGGCCGTGAACAAACGCTTCACCGTGGCCCAGGTGGTCCAGGCCTTTGCCCTGACGCACCAGGCCGGCATCGAACCCTGCTGTTTTCTGATGGTGGGGAACCCCGGCGAGACCCCGGAAACCATTGCCGAAACCATTGCGCTGATCCAGGCCATCCGGCCCGCGACCATGCCGACCATCGGCATCACCACGATCCTCCCCGGCACAAAAATCTACGAACGCGCCAAACGCCAGGGATTGATCAGCGACGACTTCTGGCTCACGGAGTCCCCTCCCCCGCTGTATACGGGCGAGCACGACCTGGATGATCTCATCGCCTTGCAGTTCCAGCTCACCACGGGCGTTTGCCCGGAGCTGGCCGAGCATTTGCGCGAAATGGGCTTCGACGAGGGTTTCCTGCAGCTGCGACGGCTGCAAAGCAGGCACGCGACAACCCTGTGACAGCCCGGATTTTGCCAATAGACGCTCCGCTTGCCTGCCGTGGCCACAGGGGGCCGGCTAACCATAGCGGCCCCAGCCGCGCGGTGGAACCAAACCCGAGCGGCCGGGGCTCCAGGACTGCAACGCGGGGCTTGCGCCGTTGGACAAAAACGGGAGCCCCCGACGGCCCAAGGGCGTCGCCCGTTGGAATGCCTTTTGGATTCCGCCCGTTTCCCCTGAAAAAAGGGCCCATGCTCATGGCACAGGCCCTTTTGGGGGAGGCGTCCGAAGGTTCGCGGTCTAGGGCTTCAGTCCCAAGGCTTGGCGCTTGGTCCGGATGCGGGCGTCGATCAAGTCCGCGGCCTTGACCGGGTCGCCTTCCACGGCAAAGCTCGCGCCGACGACACCTTCCAGGCCGGACACGGCCAAGTCCGTCACGGCCTTGCTGCCGAGGATGGGCGGGTTGACGCCAAGCACCGTGAAGATGCCGCTCGCCACGGCGTAAAGACCGATGGTCGCGGCTTTTTCGGAATACCATTCCGGCGCGGCGGCGGCCACGGGCAGATCGGAAATGTCCACCCCAAGGGCCGTGGCCAGCATGCCGCAAAGCTGCATGATCCGGGAGTTGTCCACGCAACTGCCGACGTGCAGCACCGGCGGGATGCCCAGGGCCTTGCAGACAGAGGACAGACCGGGGCCGGCCAGATCGGCGGCCTCGGGCACAAGCAACCCCTGCTTGCCGGCGGACACCGTCACGCAGCCCGTGACCAGGACGAGCAGGTCGCGCTTGATGCATTCGCGGATCAGATTGACGTTCTGGTAGTCGTGTTTCACCTTGGGATTGTTGCAGCCGACAATGCCCACGGCGCCGCGGATGCTGCCGGCCTTGATCGCCTCGATGAGCGGGGCGGCCGTACCGCCCAGGGCCGTGAGCACCGCCTCGTTGGAAAAGCCGGACATGATGTCCACGGG
>Ga0268360_1002281_pt1 | contig 15549 bp, 13 predicted proteins | sample BioMet11_FD_192465 | JGI IMG/M metagenome (GOLD analysis project Ga0268360, IMG submission 192465) | Sewage microbial communities from Oakland, California, United States - Biofuel 11 (Illumina Assembly) | ecosystem: Engineered > Wastewater > Sewage > Unclassified | place: USA: California... | reverse complement strand
CACCTGGATACCGATGAAGCCAACGCCGCCGGCTGCTCCGGCGAAGTGTACGGCGAGATCATCAAGTGACCCGCAGAACCTGTTGACCCTTTGCGCGGGGCCCGAAAGCAGCATTTCGGGCCCCGCGTCTCATACTTGCTTCGCCTTTTGGTGTACAAAAACAGATGACCCGCGCTTCGCCTGGACGGCATTGGGCCGCCTGGCGCCGTTCCGCTCTTGCTTTGCCAACAACCCCGGGTCCCCTGCCGGGTAAAAATACATTTTTTTGCCCCGCCCCGTCCGCGGGCGGGCATTCTGCCGGGCGGCGTTTTGCCCGGCCTTTCGCGAGGTGCACCATGAGAATCGGTTTGGACATCGGTTCCACCACCATCAAATGTGTGGCGCTGGACGACCAGGACCGCATTGTTTACAAGACTTATGAACGGCACTTTTCCCAGATCGTTGAAAAAAGCGCCGAGCTGCTGCAGCGCATCGCCAAAGAGATCCCCGGCAGTGAAAACGCGCTGATCGCCGTATCCGGGTCGGCCGGCATGGGCCTGGCCGACGGCTGCGGGCTGCCCTTTGTGCAGGAGGTCTACGCCACCCGCGCCGCCGCCCGCCGCCTGTGCCCCGGGGTGGATGTCATTGTGGAGCTGGGGGGCGAGGACGCCAAGATCCTGTTCCTTTCCGGCACCATGGAGGTGCGCATGAACGGCTCCTGCGCCGGCGGCACCGGCGCCTTCATCGACCAGATGGCCACCCTGCTGGGGGTCGAGACCTCCCAGATGAACGAGCTGGCCGAGGGCGCCCAGAAGACCTACCGCATTGCTTCACGCTGCGGCGTGTTTGCCAAGACCGACGTGCAGCCCCTGCTGAACCAGGGCGCCCGCAAGGAGGACGTGGCCCTCAGCATCTTTTACGCCGTGGTCAACCAGACGGTGGCCGGGCTGGCCCAGGGCCGCCCCATCAAGGGCAACGTGCTGTACCTGGGCGGTCCGCTGACTTTCTTCCCCCGGCTGCGCCGGTGCTTTGACGACACGCTGCACATCACCGGCACCTGCCCGGAAAATTCGCTGTACTACGTGGCCCTGGGCGCCGCCTACTGCGCCGACCGGCAGATCGCCCCGGCCGAGGCCGCCCGCCTGGCCGCCGAATACAGCGCCAAGGGCAATTTCAGCATGTTCCCGCCGCTGTTTGCCAGCCAGCAGGACTACGACGACTTCAAGTCCCGCCACGCCCGCGCCGCCCTGGAGCGGGCCGACCTGGAAACCGCCTCCGGCAAGGTTTACCTGGGGGTGGACGCCGGCAGCACCACGGTCAAGACCGTGCTGCTTTCCGAGGACGGCAAGCTGCTGTTTGAAAGCTACCAGTCCAACAGCAGCAACCCGGTGCCGCTGGTGAAGGCGGTGCTGGAGCAGCTGTACGCCCGCCGCCCCGACCTGCAGATGGGCGGGGCCACCGTCACCGGCTACGGCGAGGACCTGATCCGCAACGCCTTCCACATGGACTGGGGCGTGGTGGAGACCGTGGCCCACTTCACCGCCGCCAAAACCTTCATGCCCGACGTGGACTTCGTCATCGACATCGGCGGGCAGGACATGAAGTGCTTCAAGATCAAACACGGCGCCATCGACAACATCTTCCTCAACGAGGCCTGTTCGTCGGGGTGCGGGTCGTTTTTGCAGACCTTTGCCAACGCCCTGGGCTACACCGTGCAGGAATTTGCCGCCCTGGGCCTGCTGGCCCCCCACCCGGTCAACCTGGGCTCCCGCTGCACCGTGTTCATGAACTCGTCGGTCAAGCAGGCCCAGAAGGACGGCGCCACCGTGGGCGACATCTCGGCCGGGCTTTCCATCAGCGTGGTCAAAAACGCGCTGTACAAGGTCATCCGCGCCACCACCCCCGAGGAGCTGGGCCGCCGCATTGTGGTGCAGGGCGGCACCTTCCTCAACGACGCGGTGCTGCGCGCCTTTGAAAAGGAGCTGGGCTGCGAGGTCATCCGCCCCGACATCGCCGGCCTGATGGGCGCCTACGGCGCGGCCCTGCTGGCCCGCCGGAAGGCCCACGCCCGGGGCGACGCCCCCAGCACCCTGCTGACGGCCGCCGACCTGGCCGGCTTTGAGCACACCGTCAAGGTGGCCTCCTGCGGGCTGTGCAGCAACCACTGCCAGCTCACCATCAACCAGTTCGGCGGCGGGCGGCGGTTCATCGGCGGCAACCGGTGCGAACGCCCGCTGGCCCGCACCGGCGAAAAGAAGGAGCCCCTGAACCTGATGGCCGTCAAGCAGCAGATGCTGGCGGCCTACCAGCCCCAGCCCGGCCCCCGCGGCGACATCGGCCTGCCCTTCGGCCTCAATATGTACGAGCTGCTGCCCTTCTGGCACACCTTCTTCACCCGGCTGGGGTTCCGGGTGGTGGTTTCGCCCCCGTCCACCCGCGACCTGTACATCAAGGGCCAGTGCACCATCCCGTCGGACACCGTCTGCTTCCCGGCCAAGCTGATGCACGGCCACGTCCAGTGGCTCATCGACCAGGGGGTCAAGACCATCTTTTACCCCTGCATGAGCTACAACCTGGACGAGGGCCTGGGCGACAACCACTACAACTGCCCGGTGGTGGCCTACTACCCCGAGGTGCTGGCCGCCAACATGCCCGATGTTGAAACCGTCACCTTCATCAAGGACTACTTCGGCCTGCACCGGCCCAAGGACTTCCCCAAGCACATCTTTGCCTCGCTGCAGCGCCACATCGGCGGCTTTGACCAGCGCGAGGTGACCGAGGCCGCCCGCGCGGCCTACGCCGAATACGACCGCTACATGCTGGATGTCAAGCACCGGGGCGAGGCCATGGTGGCCCAGGCCCGGGCCGAGGGACGGCCCATCATCGTGGTGGCCGGCCGGCCCTACCACGTGGACCCCGAGGTCAACCACGGCATCGACCAGCTGATCGCCGGCTTCGGCGTGGCGCTGGTGACCGAGGACGCCGTGCTGGAGCACGCCCACAAGGAACACACCGGCGTGCTGAACCAGTGGACCTACCATTCCCGCCTGTACGCCGCCGCCCGCGAGGTCTGCCGCAACCCCGACATGAACCTGGTGCAGCTGGTCTCCTTCGGCTGCGGGGTGGACGCCATCACCACCGACGAGGTGCGGGAGATCCTGGAGGGTTCCGACAAGATCTACACCCAGATCAAGATCGACGAGATCACCAACCTGGGGGCCGTAAAAATCCGCCTGCGCAGCCTGCTGGCCGCCCTGGGCCTGGAGTAAGAGGAGGGGAACATCCCCATGGAACATTACGAGATCCCGGTCATCCCTCCCAAGCGGGAGCGGGACGCCACCGGCCGGGTGCTGTTCACCAAAGAGATGAAGAAGGACTTCACCATTCTGGCGCCCATGATGCTGCCGGTGCACTTCACCTTCATCCGCAATCTGTTTGAGCACTACGGCTACAACATGGTGCTGCTGGACACCACCGGGCCCGAGATCGTGCAGACCGGGCTGAAATACGTGCACAACGACACCTGCTACCCGGCGCTGCTGGTCATCGGCCAGCTGATCCACGCGCTGCAAAGCGGCCGGTACGACGTGACCAAAACCGCCCTGGTCATCACTCAGACCGGCGGCGGCTGCCGCGCCTCCAACTACATCCACCTGCTGCGCAAGGCGCTGAAAAAGGCCGGCCTGGACTACGTGCCGGTGGTTTCGCTGAACCTTTCGGGGCTGGAAAAGAACCCCGGCTTCGGCCTCACCCTGCACATGATGCGCCAGCTGCTGGCCAGCCTGATCTACGGCGACTGCCTGATGCTGCTGCGCAACCAGTGCGCCGCCTACGAGGTCACCCCCGGCCAAAGCGACGCCCTGGTCACCAGCTGGACCGACCGGCTGGTGGAGCTGATGGTGCAGGGCAAGGGCTGCGGCCTGGGCGACCTGCGCCAGCTGCTGCCTCAGATCGCCGCCGACTTTGCCGGGATAGAGGTGCGCCGCACCCCCAAGGTCAAGGTGGGCGTGGTGGGCGAGATCTACATCAAGTACGCCTCCCTGGGCAACAACGGGCTGGAAGAATTTCTGGCCAGCCAGGACTGCGAGGTCAACGTGCCCGGCATCACCGACTTCATGCTGTTCAAGGTGGACAACCGGCTGGAGGACATCAAGCTCTACGGCGGCAACCGGCTGAAGTACTTTCTGGTCAACAAGCTGTTCCGCTACATCTCCGCCATGCAGCAGATCCTGATCGGCGCCATTTCCACCCAGCCCTGCTTCACGCCGCCCAACCCCTACAGCCACCTGAAAGAGCTGGCCGGCGGGGTCATAGGCTACGGCAGCAAGATGGGCGAAGGCTGGCTGCTGACGGCCGAAATGCTGGAGCTGGCCGAGCACGGCTACGAAAACATCGTCTGCACCCAGCCCTTCGGCTGCCTGCCCAACCACATCAACGGCAAGGGCATGGTGCGGCGCATCACCGAAATTTTTGAAAACGCCAACATCGTGCCCATCGACTACGACCCCAGCGCCACCCGCGTCAACCAGGAAAACCGCATCAAGCTGATGCTTTCCATCGCGCGGGAGCGGCTGGCCGCCGGGCAGGCCCCCGACCAGGCCCCTGCCCAGGCCCCCGACCGGACCTCCGCGCCGGCCGAAGCCCGGCCCGCCGCGGTGTGAACCGCCCGACAAAAGCACAAACCGCCCCCCGCGGCCGCGGGGGGCGGTTTTTTGTGTGCGGTAAAACGGCGCGCGGGGCGAAAAAACGCTGGCCGCTGCGGCGCCCCGGCATGAAAAAAGCCCGCCGCAGGGCACAGGCCCGGCGGCGGGCGGTGTAAAGTTCTTTGCCGGGCTTTCTGTTACGAAAGCGGCGGGGTGGAAAGCAGCCTGACCAGCCCCTGGTAGTCGGGGCTTTCCAGCGGCAGCGAACGCACCGGTTCGGCGATGTCGGTGAGGGTGTGGGCGTCGGAATTGGTGATGATGCGCTTGCCCGCCGTGATCTCGCGGTTGTGGGGGTCCCTGAAGAACAGCTCGGGCCGGTAGACCTCCAGGGTGGGGTGGGGCAGGTCGGGGGGCAGAAAGCCCAGGGCCGCGATGACGCTGTTGCTTTGGCGGTCGATGTGGGCCGGCCAGCAGAACCCGCCGAAGCGGCGGGCCAGCGCCCAGGTCTCGTCGATGGAGATGCTGGTGGCGTTGATGAGCAGCATGTTTTCCACGCCGGTCACCCGGTCGTCGGCATCCATGATGATCTGTTCGCCGAAGATCTCGTGCCGGTTTTCCACCTTGTTCAGGCGGTCGTAGACATAGGCGTCGAAGGCCATGGCCCGGTCGATGTCGGGGAAGATGAAGACCACGTGGATCTCCTCGCTGGTGTTCAGCTCCAGCCCCGGCAGCACCGTGATGGGCAGCCCCCGGGCCACCTGCAGGGCGGCGGGGCAGTTGCGGGCGGTGTTGTGGTCGGTCAGGGCGATGATGTTCAGCCCCTTGAGCATGGCCATGTTCACCAGGTTGTTGGGGGTCATGTCCACGTCGCCGCAGGGCGAAAGGCAGGAGTGCATATGCAGGTCATAAAAATATTCCCTGGACACGGCCATCCTCCTTTGACGTTGGGCGGCGCCTTACAGCAGCGCCTTGACCTGGCTGGCTGCCTCAAAGACCGGCAGCGGGGTGCGCAGCACGTTGATGCCCTGCTCGCGGGCCTTCTGCAGGCCGGGGGCGTCCATGGGCACCCCTTCGCACAGCACGATGCAGGCCACGTCGGCCAGCGAGGCCACGGCCACGGCGTTGAGGTTGCCCATGACGGTGAACCAGGCGCTGCCGGCCGGGGCGCGGCCCATGACAAGGCTCAGCAGGTCGCAGCAGTAGACCCCTGTTGCCTCGCGGTCCTGGGCCAGGTTGGCGGTTTCAAACCCGCAGGCCCGGCACAGCTGTGAAACGGTCATGGCTGTTCCTCCTTGTTTTTGCCGTCGGCGGCCCCGGGGGCGGCCGGTTGGGCTTTCTCCTCCTGGTGGGCCTTGCCCTCGGCGGGGGCCAGGCGGGGCAGCAGGCGGCTGATCTTTTCAATTTCACTGGCCATGGACTGCAGCTGGTCGCGCACCACAAAGATGCAGGCTTCCTCGGTGGAAAAGCCCTTGGCCACGTCCTCGGCCAGGGCGCGGCAGGAAGGCGCCCCGCAGGAACCGCAGTCCAGCCCGCAGAAGTGCTTTTCGATCTTTTTGATCCTGGAAAGCATCTGCATGGAGGATTTGACGTCCTGGCCCAGCTGCAGCACCGGCTGGTACTCCACCGGGGCCTCCCACTGGACGTTTTGGGGCACGCCGGGGCCCACATGGTTGCAGGATACCGGGCGGTACTGGGTCAGGTGCTTGATCTTGGCTTCGGCGATGTAGGGGTTCTCCACCGTCAGCACGCCGCCCACACAGCCGGCGGAGCAGGCGTTGAGCTCCACAAAGTCCAGGTTCTGGAACTTTTCGTCCTCCAGGTCCTCCAGCACGTTGATGACGTTTTCAATGCCGTCGGCGGCCAGGTAGCGCTCGTTGAGGGTGGCGGCCGCCTCGCCCCCGCTGACGCTCCAGCGGATGCCGGTGCGGCCGGAACGGGTCAGGTCCTCGGTCTTCTGCAGCTCCTTGAGCTGGGCCAGCAGCGGCGGGTAGATCTCGCTGATGGCCACCACGCAGTCCACGGCGCTTTGCTCGGCGCCCAGGGGCATTTTGATGGCGGTCACCTTGGCCGGGCAGGGCGAGATGAAGACGGCGCCCATCTCCTCCACCGGGATGCCGGTGGCCGCGTGGGCCTCGGCCTTGGCAAAGCGGGCGGCCACCTCCACCGGGGGGTGCAGGGGCAGCACGTTGGGCAGCAGCCCGGGGAACCGCACCCGGATCAGGCGCAGCACGGCGGGGCAGGCCGAACTGATGATGGGCCGGCGGGAATAGCGGGGGTCCTTCATCAGGTGGCGGGTGGCGCTGGAGACCAGCTCGGCCGCGCGGGAGACCTCGTACACCATGTCAAAGCCCATGTGCTCCAGGGCGGTCAGCAGGATGTCGGTGTCCTCCAGGTTGTTGAACTGGCCGTACAGCGAAGGCGCCGGCAGGGCAATTTTGTAGCGGTAATGGTCCATGGCCGACAGCGGGTCGGAAATGGCCTTTTTGGCGTGGTGGGGGCAGACCCGGATGCATTCGCCGCAGTCGATGCAGCGTTCCTTGATGATGCGGGCCTTGCCGTCGCGCACGCGGATGGCTTCGGTGGGGCAGCGCTTGACGCAGTGGGTGCAGCCCATGCAGCTGTCCTTATCCAATGTGACGGAATGAAAAAACTGGTCCAAAACTCTCACCGCCTATCGCTTGTTAAAAAGTGGACAATGGACGCGGGGTAGTTTGCAGGAATATTCCGGACCAGCCGGGACATTTGCAAGCCTTGGTTCAGTTGCGCACCAGGCAAAGCTCTTCCATGGTGGTCAGGCCATCCTGCAGCGCGTTGTGGCGCAGCAGCATGTACAGCTCGGCACGGGTGGAGTCTATGTAGGGGTTGACAAACAGCACGCCGACCCCGCAGGCCAGAGCGCCCAGCAGTATCCAGCCCAGGAAGGACAGGTCCAGCACAAAGATCTTCCACTTCTGGCCGGCGGTCATGCGGCAGCTCAGCTCGATGGCGCGGCTGGCGGGCAGGTTGGGGTTGTCGGCCAGGATGTAGGGCACCATGGAGTAGGCGTAGGCCTTGACGATGCCGGGGATGACGAACAGCAGGCTCCACAGGAAGGTGTACAGCCCCCGCAGGAACTGGACCCCCACCACGTTCATGTAGCGCCCGCGCTGGAAGGAAAAGCCCAGGCTGGACAGGTCGTACTGGCGGCAGCAGGCGCTGGTGAAGTAACGGCGCCCGCCCACCTCCAGCGGGCCGGCCACAAACAGGCTGAAGAGGATGGAAAGCACCACCACCAGCGACAGCCCCAGGAAAAAGCCGGCCACATATTCGGGGCGGTCAAGGAACTGGCGAAGGCTGCTCTGCACATCGCCGTTCTGCAGGTTGTTTTGGCCAAAACGGTAGGACGAACCGCCGCCGGCGCCGCCGGTGGCCAGGCCGACCACCAGGCTGGCCAGAAAAGCCGTCCAGTAGTGGCCGCGCATGGTGTCCTTGGCGCGGGTCTTCAGTTCTGCTCTGTTCCACATAATATTGAACCTCCAGGATGGCCCGGGCGGAGACCCGGACAAAAATACTGCGCCAACGGCCCGCGTTCCACGGGCCGCCGGGTCATTTCAGATTCACTTTCATGCGCACCGTGGTGCCCTGGCCCACCGTGCTTTCGATCTTCATATCGTCGGTGTACTTGCGCATGTTGGGCAGGCCCATGCCGGCGCCGAAGCCCAGGTTGCGCACCGACTCGGGGGCGGTGCTCCAGCCCTCCTGCATGGCCTGGTCGATGTCGGCGATGCCGGGGCCGTGGTCGGTCAGCACCATCAGCACGGCGTCGGGCGTGATGTCCACGTCGGCCTGTCCGCCGCCCGCGTGGATGACCATGTTGATCTCGCCTTCGTACATGGCGATGGCCACCTTGCGCACCGCGTCGGAGTTGAGCCCCAGCTGCTTCATGGCGTTTTTGACCTTGCCGGAGGCCTCGCCGGCGCGGGTAAAGTCGTCCCCCGCCACGTCAAAGTGGAGGTGGATGCAAGTATTATCTGCACTGCTCACTCTACTCTGCAGCCTCCTTTTAGGCCGCCTTCGTACAGCAAACCGCAGGCAGTGAACATGCGGTACTGGGTGGACATCACCACGATGCCGCGTTCACGGGCCAGCTCCAGCATTTCTTCGCTGGGGGTTTTGGCGCGCACAAACACGACGCAAACCATGTCCATCATTTCAGCGGTGCGGATGACCTGGCAGTTGACCAGCCCGGTCAGCAGCACCGACTGGTCCTTGACATAGGCCAGCACGTCGCTCATCATATCGCTGCCGCAGGCGGTCTTTACTTCCTTGTCCATCAGGTCGTCGCCGCAGTGGACCTGGGCGTTCAGGATCCGTTTGATATCAGCAACCGTCATAAACATCAATTCTCCTCTCAATGCACACTGGGGCGGATGGCCCGCAGAACCGGGGCGGCCATGGTGTAAGGATAGCATTTTTCCCGGCAAAATACAAGGTTGCCGGCGGGGGGCGGTCCGGCGCCCGCAAAACGCCAGGTTTACAATGGATAAGCCAAATGAAACCCCGCGGCGCAAAACGATCGGATTTCGTTACATTTGTGACAAAAATCCCGCTGAAAGTTCTACATAGTGCTGTACTTTTTCAGTTGGAACCGGGGCCAAGAAGTGTTATAATGTTAACAATTAATTTGGGCCATTCTGTGCAGGAGCAGAAAGGCCCAATGCAGCCAAGGAGGTTAATATTAATGGCCAACAAAATTTCGGCAGTCCCTTTTAAGGGTACTCCCGAACAGGAAAAGCAGCTGATGGCAGCCATTGCGCAGCTGAAGGACGAAGGCGGTTCACTGATGCCCGTGATGCAGAAAGCCCAGGAAATCTACGGCTATCTGCCCATCGAGGTGCAGAAGATGATCGCCTCTCAGATGGATGTCCCGCTGGAAGAGGTGTACGGTGTCGCCACCTTCTATTCCCAGTTCACCCTGAATCCCAAGGGGCAGAACAAGATCCAGGTCTGCCTGGGCACCGCCTGCTATGTCAAGGGCGCCGGCGCCGTGCATGATCGGCTTGAAAAAGAGCTGGGCATCAAGGACGGCCAGTGCACCCCCGATTCCCTGTTCTCGCTGGATGCCTGCCGCTGCGTGGGCGCCTGCGGCCTGGCCCCCGTCATGATGATCAACAGCGACGTCTACGGCCGCCTGACCCCTGACGAGATCCCCAAGATCCTGGCCAAGTACAAGGCCTAAGGTCATGCAGGAAATTTCGCTGAACATTTTGGATGTGGCGCAGAATTCCGTCAGCGCCGGCGCCGGTCTGATCGAGATCGGCGTTGAGGAGGACCATTCCGCCGACAGGCTGACCGTGGTCATCCGCGACAACGGCTGCGGCATGACGCCCGAGCAGGTGAAAAAGGTGACCGACCCGTTTTACACCACCCGCACCACCCGCAAGGTGGGCCTGGGTGTGCCGCTGTTCAAAATGGCGGCCGAGATGACGGGCGGCAGCTTCAGCATCGCCTCGCAGCCCGGGGTGGGCACCACCGTGACAGCGGTGTTCGTTCCCTCCCACGTGGACTGCATGCCCATGGGCGACATCACCAGCACCGTCTGCTCCCTCATCCAGTGCAACCCCGACCGGGATTTTTGCTACACCTATTCCTGCGACGGCAGGGGGTTTGCGGCAGACACCCGCCAGTTCCGTCAGGTGCTGGAAGGCGTGCCGCTCAACGCCCCCGAGGTCATCACCTTTATCAGCGAATTCATCACTGAAAACACCAGCGAGGTACAGGCCCCGCATACATGAAATCAGGAGGGAAACAAGCGAGATGAAAAGCTTAGCAGAACTGCAGGCCTTGAGAGACCAGATGAAGTCCAAGGTCGGCATCCGCGAGGATGAAAACGATAATATCCGCGTTGTAGTCGGCATGGCCACCTGCGGCATCGCCGCCGGCGCCCGCCCCGTTCTGGCCGCCTTCACCGAAGAAGTGGCCAAGCGCAATCTGAAAAACGTCACCGTAGCCCAGACCGGCTGCATCGGCATCTGCCAGTACGAGCCCGTTGTGGAAGTGTTTGAACCGGGCAAGGAGAAGGTCACCTATGTCAAGATGACTGCTGACAAGGTCGCCCGCATTGTGTCGGACCACCTGGTCAACGGCAGCCCCGTCACCGAGTACACCATCGGTGCGGTGAATAAATAAGGAGGGAAAGCAAATATGTATCGTTCCACTGTACTGGTTTGCGGCGGCACCGGCTGCACCTCCTCGGGCAGCCAGAAAGTCATCGAAGCCCTGGATAAAGAAATTGCGGCCGCCGGGCTGGAAAAAGAAGTCAAGGTCATCAAGACCGGCTGCTTCGGCCTGTGCGCCCTGGGCCCCATCATGGTGGTCTACCCCGAAGGTTCGTTCTATGCCGGCATGACCCCCGAACACGTCCACGAAGTGGTGCAGGAGCACCTGCTGAAGGGCCGTATCGTCAAGCACCTGCTGTACAAGGAAACGGTCGACGGCGAGACCATCAAGAGCCTTGACCAGACCCAGTTCTACAAGAAGCAGAAGAGAATCGCGCTGCGCAACTGCGGCGTCATCGACCCCGAGAACATCGAGGAATACATCGCCTACGACGGCTACCAGGCGCTGGGCAAGGTCCTGACCGAAATGACCCCCGAACAGGTGGTCAAGGTCATCAAGGACTCCGGCCTGCGCGGCCGCGGCGGCGCCGGCTTCCCCACCGGCCTCAAGTGGAGCTTTGCCGCTGCCAACAAGGCTGACCAGAAGTACGTGGCCTGCAACGCCGACGAAGGCGACCCCGGTGCCTTTATGGACCGCTCGGTGCTGGAAGGCGACCCCCATGTGGTGCTGGAAGCCATGGCCATCGCCGGCTACGCCATCGGTGCCAACCACGGCTTCATCTACGTCCGTGCCGAATACCCCATCGCCGTCAAGCGCCTGCAGATCGCCATCGGCCAGGCCCGCGAGATGGGCCTGCTGGGCAAGAACATCCTGGGCACCGGGTTCGACTTTGACCTGGAACTGCGCCTGGGCGCCGGCGCCTTTGTCTGCGGCGAAGAAACCGCTCTGATGACCTCCATCATGGGCCACCGCGGCGAGCCCCGCCCCCGTCCTCCCTTCCCCGCCGTGTCGGGCATCTTCTACAAGCCCACCGTGCTGAACAACGTTGAAACCTACGCCAACGTGCCCCGCATCATCCTCAACGGCGCCGAATGGTTCTCGTCCATGGGCACCGAAAAGAGCAAGGGCACCAAGGTCTTTGCCCTGGGCGGCAAGATCAACAACACCGGCCTGGTGGAAGTGCCCATGGGCACCACCCTGCGCGAGATCATCGAAGAGATCGGCGGCGGCATCCCCAACGGCAAGAAGTTCAAGGCTGCCCAGACCGGCGGCCCTTCCGGCGGCTGCATCCCCGCCTCCAAGCTCGACATCGCCATCGACTACGACAACCTGATCTCCATCGGCTCCATGATGGGTTCCGGCGGCATGATCGTCATGGACGAAGACAACTGCATGGTGGATATCGCCAAGTTCTTCCTCGGCTTCACCGTGGACGAGAGCTGCGGCAAGTGCACCCCCTGCCGCATCGGCACCAAGCGCCTCTACGAGATCCTGGACCGCATCACCAAGGGCCAGGGCACCATGGAGGATATCCCCAAGCTGAAGGAACTGTGCATGTTCATCAAGGAGAACGCCCTCTGCGGCCTGGGCCAGACTGCCCCCAACCCCGTGCTTTCCACCCTCCGCTACTTCGAAGATGAATACATTGCCCATATCAAGGACAAGAGATGCCCTGCCGGCGTGTGCAAGGCTTTGACCTGCTATGTCATCGACCGCGACAAGTGCAAGGGCTGCACCAAGTGCGCCCGCAACTGCCCGGCCGACGCCATCAGCGGCTCGGTCAAGCAGCCCCATGTCATCGACCAGAGCAAGTGCATCAAGTGCGGCGCCTGCATGGAAAACTGCAGCTTCGGCGCTATTTCGAAGAAGTAAAGAGAGGAGTGTACCAAAATGGCCAACGTCAACATTAAAATCAATGGTATGCCCTTGTCTGTACCCCAGGGCATCACCGTTCTGGAAGCCGCCCGCATGAACGGCATCCACATCCCCACCCTGTGCTACCTGAAAGACATCAATGAAATCGGCGCCTGCCGTATGTGCCTGGTGGAAGTCAAGGGCGCCCGCGCCCACGTGGCTGCCTGCGTGTACCCCGTCAACGAGGGCATGGAGGTCTTCACCAACACCAAAAAGCTGCAGGAAAACCGCAAAACCGAACTGGAACTGATCCTTTCCACCCACAAGCGCCAGTGCCTGTCCTGCGTGCGCAGCGGCGACTGCGAGCTGCAGAGCCTCTGCCATGAGTTCGGCGTGGACAACGAAAACCGCTTCATGGGCGCCATGCCCGACTCCGAGATCGACGACAGCGCCCCCCACATGATCCGCGACAACAGCAAGTGCATCCTGTGCCGCCGCTGCGTGGCCGTCTGCCGCAAGTACCAGGACGTGGGCGTCATCGGCCCCAACGCCCGCGGCTTTGCCACCCACATCGGCTGCAGCTTCGACCAGAACCTGGGCGATGTGGCCTGCGTCTCCTGCGGCCAGTGCATCACCGTTTGCCCCACCGGCGCCCTGTACGAAAAGGACCAGACCGAAGAGGTCTGGAAGGCGCTGGAAGATCCCACCAAGCATGTCGTGGTGCAGACCGCCCCGTCGGTCCGTGTCGGCCTGGGCGAAGCCTTTGGCCTGCCCATCGGCACCGATGTCGAAGGCAAAATGGCCGCCGCTGTGCGCCGTCTGGGCTTCGACAAGGTGTTCGACACCGACTTCTCGGCCGACCTCACCATTGTGGAAGAAGCCAACGAGCTGCTGGAGCGCCTGAAAAACGGCGGCACCCTGCCCATGATCACCTCCTGCTCGCCCGGCTGGATCCGCTACTGCGAACAGTACTACCCCGAAATGATCCCCCATCTGTCCACCTGCAAGAGCCCGCAGCAGATGTTTGGCGCCATCACCAAGACCTGGTACGCCAAGAAGATGGGCATTGACCCCAAGGACATCGTCAGCGTTTCCATCATGCCCTGCACCGCCAAGAAGTTCGAGATCGGCCGTGACGACCAGGCCGCTGCCGGCGTCCCCGACGTCGACATCTCGCTGACCACCCGCGAGCTGGCCCGCATGATCAAGCGCGCCGGCATCGACTTCCTCAACCTGCCCAACGAGGGCTTTGACAACCCGCTGGGCGAATCCACCGGCGCCGGCGTCATCTTTGGCGCCACCGGCGGCGTGATGGAAGCTGCCCTGCGCACCGCCGTCGAATGGCTGACCGGCGAAAAGGGCGAAACCCCGCTGGACTTCACCGACGTCCGCGGCACCACCGGTGTCAAGGAAGCCAGCTACACCGTTGCCGGCACCACCGTCAACGTGGCGGTCGCCTCCGGCCTGGCCAATGTCCGCAAGGTCATTGAGATGGTCAAGAGCGGCGAAAAGAACTACCAGTTCATCGAATTCATGTGCTGCCCCGGCGGCTGCGTCAACGGCGGCGGCCAGCCCCAGCAGCCCGGCGAAGTCCGCAACACCGTGGACATCCGCGGCCTGCGTGCCGCTGCGCTGTACCGCAACGACGCCAACAAGCCCATCCGCCGCAGCCACGAAAACCCCGCCATCAAGGAAGTCTACAAGGACTTCCTGGAGAAGCCCGGCAGCCATATTGCCCACCAGGTGCTGCACACCAGCTACGTGGCCAGAAGCCGTTATTGATCCCCTTCCCGCGCCAGCGGGATACCCGCAGCACAAGGCCCCCGAACCGGTTCCGCCGGTCCGGGGGCCTTTTTTGTGGGCGGGGCCCGCGGCCCGGCTTCCGCCTGGGGGAAAGCCGGGCCAAAGCGAACATAAATTGAACGGAAAGCGATCACTTTTGAGCAGTTTTCGCACATTGCACGAGAAATATGTACAAATACCGTACAATTTACCAATTGCTTCACCGGGCGGCAGGTGGTAAAATATTGCTGTCAATATGAGGCCCTATGGCCATCGCAACACAGAAAGGCGGAATTGAACATGGCAGATACCCAAGGAGTGACCAACCACAGCGGCATTGACCCGAAAAAGAACTTCCACACCGACGTCCCCGCAGGCAGGACAATGTTCCACTGCAAGGGCAGCGACAACTACGACTGGGGCATGAAGGACCGCCTGTCCCGCATCTTCAACCCCAACAGCGGCAACACCCTGATGCTGGCCTTTGACCACGGCTACATCATGGGCGCTTCCAGCGGGCTGGAGCGCCTGGATCTCCTGATCCCCCAGCTGGCCCCCCATGTGGACGTGCTGATGGCCACCCGCGGTGCCCTGCGCACCTGCGTGCCCCCCCAGTACAACAAGGCCGTCGCCCTGCGCTGCAGCGCCGGCAGCACCGTCCTTTCGCCCGATGTCACCAACGAAACCATCGGCACCGACATCGAAGATGCCATCCGCATGAACGCCTCCTGCATGGCGGTGCAGACCTTCATGGGCACCCCCGATGAAAAGACCTCCATCGCCAACCTGTGCAACACCATCAACGCCGGCATGAAGTACGGCATCCCCACCCTGGGCGTTGTGGCCGTGGGCAAGCAGATGGCCCGCAGCCCGCAATTCTTCTCGATGGCCACCCGCGTCATCGCCGAACTGGGCGCCCAGCTGGTCAAGGTCTACTACTGCGAAGACTTTGAAAAGGTGACCGCCGGCTGCCCCGTGCCCATCGTCATTGCAGGCGGCAAGCTGCTGCCGGCCGACGAGGCCCTGACCATGGCCTACCACGCCATCCAGGAAGGCGCCCACGGCTGCGACATGGGCCGCAACATCTTCCAGGCCGACGACCCCTGCGCCATGGCCCAGGCTGTTGCCAAGGTGGTGCACGAACGCTACACCGACAAGCAGGCCTACGAGTTTTACCTGGACACCAAAAAGA
>Ga0268360_1002275_pt1 | contig 15616 bp, 19 predicted proteins | sample BioMet11_FD_192465 | JGI IMG/M metagenome (GOLD analysis project Ga0268360, IMG submission 192465) | Sewage microbial communities from Oakland, California, United States - Biofuel 11 (Illumina Assembly) | ecosystem: Engineered > Wastewater > Sewage > Unclassified | place: USA: California... | reverse complement strand
ATTTTATGAACCGAACCGGTACCGGGCCTTCCACCGTGGAACTTCTGGATCAGTTCGGCATTCTGGGCAATATTCCCGCAAGCAATCAGCTTTCCATTTTTGATCTTATACAGAGCTGAGGCTTGCGAATGGCCGCAGTTTATGATAAATTAAATTTTCGGAGTCGGACAGACGGTCGCAGCTGCAAATGCCGAAAGGCTGCAGGTGAGGAAAGTCCGGGCTTCACAGGGCAGGATGCCGGATAACGTCCGGCGGAAGCAATTCCAGGGACAGCGCAACAGAAAGGAAACCGCCCTACAGCGCTTTATGCGCTATAGGGTAAGGGTGCAACGGCGGTGTAAGAGACCACCGGCTTTGCGGTAACGCAAAGAGCATGGCAAGCCCCATCCGAAGCAAGACCGAACAGTACGGAAAGCTGCCCGCTTTTATCCGTACGGGTAGGTTGCTTGAGGCTGCCGGCAACGGCAGCCCTAGACAGATGACCGTTTGATACATAACCCGGCTTACAGTCCGGCTCCGTAAAATAAAATTGTCTTTTCCCTTATCCGGGAAAAACAACCCTCGGGAAAAAATCAGTTGCCGTCATATTTTTCATCACAGTACTGGCATCGATAGGTTTCCGTTTTTTCATCGGCGAGGTAAAAAACATGAGGCAGGCCCTGCTCGATGGAAGTAATACAGCGCGGATTCTTGCACTTGATCACGTTCGTTATTTTCTTGGGAAGGGATACTTTTCTTTTTTCCACAACTTTATCATCCCGGATGATATCAACCGTGATATTGTGATCGATATACCCCAGAACATCCAGGTCTATTTTATCAATGATATTCCCTTCGATTTTAATAATATCCTTACGTCCCATTTTCTGGCTGCGGGCATTTTTGATAATTGCGATCTGACAGTCCAGTTTATCCAGACCCAGATGATAATAAATATCCAGACTTTTTCCTTCCCTGATATGATCCAGGACAATTCCTTCGTTCAATCCACTGATGCTCAGCATGGTTTTTTTACCTCCAGAAGTGTCATGATCAGAGCCATACGGACAAACATGCCGTAACGGACCTGTTTAAAATAAGCGGCTCTGGGATCTGAGTCCACTTCCACGGATATTTCATTGACGCGGGGAAGCGGATGAAGAATCCACATGTTTTTTTTGGCAAGTTTCATTTTTTCATTGGTAAGAACATAACAGTCCTTCAAACGGATATAATCTTCCTCGTTGAAGAAGCGTTCCTTCTGCACACGGGTCATATACAGAATATCCAGATCGGGCAGCGCCTGGTCGAGATCGCCGACTTCCCGGAATTCGATATTGTTGGCTTTCAGTACATCCTGTCTTACATATTCAGGGATGGAAAGCTCCGGAGGGGATATCAGAACAAAGCGGATACCGGGATAACGGACCAGGGCATTGATCAGGGAATGTACCGTGCGCCCGAACTTTAAGTCGCCGCAAAGACCCACCGTCATATTTTCAAGACGTCCGCTCAGCGACCGGATGGTCATCAGGTCCGTGAGGGTCTGCGTAGGATGCTGGTGACCGCCGTCACCGGCATTGATGACAGGAATTCCCGAAAATTTACTGGCCACCAATGGAGCGCCTTCCTTGGGATGGCGGATAGCCGCAATATCCGCATAGCAGGATATGACACGGATGGTATCTGCCACACTTTCGCCTTTGGAAGCAGAAGAACTTGCTGCTGACTGAAAACCGAGAACATTTCCGCCGAGATTCAGCATGGCGGCTTCAAAAGAAAGACGGGTCCTTGTACTGGGTTCATAAAACAGAGTTGCTAACTTTTTTCCGTTACAGACGTGACTGTATTCATCCGGATGTGATTCAATATCCCGGGCAAGAGCAAGCAGATCATCGATCTCCTGAACGGAAAAATCCAACGGATCCAACATATGTCTCATAGAAGAAAGCCTCCTTTGCTTTCAAAAGAAATTACTTTTGACATCCACATCATTATATCCTTTTATATTTGTATTATCTATCAAAAAGAATATACAAAACCTTTATCCTGCCGGAAATGTTTTCTGTACTCATTCCATAAAGTTTCCCTTTTCTGTAGTACATCAGAATCGATTTATGGTACACTGATATTGATTTTTTTTGAGAGAGGGACAAGCAAATGATTTCTCTTACGGATGAATTAAAAAAGAATTCCTACCCCGGGCGCGGAATCGTGATCGGAAAAAGCAAAGACGGAAAAAAAGCAGTCCTTGCCTATTTTATCATGGGAAGGAGCGCAAATTCTCAGAATCGTATTTTTGAAGAAGACGGAAAGGGAATCCGAACAGCGTTGTTTGACCGTACAAAGGCGGAAGATACCTCTCTGATCCTCTACCATCCGGTAAGGGTCATCGGAAATCAGACGATTGTGACCAACGGAGACCAGACGGATACAGTCTTTGAAGGGGTGGGCAGGGGTCTTCCATTTGAAGAATCCCTTTTATCCCGTTTTTATGAACCGGATTCCCCGCATTTTACCCCGCGTATTTCGGGGATCCTTACTTTTTCAGATAATGATTTCCATTATCAGATGAATCTGATCAAAAAAGATGCCGGTGCTCCGGAAGATTGTCTTAGAACAACCTGGCATTATGACAGGCCCGTAAACGGCGAGGGCCATTTCCTTCATACCTACAGGGAAGAAAAAGAACCGCTGCCTTCTTTCTGCGGGAGTCCGAAAGCGGTTGCCGTATCCGGAACTGCGGAAGAATTTGCGGATGCTGTGTGGAGTAGCCTTAATGAAAAGAACAGGGTTTCGCTTTTTGTTCGTTTTATTGATCTTTCGGACAGGACAACAGAAACAAAAATCATCAATCGGCATCAGCTGATATCATGATTTTTATCGAGAAGGAGGAGAAGCATGTCAATTCTTGTTACCGGAGGGGCGGGTTTTATCGGAAGCCATACCTGTGTGGAACTTTTAAATGCCGGTTATCAGGTGGTCGCTGCGGATAACCTTGTAAATTCCAGCAGAGAATCCCTGAACAGGGTATCCGAAATAACCGGGAAGGATATAACTTTTTATGAGGTGGACTTACTGGATGAGCAGAAACTGAATCAGGTCTTTGATCATGAGAATATAGAGGCGGTCATTCATTTTGCAGGTCTTAAGGCAGTGGGCGAATCGGTTTATAAACCGCTGGAATACTATCATAACAACCTGACGGGTACCCTGATCCTATGCGGCTGCATGAGAAAGCACGGTGTAAAGAATATTGTGTTCTCCTCCAGCGCTACGGTATACGGAGATCCCGCATTTGTGCCGATTACGGAAGAATGTCCCATGGGAGAGATCACGAATCCGTACGGACATACCAAAGCCATGCTGGAACAGATCCTGACGGACCTTCATACGGCGGATCCGGAATGGAACGTCATGCTTCTCCGTTACTTTAATCCGATCGGTGCGCATGAGTCCGGAAAAATGGGAGAAAATCCGAAGGGGATCCCGAACAACCTTCTTCCCTACATCACACAGGTGGCAATCGGCAAACTGGCCTGCCTTGGTATTTTCGGGAATGACTATCCGACAAAGGACGGAACCTGTGTCAGGGATTACATTCATGTCATGGATCTTGCAAACGGGCATGTAAAAGCTCTTCAGAAAATGTTGAAGGAAAAGGGCGGGGTGAGTATTTACAATCTGGGGACAGGAATCGGGTATTCTGTTCTGGATGTAATCCATGCGTTTGAGAAGGCCAATCAATTAAAAATCAATTATGTCTTCAAGGACAGGCGTGCGGGAGATGTTCCGGAATGTTATGCGGATCCGTCCAAAGCCGAAAAAGAGCTTGGCTGGAAAACAGCCCGGGATCTGGAGACCATGTGCCGGGATGCCTGGCACTGGCAGGAAAGCAATCCGGACGGTTATGCAAAATGAATTTCGGGGCATTACCCGGTATCCGTTGTGTAATAATTTCCGGATGCCTGTGTAATGATCCCGTCGAGTTCCATTTTTAAAAGGATGCTCATTACTTTTCCCGGGTCAAGGCCTGTTTTATGAATGATGGTGTCCGGAAAACAGGATTCCGCATCCAAAATGTCATAAACCGTTTTCTGCTCGGCCGTCAATGCGGCCGGGCTTTTTTTCGGAGGAATCAGTTTTCCGTTTTTTCTTACGCCGAGTACCTCCAGAATATCGGAAGGGGAAGTCAGAATAAAAGCACCGTTTTTTATCAGGTCGTTGCAGCCTCTGCTTAACGGATCCGTTATTCTTCCCGGCAGGGCAAAAACATCCTTTCCCTGATCGAGAGCATCATTCACCGTGATCTGTGAACCGGATTTCACACCGCGGGCCTCTGTTACGATCAATACATCCGCAAGACCGGAAATAAGCCGGTTCCTGGAAGGAAAGTGCGAGGCAAGCGATTTTGCACCGGGCGGATATTCACTGATCAGTCCGCCTCCTCCTTCCTGTCCCATGCGTACATAAATATCATAATTTTCTTTCGGATAGCAGATGTTTACACCGTTTCCCAGCACGGCATAGCTTTTTCCTCCTGCATTTAATGCTCCCCGGTGGGCGGCTCCGTCTATACCGACGGCCATTCCGCTGATAATGTCAATCCCTTCTTTTGCAAGCTCTGCCGAAATAAATTCCGCCATACGGATCCCGTAGCTTGTGGCATTTCTGCTCCCGATTACGGCAGCACAGGGACGTTTATTTTCAGGGAGTTCCCCGGCATAAAATAAATAGAGCGGAGGAGAAGGAATGCAGGAAAGCTTTACAGGCCATTCTTTCTCTTTTTCGGTAATAAAACGGATCCCTCTTTTTTCACAGGCATCAAGCTCGTTTAGGATATCCTCCGTGCGTTCGGAATAGATCCGAAAGAGACGGAGCTGTTCTTCGTTAAAACCGCAGGAAAGAAAACAAAGATCATCCAGATCAAAAAGAGTTGAAAGAGGGCCTGCGGCATCCCGGATCTTTCGTATGGAGGCGGGTCCCATACCCGGAAGTCTTGTAAGGAAATAGATCATTTCACGATCCGTATATTCTGCTCTCGGCAAGAATTTCCCCCCTTCCTTTTTCACTGAAATCCTGGTTTTTCCCCCAGTACTTGTTTTCCATGGCACGATACCCGATTGCTTCCGAGAGATTGTCATGTCCGATATTTTCCTTCCCGTCAAAGTCCGCAGCAGTTCTCGCCACCTTCAGGATTTTATTCAAAGACCGGGCGGAGAAGGATCCCTTTTCAAATATTTTCTTTAAAAATTCATTATCCTCTTCGGATAAAGAACAGAATTTTTGGATCAGGTTCCCGTTCATCTCACTGTTAAACCTTAAACCGTACGGAGAAAGCCGCTCTTCCTGGATGATGCGGACTTTCTCAACCATTTTCCGGAGTTCGGAACTTTTTTCTCCTCCGTTTCTTCGGCTTAAGTCTTCATAACCGGGCAGGGAAGTTTCCGTACAGATATCTATCCGGTCAAGGAGAGGCCTGCTGATTTTCCCGATATACGCCTTTACCTGTGTTTCGTTGCAGTTGCATTTCTTACGATCCGGCCAGAATCCGCATCGGCAGGGATTCATGGCACAGACCAGAGAAAAATTTGCAGGGAATTCAAAGGCACCGTAAATGCGGGAAATCAGGACCTTTTTTTCTTCCAGCGGCTGACGAAGGACTTCCAGTGTATCGCTTCTAAATTCCGGAAGCTCATCCAAAAATAATACGCCGTTGGAAGAAAGAGAAATTTCACCCGGTTTCGGACGTACGCCGCCGCCGACAAGAGCCTGGGAAGAAATGGTATGATGAGGACTTCGAAACGGCCTTCTTTTCACCAGAGGTTCCTCCGGAGACAGAAGACCGCATACACTGTATATTTTTGAGATTTCCAGCCTTTCTTCCATGGTCATCTTCGGCATGATCGTCGGTATCCTGCTGGCAATCATGCTTTTCCCGGTTCCGGCCGGACCGATATAGAGAATGTTGTGCCGTCCGCCGACAGCCAGCAGGGTTGCTCTTTTGATCATTTTCTGACCGCTTACATCCGAAAAATCAGTTTCATACTCAAGATCCTCCGGGTTTTCCCTGTATACGGCAGGTTCCGGCAGGGGATGACTTCCATTCAGAAGAGAGATCAGTTCTGTCAGGTTTTTGGCGCCGTAGCAGTCCACTCCGGTGATGACGCTGCCTTCCCTCAAATTCTCCTGCGGAAGGAAACATCGTTTCAGATTATTTTCCTTTGCGGCGCTTACCATTGAAATCACTCCTCTGACCGGAAGGATATCCCCGCTTAAGGACAGTTCCCCGGCAAACAGGGAATCCGTAAGAAAGGGATCCGGGATGCATCCGTAGGAACGGAGAAGAGAAACGGCAATGGGAAGATCATAGGCACACCCGTCCTTCCGTATGTCCGCGGGGGACAGGTTGATCGTAACATGTTTCGGCTCCAGATAGATCCCGGAATTCCGGATGGCGGTATAGACACGGTGATGCGCCTCTTTTACTGCCTCCGAAAGATATCCGATAAATGTGACCTGGGGGAAACCGTTCTCTACATCCGCTTCACATCTTACCGGGAAACCCTCTGTCCCCAGGATCCCTGCCCCGTATATTTTACTCAGCATATTTCATCAAATTCCCTTCCGGCGGCATGGAACGTCCATCCGCCTTTTCGGGTAAAGACGTGAAGAAATGCAAAAAAGGTCAGAGAAAGCACAAAACATCGAAAAACGGTAAGATTTGACTTGCTTTTCCGGATGAATTATAATGATACTGATTTTTTGAGCAGGGAGGATACAGCACGGAGATGATAAGAAGCATGACAGGATTCGGCCGTTCCGAAATCGTTACGGATGCCTACAGACTTACGATCGAACTGAAATCAGTGAACCATCGTTATTTTGATCTCAATATCAAAATGCCGAAACTGTTTAATCCGTTTGAGTCTTCCATACGAAATCTTCTGAGAGGCAGTATTCAGCGCGGGAAGGTGGATCTATACATCACCTGGGAAAATTACAGTGAAGATCAGTTCTCCCTGAAATACAACCGAAATCTCGCCGGGGAATATTTGAAATACTTTCGTATGATGCGGGATGAATTCGGCCTGACGGATGATATCAAAGTCTCCACACTTGCCAGATTTCCGGATGTCTTTTCCATGGCGGAAGAACCGGAAGACGATGAAAAAATCTGGGAAGTTCTTTCGGAAGGCCTGAAGACGGCCTGTGCACAGTTTGTAAGCACACGGGAAAATGAGGGAGAAAACCTGAAAAAAGATCTCCTTCTGAAACTGGATGATATGAGTGCTCTTCTTGCGTCTATGGAAGAACGCGCACCGGAGGTTCTCGCGGCATATCGTCAGAAACTGGAAGACAAGGTAAAAGAACTTTTAAAAGATACCGGAATGGAAGAGAGCAGGATAGCTGCGGAGGTGACCCTGTATGCGGACAAGATCTGTATTGATGAGGAGACCGTCAGGCTTCACAGTCACATAGATGCCGTAAAAGAGGAACTCCTTCATGGCGATGCGGTCGGAAGGAAACTGGATTTCCTTGCGCAGGAAATGAACAGGGAAGCCAATACCGCTTTGTCAAAATCCTCGAATCTGATTATTTCCGACAAAGCGATTGCTTTAAAAACCGAAATAGAAAAAATCAGAGAACAGGTTCAAAATATAGAATAGGGGTTTGCAGGAACATGGGAAAAGGACTTCTGGTCGTCATATCAGGATTCTCAGGCTCCGGAAAAGGGACCCTGATGCGTGAACTTTTAAAAAGATATTCCAATTACAGCCTTTCTGTCTCGGCTACCACAAGAGAACCGCGGAACGGAGAAAAAAACGGCAAAGACTATTTTTTCATAAGCAGGGAAGATTTTGAACAGCGTATCCATGACAATAAATTTATCGAGTATGCCGCTTACTGCGGAAACTTTTACGGAACACCGAAAGATTATGTTTTATCACAGATGGGAATGGGAAAGGATGTTATTCTCGAAATCGAAATCCAGGGAGCATTGAAAGTAAAACAGAAATTCCCGGATACGGTTTTGATCTTTGTAACGCCTCCCGATACGGAAACCATACGAAACCGGCTGATTAAACGCGGCACCGAAACAGAAGAACAGATCCGGTCAAGGCTTCATCGTGCCGCAGAAGAAAGCCGCTGGATGGACGGTTATGATTATCTGGTCATCAACGATGATCTGAATAAAGCAGTCGAACAGCTGCATTCCCTGATCGATTCCCAGCATCGCAGAACCAAATGGAATATGGATTTTGTCAAGAAAATACAGGATGATCTGAATGAACATTACTTTAAGGAGGATTAAAAATGCTGCACCCGAATTATACGGACCTGATCAATGCGGTAAATAAGGATGTGGAACCCGGTGAACAGCCGGTCGTCCAGAGCCGCTATTCCATTGTGATTGCTACGGCCAAACGTGCCAGACAGCTGATCGCGGGAGAGGAAGCCACCGTCCCGTCCTACGGGAAGAAACCTCTTTCCGTTGCCATAGAGGAACTTTACCGCGGGAAGGTAAAAATCGTAAGCGATGAAAAAGAGGATCAGAAGGATTCTCTGCCCCAATGAATATCTGCATGATTTCTCTCGGCTGCGACAAAAATCTTTCGGATTCTGAAATGATGCTCGGATTTCTGAAACGAAAGAATGTTTTTTTTACGGACGACCCGGAAAATGCGGATGTTGTAATCATCAACACCTGCTGCTTTATTCTGGATGCAAAAAAAGAGAGCATTGAAACCATTCTCAGGATCAGCCGCTTGAAACGTGAAAATAAAATCAAAGCATTGATTGTGACAGGCTGTCTGGCAGAACGGTATCGGGAAGAAATACGGAAAGAAATCCCCGAGGTGGATGCCATCGTGGGAACTTCCGGAACCGACCGCATCGAAACTGTTTTAAAAAAGGTACTAAAAGGAAAAAAAGAAAATCTTTTTGAGGATCTGAACCGGCTTCCCGCTGTTTCGGAAAACCGTGTTCCTTCTTCCCTCAACGGAGTGACCGGTTACCTGAAAATAGCGGAAGGGTGTGATAAGCACTGTACATACTGCATCATTCCGGACCTCCGCGGAAAATACAGAAGTTATCCGATTGAAACGCTCCTGGACCAGGCAAAGAAGATGGCTGCAGAGGGAATCCGGGAGCTGATACTGGTTGCCCAGGAGACCACTCTGTACGGAACGGATCTTTACGGCAGGAAATCTCTGGACAGGCTTTTAACAAAACTCTGTGCGATCAGGGATCTGAAATGGATCCGTATTCTCTATTGTTATCCGGAGGAAATTACCGAAAGCCTGATCCGGACCATTCAAAAAGAAGATAAAATCTGTAAGGCTCTGGATATGCCCATTCAGCATGCTTCCAATCCCATTCTAAAAAAAATGGGCAGGAAAACGGATCAGGAAGAAATTACGGGAATGATAGGCCGGTTAAGATCCGAAATACCGGGTATCTCCCTGAGAACTACGCTGATCAGCGGTTTCCCGGGAGAGACCGAAGCGGATCACAAAGAACTGGTGAAATTTGTAAAACAAATGAAATTTGACCGTCTTGGCGTTTTCCCGTATTCCCGTGAAGAAAACACACCGGCTTACTTTTTCCCGGATCAGATCCCTTCAAAAGTTAAAAAGCAGAGAAGAAACGAGATCATGGCTGTACAGCAGAAAATTTCAGCCTCCCTTCTGAAAAAGAAAAAAGGGAAAGTCATAGAGGTTCTCGTGGAAGGCTATCTTCCGAAGGAAAAAGTTTATATCGGAAGATCTGCCGCAGATGCACCGGATGTGGACGGCACTGTTTTTTTTACCGGGGACAGGGAATACCTTACGGGAGAATTTGTAAGGGTAAAGATTAGCGGATCTTCAGAATATGATCTGGAGGGGAGAACCGTATGATTTGGAATCTTCCGAATAAACTCACCATGCTGCGCGTCATAATGATCCCTTTTTTTGTTTTGGCTTTGATGTTCGGAGGCGGTACCGTGTTTTCCTTTCGCCTTGCAGCACTGATCATCTTTATTCTTGCTTCCCTGACGGATCTGATCGACGGCATGATTGCCCGAAGCAGAAACCTGGTTACCGATTTTGGAAAATTTATGGATCCTCTTGCCGATAAGCTTCTGGTGTGCTCTGCGTTGATCTGTTTTGTAGAGCTCGGACAGCTTAAGGCATGGATGGTAATTCTTGTTGTTGCCAGAGAATTTATCATCAGCGGTTTCCGCCTGATCGCATCCGGCCGCGGGATTGTTATTGCCGCCGGCTGGTGGGGAAAATGTAAAACGGTCTCCCAGATGATTACGGTATGTCTTCTGATTTTAGACAGAAAAGAGCTTTCTTTCCTGACAGCTTGCTGTGTCTGGATCATGCTTGTTCTGACTGTCGTTTCTTTGGTGGATTATATTGTGAAAAATAAACAGGTATTTCAGCAGGAAAACCGGCAATAGCTGTATTTTTTCCAAAACGGGATTCGGAGGGATTATTTTATGGCAGAAGGGGAAGAACTGGTAACAAGATATAAAACGATCAAACTTTACGGGATTTCAGCAGATGAGGTGAAAAATCAGATTCAGGACATGGAAGGAAGAGAAACCCCGAAAATCAAAATAGAGCCGCATGATGCGGAAACACACATCATAATATCGGCGGCTGCAGAGTCCGAAGAAGAAGCATTGACGCTGATCAAGCCGTTTTCCAGGGAAATCAAAAAACGTTTCGGGAATGCCATTTATTCCACCAGAGAAAATGAAACCATTGAAATGGCGGTCGTCCGACTTCTCGAAAAATACGAGCTTACGGTTTCTACCGCGGAATCCTGTACGGGAGGACTTCTGGCCGGAAGACTGATCAACGTCCCCGGTGTTTCCGATGTCTTTAAAGAAGGATTTATTTCTTATTCCAATAAGGCAAAGCGTAAGACGCTGGATGTGAGCAGGGGAACGCTTAAAAAATATGGGGCGGTAAGTAAGCAGACCGCAAAGGAAATGGCTACGGGTGCGGTTTTTGCTGCGGATGCGGATACCTCGGTTTCTGTTACGGGAATAGCGGGACCGGATGGCGGAACGGATAAAAAGCCGGTCGGCCTCTGCTATATAGGCTGTTACATGAAAGATAAAGTAACCGTGGAAGAATTTCATTTTACGGGTGACCGTATGCAGATCCGGGAGCAGGCTGTCAATGCCGCCTTAAATCTTTTGCGAAAACTGATTCTTGAAAATTACAAATAAACCGGGGTTCTTTCATGCGCTGGTATAAACCGTTATACGCCGGGAAACAGGCAGCCAAACACAAAACGGCAATTATCCGATCACTGCGTAAAAGAGAGTTTTCCCCGGGTACCTATGTTATTGTCCGGGCTCTGGATTCGGATGGTCTGCTTGAAATTTACCACAGTATTGTTTTTCTGAAGGATTATTACCAGAAACAGGACCCTTTTATTATCGGAATTGCATCCGGGAAAACAGAAGCAATGGAAGTGGCCGGGAAAATAGTGGATGATATGTATCACAGAAACGGAGATTTCGACATTGATTCTTTCTGCGGTCCTGAGCATACTTAAAATTATCGGGCTGATCTGTCTGTGGATCCTGGCGGTTATTCTTGCCCTGATCCTTCTTGTTCTTTTTGTTCCTGTCCGGTACAGCGGAGAAGTCTGTTATCCGGGTGAAAAGAGGGCGGACATCACAGCGGGATGGCTTCTGAACTTTGTCCGGGTTCATTTTTATTATGATTCATCCGCACATGCGGAAGCAAAGGTTTTTCTTTTCCGTGTCTGGTCACTGAGAAATGAGAAATCCGGATCCGAAGTCAAAAATGAACCGGCTTCCGTACCGGAAATGAAGCCTCAGGAACCGGAGAAAAAAACAGAACCGAAGCCGGAAGAAAAATCCGGGCAGGAGACGGAGTCAGAAGCAATACGGGAAATGAAAACAGGGACATCGGATTTATCCGGGGATGAGGCCCCGACAGAAGAAAGCGGACCGGAACAGGGAAAAATCTACCGGGGAGTTGTCATTCAAAAAGAAACGGGAACAGAACAGGATTCCGCAGCTGCAGAAAAAAACGTGCGGAAGAAAAGGAAAATCGGTCTTCCGGATAAGATCAGGAGAACTGCCGATCAGATCCGTACCGCGTGGAACAAAATAGCGGATAAAAGAAAAACGCTGACATCCTTTCTGGAAGATGAGAAAAACCGTATTCTCTTCGGATTTTTATGGAAGAGACTCAAAAGAATCCTGAAAGGTGTTTTGCCCAAAAAAATCGACGGAACGGTGCAGTTCGGTTTTGAAGATCCATATACAACCGGTCAGGTGTTGTCTTATGCAGCCTTGCTGCTGCCGCTGTATCATGATAAACTGAAGCTGATTCCGGTATTTGAACAAAAAATATTCACCGCGGATGTTGCTTTTAAAGGTCGGATTTATCTCATCACATTGGTATTCACCGGGTTGGAAATATGGTTTAACAGGGATTTAAGAAGATTGTACCGAAAAGTTAACGGAGGTAGCCGGAATGGCAGAAAATAATTTCTCGAATACGGTTGAGGCGATTTTCAAGGGAATGGGCACTTTTATTTCCACAAAAACAGTAGTGGGGGAACCGGTCAGGATTGATAATGCAATCATCCTTCCTCTTGTGGATGTGTCCTGCGGGATGGCTGCAGGAACATTCGCCGGAAATGCAAAAGAAAACGGCGGCGGCGGAATGAGCACCAAGATCAGCCCGGCGGCTGTGCTGATCATCCAGAACGGAGTAACAAAGCTTGTAAATGTTAAAAACCAGGACCCCGTTACAAAGGTTCTTGACCTTGTTCCGGATGTCATCAGTAAGTTTACGGCAGACAGCAAGATATCTCCTGAGGTCAATGCGGCTGCAAAAGATATTTCCTTCGGGGATGAGAAAAGAGAATAAAGCTCTTATGAGAATGATGGAACTGAATAAAAAAAAGCCCCGGAAAAACCGGGGCTTTAAAAAATCAGTTTCAGGCTCTTTCTACTTTACCGGAGCGGAGACAGGAAGTACAGACATCCATTTTACGCACGCCGGCAGGTGTTTTTACTTTGACGGATTTTACATTGGATTTCCATATATGATTGGATCTTCTATGTGAATGACTTACCGCATTTCCAAAATGGGCAGCCTTTTCGCAGATTGAACACTTGGCCATGATTTACACCTCCTTAATTCTTAAATCCGCAACAAAATACATAGTATCAGAAAGTCCTTGCATTTGCAAGCACTTATTAAAATATCTTTCATTTTTACAAGAAATAAGGTATACTGATTGCATCGGAAAAACCGTAAAATGTATCAGGGAAGGAATGGGATCCTATGGAAAAAGGAAGACTGAACAATGAACTGGGACAGGTTGAAATTCGGCCTGAAGTGGTCGCTTCCTATGCCGGTTCCGTAGCAGTCGAATGCTTCGGTATTGTGGGAATGGCTGCCATAAGCATGAAAGATGGGATCGTAAAACTTTTGCGCCGTGAGAATCTTGCACAGGGCATCCTGGTCAATATAGACGAGGACAACAGGTTAACGATAGATTTTCATGTCATAGTGGCTTATGGCGTCAGCATTCATGCCGTTGCAGACAATCTTATTGAAAGCGTTAAATACAAGGTTGAGGCTTTTACGGGAATGGAAGTTGAGAAAATCAAAATATACGTGGAAGGCGTCAGGTCAATTGACTGACGGGACAGGGGAGCTGCTTGGAACTTACAGAGATTAATGCTGCCTCACTGAAGAAGGCATTTTTAGCCGGTGCTGCCAGTCTTTCCGCAAAAAAAGACTGGATCAATGAATTGAATGTTTTTCCTGTGCCGGACGGAGATACAGGAACCAACATGACACTTACCATCATGTCTGCGGTACAGGAAGTATCCGAACTTGACAAACCGGGAATCCCGGAACTTTGCAAGGCCATTTCTTCCGGATCTCTCCGGGGCGCCAGGGGAAATTCCGGTGTCATTTTATCACAGCTTCTCCGCGGCTTTACCAAAGTGATTCGTAACGACAAGGCTATCGATGTCGCCATTCTTGCTTCCGCTTTTGAAAAGGCAACGGAAACAGCCTATAAAGCTGTTATGAAGCCGAAAGAGGGAACCATTCTTACAGTTGCCCGCAGTATGAGCGAAAGAGCCAAAGAAATTGTTTCCGAAAAAACGGATCTGACTTCTTTCCTTCAGGATATTGTGGATACTGGGAATGAAACACTTGCCAGAACGCCTGACATGCTGCCGGTATTGAAGCAGGCCGGTGTTGTGGATTCAGGAGGGCAGGGATTGATGGCGGTCATGCAGGGTGCTCTGGATTCCCTGACGGGAAAAGAAACGGATTTTTCAGAGTTGACTCTGAATGAAAACTCTTCGGCAGCATCTTCCGTAAATGTGGATACTTCAAAACTGGATACAGCCGATATCAGATTCGGATACTGTACGGAATTCATTATCAACGCGGCAAAACCTTTTTCCGAAGAGGATGAAGGAAATTTCAAGTCCTATCTCGAATCCATGGGAGATTCCATCGTCTGTGTTGCGGACGAGGAAGTTGTCAAGGTGCATGTTCATACCAATGATCCGGGACTTGCCATTGAAAAAGGGCTGTCCTTCGGTTCGCTTTCCCGTATCAAAGTAGACAATATGAGAGAAGAGCACCATGAACGTCTGATTAAGGATGCTTCCCGTATTTCAGCGGAACAGAAGGCGGAAGAGGAAAGAAAGAAAGCAGCGGCGGAGCATAAGCAATACGGATTTATCTGCGTCTCATCCGGCAAGGGCTTGAGCGATATTTTCAGGGATATAGGAGCAGACATGGTAATTGAAGGCGGACAGACCATGAATCCCTGCACGGACGATTTCATAAAGGCGATCGGCAGCGTAAATGCAGATACTGTTTTTATTTTCCCAAATAATAAAAATATCCTTTTGGCTGCGGAACAGGCACAGCATATGTGTAAGGATAAAAACGTCGTGGTAATCCCTTCCAGAAATATACCGCAGGGGATCACTGCAATGATCAATTTCATGCCGGACAGTTCCCCGGAAGAGAACCTTTCCTCCATGAAAGAAGAAATGGGCAGAATCAGGACCTGTGAAATTACCTATGCGGTCAGAGATACCAGTATAGACGGAATTGAAATTAAAAAAGGCGATTTTATGGCAATCGGTGATCACGGAATGCTTTCCGATGCCAAGTCCATAACGGATGCAGTGATGGATGCCCTGGGCAAAACGGCAGAAGAAGATTCAGAACTGGTCAGTCTGTATTTCGGAGATCAGGTGGAAGAAAAGGATGCCGAAGCACTGAAAGAAAAAATCAACGGGAAATTCCCCCATGTGGAGGTGGAAATCCATAACGGAGGACAGCCGGTTTATTATTACTTTATTTCCGTTGAATAATCATTTTTATCAAAAGAAACCTTTTTGCTTCCCTTTCAATTCATTTCGTCAGGAAATGATGAACCGGAAGCATTTTCATATTCAAAAATGCAGGTACTTCAAATGAAGGATTTTCCAATCACAATTCTAAAAGGGATAGGGCCGAAAACTGCGGCAGCATTGAACAGGATAGAAATCTGTTCAACGGCGGATCTGATACGGCATTATCCGTCACGTTTTATCCGTTATCCCGAA
>Ga0268360_1002272_pt1 | contig 15634 bp, 11 predicted proteins | sample BioMet11_FD_192465 | JGI IMG/M metagenome (GOLD analysis project Ga0268360, IMG submission 192465) | Sewage microbial communities from Oakland, California, United States - Biofuel 11 (Illumina Assembly) | ecosystem: Engineered > Wastewater > Sewage > Unclassified | place: USA: California... | reverse complement strand
GGAAGAGCAGGACGCTTTCGTTCTGGCGGACGCGCATGCGCTCCTGGGTGTAGTCCACGATAAGGCTGGTCATGATGGCGATGGCGAAGAGGCTGGTGAGCCCCAGGATGATGGTGACGGCCCGCCCGATCATGGTCACGGCCACCATGTCCCCGAAGCCGATGGTGGTGATGACCTCGAAGCAGTACCACAGGGCGTTGCCCATGTCGTGGATTTCGGGCTCCACGGCGACGAGGATGACGCTGACCGCCAGAATTTCCCCCACGTAGGCCCAGAAAAAGGCGTCCAAATGATCCATCTTGATGATCTTCCACAAAATCCGCCAGCCTCGCATGGGCCCCGCCTCCTTTACCTCGATTTCACAGCCGTCCCCCGACTGCTTCTTCCTTCATTTTCCGCCGCCTGCCCTCAGCCCGCTGCCGGACCCGGCCCGTCAATCGGCCTGGGCCGCCCACTTGGTGAGTTCCGCCTTGACCTCTTCCACGGACTGGAAGAACTCCACGGATTCGCCGTAATCGTAGAAGCAGTTGACGGCCATGTAGGAATACAGCATCTCGAAGCCGCCGCTGATCCCCCGGGAATTGGACAGCACCAGGATGCGCTTGCCGCTGATGACGGCGGTGGTGAGCTCGTACAGGGTCCCCCAGTTGCCGTCCACGCTGATGATGATGTCCGCGTCCTCCACCAGGGGAAAGGACCGCAGCAGGAAGCGCTGGTCCCGGTCGGTGACCGGGTTCTTCAGGAACCGGATGTTGGAACAGCCGTCCACCGGGCTTTTGAAGTTGTCCACATGGTCGTCCAGGTTGGCCGCCGGGGAATACCCCATCACCTTGCCCCCCGCGTCCACGCAGGCCTTGCCGATGATGTAGGGGTAGCCGTCGCATGCGCCGGTGATCAGCTCGATGCCCTGCTCCGCACACCATGCCCCAAAGTCCTTTAAATTGTCGATGACGTCCCCGCCCCTGGGTTCCAGGGAAGAGCCTCCGATGATCGCGCACTTTTTCATTTCGTCTGCCTCCTCTGTGTAGATAAGGCTATTATAACACAGATTGACAAGTTGTAAACGGCGGAACAATCTTTTCTCCGCGGATCCGATGCCTCTCCCTTCAGGTACTGAAAAAAAAACTTGACACCCTTTACCGGAAAGGGATATACTAGTTGGCAATTACAGAGAAACCTCAAGGCAGAAGTAAGTAAGCGAGCGCCGATTCCCCAGAGAGCTGCTGGTTGGTGAAAAGCAGCGGAAAAAGCATCGCCGAATGGATCTGCCATCGCGCTTGACTTTGACGGAGCCAAAGGCGACAGGCAAAGGCACAGTGAGCCGTTTATGAATGCGCGTAAGCGCGTGAATGGCGAACGCGCTGACGCGCATGCTCTTCGCATAGCTCAGATCATTTCGTCCTACCAGCATGAAGCAGTTCATGCTGATGACGGCCGAACTAATGGTACGCATTTTACGGTTTTTTCCACCGTCAGGTGGAATCAAGAAAAAACCGGAAAATGTGATCCTTAGCCCACGCTTGGCTTTTAATTGTCGCAGAGGACGGTGCCCAAACCGGAGATATCCGGGAGTAGGTGCTGGCGGGATTCCCCATCCGTTACCATTGGGGCGCCCATGCTGGTGGGTGCAAAGTGGGCGTGTCACGCGCCAAATTGGGTGGTACCGCAGGAGCCAAAGCTTTTGTCCCTTTAACAGGGAAAAAGCTTTGGCTCCTTTTGCTATTGCACTTGACATTGACGGAGCCGAATATATTTTATAAAGAACAGGAGACCTTATGAACCCATTAACCTATGATCAACTAAAAAAATACGCGCCGGATTACGACCGCATCCCCGTGTGCCGGGAGATCCTGGCAGACATCGCCACGCCCATCGGGCTGCTTCGGAAAATCGCCACGGTGAGCCGGCGCTTCTACCTGCTGGAATCGGTGGAGGGGGGCGAAAAATGGGGCCGGTACTCCTTCCTGGGCTACGACCCCCTGCTCCGGGCCGTGTGTGACGGCGGCACGGTGACGGTGGAGGAGGACGGCCATCGCCGGACCCTGACCCCGGACCATCCCCTGGACGCCCTGCGGGACATCCTCGCCCGGTTCCGGGCGCCGCGGATTGACGGACTGCCGCCCTTCGCCGGAGGCTTTGTGGGGTACTTCGCCTACGCCATGCTGGGCTACGCCGAACCCACCCTTTCCATCAAGCGGGGCGCCGCCCACGACTTCGACCTCATGCTCTTTGACAAGGTCATCGCCTACGACCACCTCCAGCAGAAGATCGTCCTCATCGTCAACGCCGAAACCCGGAACTTCCGGGCCAGCTACAGCCTGGCCCTCCAGGAAATGGACGCCATGGCGGCCATCATCCGGGCCAATTTCGTCCCCGACGCCCCGGCTTCCGGCGCCGTGGGGGATTTCACCTGCAACGTGTCCAAGGCTACCTACTGCGACACGGTTGAGCGCACCAAGACCTACATCCGGGAGGGGGACATCTTCCAGGCGGTGATCTCCCGGAAGTTCACGGCACCCATCACCGGCAGCCTGATGAACGCCTACCGGGTACTGCGCACCTCCAACCCCTCGCCCTACATGGTGTACCTGAACAACGAGGACGCGGAGATCATCTGCTCCTCACCGGAGACCCTGGTGCGCCTGGAGGACGGCCACCTGACCACCTTCCCCGTGGCCGGAAGCCGCCCCCGGGGCCGGGACGCGGCGGAGGACGACGCCCTGGAGGCGGACCTGCTGGCGGATGAAAAGGAGCTGTCGGAGCACAACATGCTGGTGGATCTGGGCCGCAACGACCTGGGCCGGATCTCCCGCTTCGGCTCGGTGGCGGTGACCCGGTACCTGATGATCCACAAGTACTCCAAGATCATGCACCTGTGCTCCCAGGTGGAAAGCGAGATCGCCCCGGGAAAGGACGGCTGCTCGGCCATTGAAAGCGTGCTGCCGGCGGGCACCCTGTCCGGTGCTCCCAAGATCCGGGCAGCCCAGATCATCGACGAGCTGGAGCCGGAGCCCCGGGATGTCTACGGCGGGGCCCTCGGCTATCTGGATTTCACAGGGAACATGGACACCTGCATCGCCATCCGCATGGCGGTGCGCCAGAAGGACCGGGTCACCGTCCAGGCCGGCGGGGGCATCGTGGCGGACAGTGTGCCGGAAAATGAATACCAGGAGTCGGCCAACAAGGCGGCGGCGGTGATGGCGGCCATCCGCCAGGCCGCGGTACAGGAAGGGCTATAAGGAGGCCATCATGATCTTACTCATCGACAATTACGACAGTTTTTCTTACAATCTGGTCCAGCTGGCTGGGACCCTGAACCCGGACATCCGGGTCATCCGCAACGACGCGGCCACGGCGGCGGAAATCGCGGCCATGGGGCCCTCCCACATCATCCTCTCCCCGGGGCCGGGTCGGCCGGCGGACGCCGGGGTGTGCGAGGAAGTGGTGCGGGATTTGAGCGGCCGGGTGCCCATTCTGGGGGTGTGCCTGGGCCACCAGGCCATCTGCGAGGCCTTCGGCGGGACCATCGTCCACGCCCCCCAGCTCATGCACGGCAAAGCCTCCACGGTGACCTTCACGGCGGCCTCTCCCCTGTTCGCCGGACTGCCCAGCGCCATCCGGGCCGCCCGGTACCACTCCCTGGCGGCGGATCCCGCCACCCTGCCCAACTGCCTGACGGTGACGGCCACCGCTGCCGACGGCACCATCATGGCCGTCCAGCACCGCGGCGCCCCCACCTACGGCCTCCAGTTCCACCCGGAATCCATCCTGACCCCGGATGGGCGGGGGATTCTGGAACGGTTTCTGGCCATTACAAAATAATACCTTTTACTTTTTACAAAACTGCCCCACCAGCGCCGCCATGAGCTTTTCCGGCTCCACGGGCTTTGTGACGTAATCGTCCATGCCCACCTCCCGGGCGTGGCGGACATCCTCCTCAAAGGCGTCGGCGGTCATGGCGATGATGGGCACGGCGACGGCATCGGGATGATTCAGGCTGCGGATGGCGGCGGTGGCGGCGTAGCCGTCCATGACGGGCATGCGGATATCCATGAGGATGGCGTCGTAGGTGCCCGGGACCGAGGTCATGAACAGGAATCGTCACTGCAGAGGGATTCAAATATTTGGTTGGCTCGTTTGTGGTTGGGCATGGGTGTGCCCTTTTCAAATTGAAAATAGACCGTAGGGATTGGCTTAACCCTAGCTTTCCCATCTGGTGTTTTTGGGGGAAAGCTGGTATAATAAAAGCATCAAAATAAGGATAACGGGAACGCCTATGAAAATACCACAATCCATACAGGAACGCTGGCTTAAATTAACCCCGAGCGATGACTTTGCCATCGCGCTTGACTTTTACCGAACCGCAGGTGAGCGTAAAAGTCATAGGTTTGCGTCTACGGCTACGCGTAAGCGTGGACGTGCAAACCGGTAGCCGATGGTACGCAAGTGACGAACCTTTCTTCAAATATTTAATAAAAGAAAGGTGAGGAACTTGTGATCATTATCCGACATCGACCGGATTGAGTATCCGGAAGAGCAGAAGTCCATTGATATCGCCATGGACGCCAAAAGCGTCCGGCTGGACGTGTACGAAAGCTGAGGATCACAAGTTCCTCGGCTTTCTTTTCTTCCATTTTCATGGAAGAAAGCCTCGTCTCTTGCGTACCATCGGTTACCGGGCACCAATCGCACGCTTACGCGTGCTCATAACCGGTGCCCTCAGACTTTGCCCGTCGCCTGCGACTCCGTCAAAGTCTAACGCGATGGCACCTTTGATCCTTTTAATAAGGGCCGTCACGTCTATCATTTCGAAAACCGCTGCATCGACGACCCGGCTCTGGTCTTGGGCGACGAAACCCACAAGTGCTTCTTCAACACTCGCGGCACTGACATCATCGACCCCAAGCTGGACCAGGTCCTGACCTTTCTGGACACAGCCATGCCCGTCAACGACGACAACCCACTGGTTGAAGCCATGTCCTCTGAACTGGCGCGCATCAAATCCAATACCGAATGAGAGGCGGAGTTTATGAATCTGTATTTACGTGATAAAGAAAAATACCAACAGGGCGTTGAGCAAGGCATTGAACAGGGCATTGAACAAGGCATTGAACAAGGCATAAAAACCGAACGTGAGCTCGCCAAAAAGCAAACTTTGAAGACGGCCCGCAGCTTGATTGGCTTTCTTTCCCCGGATATCATTGTATCCAAATTTGATATTACCATGGAAGAATTGATGAAAAAACAGCCCGATGACGATGGGCCTAAAGCCTGACCGATGCCTTTTCTGATGGAACACATTGCGGAAGTCCAGCGAAGCCTTAAAAAACAATGATCGGATGATTTCATCCCCATATCTGCGTTGTTGCGGATATGGGGATTTTTTTCTGTCTGGGACTTCGCAAGGATGCTCAGTTTTATTAAGCCTTGCTGCCATTGGCCAAAGTCTCTGCTTAATCGTCATTTTTACCGGAATTAAGCCGGATTCATTTTCTTAATCACCGGTATCCTTCTTCTTTCTCCACCTGATTCTACCGCCAGCAAAGGCCACAGCCAGCCAAAGACCATAGCCGATGATCCCGCCCAGGGTATTGAGGATGACATCATCAAGCTCACAAAAACCCCGTCCGGTGAACCATTGTGTGATTTCAATGGCACCACTGCTGAGGATGACCGCTGCCAGCACCACAGACCATCGCCGGGCATTTTTCTCAAAGGTCCCAAAGGGTCTCAAATCGATTTGATCCCTGCTTCCGGCATCCCGGGATAAAATCGTAATATAAACCAGCGCCGCCATGTAGACGGCCAGGATGAACACAACCGCCAGCCTTCTCTTATCCACCTGGAAGGGCCCGTCCCCTTTCCACCACGCCCCGCCCAGATAGACCAGGCAGACGGCGACAGCCGTCAGCAATGCCATGGGCAGGCACGCCCGCATCTCATAAACGATATCCCCTGCCATGAGTCCAATGATTTTAGTCAGCACGTCATTCCTGCCTCCAACCGTTCAAATCCAGACATCGCAGGTACTTTTGGAACTCACAGCCGAACTCGGGGGAACGCAGTCCATATTCGACATTCGCCTTGAGGAAGGCCAGAGGATCCCCGACGTGGTAACGCTGGCCCTCAAACGCCAGGCCGATGATTTTTTTCCGGCCGGCCAATTTCCTGAGGCCATCCGTCAGCTGGATCTCGCCGCCGGCTCCCGGTCCGGTCTGCCGGAGACTGTCAAAAATATCCGGCGTGAGGACATAGCGCCCCATGATGGCCATGTCCGTCGGCGCCTCCTCCACCGAAGGCTTTTCCACCAGGTCCTCCACCACACAGACCCCATCGGACAAAGGCTCCCCGGAGATGATGCCGTACCGGTTCACATCTCCATGGGGCACCTTTCTCATACCGATGACCGGGCAGCCAAAGCGGGCGTACGCATCCAGAAGCTGGCCCATAGCCGGCCGCCCCGGATTGTGGATGATATCATCCCCCAGCATGACGGCAAAGGGCTCCTCCCCCACGAAATCCCTGGCGCAGAGCACCGCGTCCCCCAGTCCCTTGGGTTCCTTCTGACAGACCGACTCCACCCGGGCCAGATGGGCGATGGTGTTCACCACCTGTCTCTCCGCCTCCTTGTCCTTGCCCTTGAGCTGCATTTCCAGCACGGGGGAAAGGGCGAAGTAATCGGCGATGCCCTGGGCTATTCCTCCACCTTCCACTTCAGCGACACCTTCAAATCCGTCATGGGCCAGGGCCCCCGGGAATTCATGCACCGGTAAATCCAGGGGCTTTCCAGGCCTGGGCCTTCCCCGGATGCTCCCCCCTCCCCTTTTTTATGTCACCCCCTTTTTTTACAAAACTGCCCCACCAGCGCCGCCATGAGCTTTTCCGGCTCCACGGGCTTGGTGACGTAATCGTCCATACCCACCTCCCGGGCATGGCGGACATCCTCCTCAAAGGCGTCGGCGGTCATGGCGATGATGGGCACGGCGGCGGCATCGGGGTGATTCAGGCTGCGGATGGCCGCAGTGGCGGCGTAGCCGTCCATGACGGGCATTCGGATATCCATGAGGATGGCGTCGTAGGTGCCCGGGGCCGAGGTCATGAAGATGAGAACCCCGGCCTTGCCGTTTTCCGCGCAGTCCACGGTGATGCCCTTGTCCGTCAAGAGGAGCTGGGCGATCTCCCGGTTGAGGAGGTTGTCCTCGCACAACAGCACCCGCTTGCCGGCCAGGATGGCCTGCTGGTCCTGTTCCTGCCGCTTTTTCTGCTGGTGGGCGGCTTCGCTGAAGACGGGGAGGTCCACGGTGAAGCAGGTGCCCACCCCCGGGGCGCTTTCCACCTGGATGCGGCCGTCCATAAGGTCCACGATGCGCTTGACGATGGAAAGGCCCAAACCGGTGCCCACCACATCCCTGGCCTCCGGCCGGTGCTCCTGGGCGAAGGGCTCGTACAGGCGGGTGAGGAAAGCCTTCCCCATGCCGATGCCGTCATCCCGGACGGTGATCCGCCGGGTGCAGTCTGCCACCGGGGGATCCAGCTCTTCCACGGCAAAGGTGACATTGCCCTCCGCCGGGGTGTACTTGATGGCGTTGGACAGCAGGTTGAGGACGACCTTCTGCACCTTGAGGGGATCGATCCAGATGGCCTTCCGGGGGTAGGATGCCAGGTCCGTGTGGAAATGGATGGCCTTGAGCTCCGCCGAGGGCCGCACGGCGGTGGCGATGGCCTCCCAGAATTCCCGGCTGTCCACCTTTTCCGGCTCCAGCTCCAGCTTGCCGCTTTCAATGCGGGAGAGCTCCAGGGTGTCGTTGACCAGAGCCAGGAGGAGCTTGCCCGCGGACTGGATCCGGGCCAAGTATTCCTGTTTTTTGACCGGATCCCCTTCCGCCATGGCGATCTCCGAAAACCCCAGGATGCCGTTGAGGGGGGTGCGCAGGTCGTGGCTCATGCTGGCCAGAAAGGTGGATTTGGCCTGGTTGGCCCGGTCTGCCTCCAGCTTGGCGGCGGACAGCTCGGCGATGCGTCGGTTCTCCTCCTCGTATTGGCGGGTGATGTCCGTCAGGCAGAAGAAAATGGTGTCCCGGTTGTCGTCCAGGTAGGCGAACTGGAAGAGCTTGCGCCGCTCTTTTCCCTCCACCTCCAGGGAGACGGGGACGGCGACGATTTCTTCCTTTTCCAGCCCTTCACAGACGGATTCCATGGAAAGGGCCTTTTTGACCGCCTCTCTTTTTTCCGCCGCCACGTTGGCCCCGATGTGGCGTTCCAGCCCGATGTTATAGGTATCGGTCCGGTCCGCCAGCACCCCGTCCCTGGCATCCTTCCCATTCATCCGGCTGATCTTGCAGTGGCCGGTGGCCAGGTAGATCATGCCCAGCTCGTCGTAGCCCAGGATGTTCATTTTGGACAGGATCTGCTCCTTGAGCACCTTCTGGGTGATGTCCCGGGTGTAGGTGAAGCATTCCAGCTCACTGGACTCGGGCTCCATGTAGGTGTGCAGCACGGTGGACACCCACAGCAGGGCGCCGCCCCAGCCCATGCGCCGGTACTGGACGGTGGTGTAGAAATCCCCCTCCCGGTAGCGCCGGGCCAGGTTCCTCCGGCTGATCTTGTCCAGGACCTCCCGACGGTCCCTTTCGCTGTAGGCCAGGTCCGCGTATTCCCGGGCAGCATCATCGTAACGCGCCGGCATGGCGGGATAGGCGGCGGGACTCAGGGGGGTGTAGCAAATGACCCGGTTCCGGGTAAGGTTGTAATGCCCCCGGGCCAGGAGTCCTGCGCTGCCGGCGGTCCGTATGCTGTCCATCTCCCGGTTGTAACGCTCCTCCACCTTCTTCTGGGCCGTCAAATTCCGGCCCATGCCGTGGGCGATGACGGGCCTCCCTTCCCCGTCCAGCACCACCGAATAGCTGATGCCCTCGTACCTGGGCTCCTGGCCGGGCCTCTCCTTGTACCACACCCGGCAGGACGCGTCCCGGCCGGCGGCCACCTCATCGTACATCCGCAGGAAGGCCGGGACATCGGCGTCATCAATGCGGTCCACCAGGGATCGGGGCACGTCGTCGATGACCCGGGGCCAGCCGAAACGGGCCATCTCCCGCCGGCCCACCTCATCGTCCTCGATGGTGATGCGCCGGTTCGGGATATCGTACTCCCACAGGAGGAGCCCCGCCGCGGTGACGGCCTCATTGTACCTGCGCCGGCTCTGGCGCAGGTCCATCTCCGTCCCTTTGAGCCTTTCGATGCTGGTGTAGGCCAGGTAGGCGATCCGTCCGCCGTCGGCTGCCCTGACGGCCACCCCGTCCACCTGCATCCAGATGTATTTCCCGGTGCAGCCGATCCGGAGGCGGCATTCCTCACTGACGGGGGCGCCCTGTTCAAAGAGGTTGATATTGGCCTGGCGGCATACCTGGCGATCGTCCGGATGGACGTAGGAGAGGTAGGCTTCCAGGGAGGCGATGGCTCCATCCCCCCTGCCGAGGCCCAGGGTTTTGACCAGGCAGGGGTTGGCCTTGTAGCGCACCGGCACCCCTTCCTCCACCTGGATGGCGGCAAGGCCGATGGGGACGTTGTCCATGACCAGGGAGGCAAAGGCATCCACCTTTGGGGCCGCCTGTCCGGCCTTGACCGTCTGTTCCTTTTTATCTTCTTTTCTCATATTTCCGTCCTTTCCCGAAGCTTGAAAACAGCCCCGTCCTATTGAACACAGGCCCTTTCAAAGGCCTCCCTCAGTGCTTCATGCAATTCCGCCGGCTCGATGGGCTTGGACACGTAGGCGTCCATGCCATTGGCCTCGAAACGCTTGATGGCCTCCCCGAAGATATCCGCCGTCAGGGCGATGATGGGCACGGACCCGGCATCGGCCCTGGGCAGGCTCCGGATGGCTCCGGTGGCGGCGCAGCCGTCCATCCTCGGCATCTGGATATCCATGAGGATGGCCCGGTACTGCCCTTCCCCGGAGGCGGCAAAGCGTTCCACCGCCTCCACGCCGTCACAGGCCGTATCCACCTCCAGCCCGAATTTGCCCAGGAGCCGGACGGTGATCTCCCGGTTGATGGGGTTGTCCTCGGCCATGAGCACCCGGCCCGAGAGGCTCCCGGCCAGATCGGCCAGGGTGGGGGCCGGGCGGGCTTCGCGCTTCATGGCATCATCGTCGGCCCGGGGAAAGGTGAACATCAGGGTCACGGTGGTCCCCGCCCCCTGCTTGCTCCGGACGGTGATGATCCCCCCCATCAGACCCACCAGCCGGCTGACGATGGTCATCCCCAGGCCGGTGCCCGGGGTCCCTTCCTGCCGCAGGGGGTGATCCATCTCCTGGGCGAAGGGCTCGAACACCCTGGCGGCGAAGGCCTCGCTCATGCCGATGCCCGTATCCCGAATTGTGAAGATGCATTCCACCCCCTCCCCCTTCAGGGCCGCGCTCCTGGCGGAGTAGGCGATGGCCCCGCCCCTGGGAGTGTATTTGAAGGCGTTGGATATCACATTGAAGATGATCTGGTTAAACCGCACAGAATCCACCATCACCGGCGGCATGGGCTCAAGGTCGAAGGACAGCCGGATCCCCTTTTCCCGGCACATGGGCTCGAAGATGCTGCCCATCCGCCGGGCGAAATCCCCGTGGTCGCAGGGGACCGGGTGGAGCTCGATCTTGCCGCTGTCCACCTTGGAGATATCCAGCACGTCGTTGATCAGGGACAGCAGGAATTCGTTGGACAGCTCGATCTTGTCCAGCTCATCCCTGAGCTTTTCCGGATCGTGGATGTCCTCCCGGGCGAAGGCCGTCATGCCCTTGATGGCGTTGAGGGGGGTGCGGATGTCGTGGCTGATGCGGGACAGGAATTCAGTCTTGGCCGCGTTGGCCTTTTCCGCCCTTTCTGCCGCCTCCCGGACGGCCATAAGCTGTTTCTGCTCCCGCTCGTAGGCGGCGGTGATATCCATGGATGTCAGCAGGATATCCCCATGGCCCGGGTCCAGCCACCGGTAACCCAGCTGATGGCAGCTCACCCGGCCCTCCGTCCGGACGCGGACAACCACCGTGTGCCGGCCCTGGGCCTCCAGCGCCCGGACCGCAGCCCCCAGGCCGGTCTTCTCCTCAAAACGGGCCCGGTCCTCCGCCACCACATAATGGTCCCGCTGATGGGCCCGGCAGTCCCCGTAATCCGCCCCGGCGAAATCGTCCACCCGCTGGAACCGCCCGGCCTTCTCCAAAAACTCGATGGTCTGATCCGCCATGTGGATCAGGGCGATGAAATCGAAGCCCGTGTCCAGGATGCAGTTTCTGACCAGGGCGTCCCGGTGCTTGTCCGAAATGTCCATGGCGTAGGTCACGGCCTCCACATCCCCGGTTTCCGGGTTCTGGTACATGTAGATGTAGCTCCGGTACCAGCGCGTCCTGCCGTCGTCCAGGGTCATGGGGTAATCGAAGCTCTCGTGGTCCGAGCCCTTCAAAAACCGTTCCAGGAGCTGCCTGCAGGAATAGCGTCCGAGGAAATCCCCGCGGATGCCCGGGTCCGCCATCCTGCCGGCGCAGCCGTGGATGAAGGCGTCAAAGGTGGGGTACCGCTTCCTCCGGCCCAGCAGGGATTCCTTGACCTGGCCCTCCACCACTGCGTTCTGGCTGAGGTTATGGCGGAAGGAGCCGATGGCCTCGGGGTCGTTGTACAGGCTTCCGCTGCGCAGGCTGGCCAGCTTCCACGCGGTGATATCCTGGGCGAAGCCGTAGACGGTGTGATAGTCCTCCCCGCTGCCTCCCAGGCGGGTGCAGGTGACCCGGCGGAAGACCATGCCCCCGGCGTCCGGAGACTGGTACCCCGCCTCACAGGAGGCCATGGGGGCTCCTTCGTCCATCTTCCTGAACATGGCCAGCAGGGCCTGGGCGTAGGGTGGATCCAACACCTTCGCCATCTTTTCCGGACCATTTTCAATCCGTCCCGACAGGCCGTATTTCTTGCATTCCGACCGGGTGAAATCATTGTCCATCATCATCTGCACGTGGTGGTCCCGGGTATCGTATTCCCACAGGATCATGTGGTTGGCGTCGGCCACCGCCCGGTACATCTGCCGGCTCTTCTGGATCCTGGCTTCGGCCTTCCGCTCCGCCGTCACATCGATGATCGAGGTAAAGACCATGATCTCGCCATTGCGGTCGATGGATTTGACGATCATCCGCAGCCAGCTGTAATCCGACTTCCCGGGGCGGCGGTACTCAAAATCCTGGCGGGCGGCGTACCCCGGCTTCCCGCTTTGGAGCATGGTGCGGACCACCCGGGCCCGGTCGTGGGGGTGGACGCCATCCACCATGGCCTGGTCGTCGTAGACGAACTCGTCCACGTCGATCCCCAGATGTTCCCCCAGCTTCTGGTTTATGACCACGGCCTTTACCTTACCCTCGTTGATGGTGCACACCGCCACCCCTACGGGGATGTTGTCCACGATGAACTCCAGGCTGCGGCGGCTGAAATCCAGATGGTCCTGGCGCCTGCGCTCCTCGGTGATGTCCACGGCAAAGACCGCCACGGCGTCGCGGCCCCGCCACCGCATGGCGCGGTAGGTCACCCGTATCCATCTTTTTTCCGAACCCGGTAACTGGAGCTCGCTGCGAAAATATCCCTGTTTCATCTGGGGGACGGCGCACCACGGGCAGGGGGTGGAACGGCCGGCCACACATTGGTAGCACGTCTTCCGGCTGAAATCGTCAATTCCCCAAAAGCCCATGGCCGGCCGGTTGGCGAAGAGGACCTCCCGGCTGGATTGGTCGATCACGTAAATGTAGGTCACGCTGTGGGCCAGGAGGAAATCGTGCTCCTCGGTCTCCCCGCTGGTGTTGCTGAACACCGCCATGATGACGGGCAACCCGTCCAGGGTGCCGATGACCCGGGACTTGGCGTGGATCCACACGTAATCCCGGGTGCTGTGGGCGATCCGGTAGGTGAAATCCCGGTCCCTCCCATCCCGGACCATCTGGGCGGTCAGGCGCCGGACTTCCGGCCGGTCGCTCTCATGGATAATGGCGGTCACATCCTCCCCGGCCCGGGCCTGGTAGTCCTCCTCCGTCATCCCGGAAATGCCTGCCAGCCCAGGCGAGTGCTCCACGGTCCTCAGCCCGCCGCCGACGACCTGATAAATGCCGAAGTTGCCGGGATTGGTCCCAGCGATGATGTGGATCAAGCCTTTGCTCAGTTCCATTCATTTTTCCCCCTACGTTTTTTATATTCATGAAATCAAGCGCTATGCTGTCAGATCGCGATCGGTCCAAGGAAATCAATAATCAAATGTCTATCCACCATTATATAACAATTGTACGTGCATTCAATGTCAGAGCCGAGGAATGGTTAAATGGCGTATTTTTTTTGTGAAGATCCGTATGCCCGAACACGAAAAGATGAGAATGATTTCAAACTGTGTTTGCCAGGCTTGGCCGGGATGGGGGATCGGGGATTTCCATTGGAAGTAGGGATGGCGATACGGGGCCGGATTTTTTTCTGTATTGACAATTCTCCAACCAGATGTTATTATTTTTCAAATATAATATCATTTGTCATGTAAAATGGCAGGATGCCACAGGCTGTATTATATAACAGTTATTAGGCTTTCGGAACCCGATTCCGCCAAATGGGATAAATCCGTATGTTATTGGTTAATGGATGTATGCCCATCCTCCCAAAACCCCCAGCACAGGAGACTTCTTCCATGGAAAAAAAACAATCCTATTCCCAAAATTCCCCAAAGCCCCCCATTGAAGCCTACGACCGCTTCTTCATCGGCGGCCCTGCCTCCGACGAGGACAATGTCCTGGAGCGCCTGCTCCACGACATGGATATCCACATCATCGGCCGGGGCCAGCGTCCCATTGCGGAAGTCGGACGAATCGACGCCTTCATGCTGCCCTCCTTCCTGCTGATCCAAAGCCGGAGCGCGGCGGCGGAAATCACCCACGGCGGCCGATCCACCCGGCTGGAAAAGGGCTCGGTCTACCTGTTCCTGCCCTTTGAGACCTACAGCATCGTTCCCGGGGAGGGGGCGGGCTTAAGCCACCTCTTCATTTACTTTGAGGTATCCCCCTTTTCCGCCCGCATGAATTTCGTCAAGCACGCCCGGCCCTGGATCGACGCCCTGTTCTTCCAGAACTGGTACCAGCGGGTCGGCCAGGTCCTCTTCCGTTTTTTTGACGGCGGACTCCCCCAAATCGGCATGGAATCCATGCTCCAGTATCTGATCAAGGGCATCCTGGTCCACGTTCTCTACGACCTCATCAACCAGGAGGATGCCGCTCCCTTTGACTACGATACCCCGGAAACCAGCCTCATCGACCAGGCCTTTGCCTACACCCGGGACCATCTGGACGAGCCCATCAACATCGGGGCCGTGGGCACCAGCCGCAGCACCCTGAACCGGGTCTTTTCCACCGTGCTCCAGCTCACCCCGACCCAGGCCCTGACCCGGTACAAGATGGAGAAGGCCATCGAGCTCATGGTGAGCGGGGCCTCGGTCAAGCAGGCCGCCGATGCCCTGGGCTATTCCTCCACCTTCCACTTCAGCGACACCTTTAAATCCGTCATGGGCCAGCGCCCCCGGGAATTCATGCACCGGTAAATCCAGGGGCTTTCCGGGTCTTAGCCTTCCCCGGATGCTTCTTCTTACCCTGAAATCATTCCGCTATTGCTTTCTTCCTTTAAAGAGAATATAATGATTACACAAAACTGTTTACGCCCGGCATCCTTCTGATAGCCCCGGTCCCCTCAGGACGCCGGGGGCGGGATTCCGGGGATCCGACGCTGTGCGATTCCTATACGCCTGGAGGACGAAATGCCCACATCACGCATCCACTCATTTTTTCATATCGCTGCCCCATGGGTGCTGTGCCTGCTCCTCATCCTGGCTCCCGGACCCGAGCCGGTCCTGGCGGCGGCTGCCTCATCCAATCCCTCGGCCCACCGGACGGTACGGGTGGGCGTGCCCGACCCCACCACCACGGCCTCCGGCGCCGAAAGCCAGTACGACAGCTTCATCAAGGATTACCTCCAGGCCGTGGCCCAGTACGCGGGGTGGAACTACGTCTACGTGGAGGACTCCTGGTCCGACTGCCTGGAGAAGCTGAAGACCGGCGAGCTGGACGTGCTGCTGGACGTCACCAAGACCGATGAGCGCCTCCGGGATTTCGATTTCTCCGCCGAGTCCATCGGGTCGGAGACCTGCTGCCTGTACACCCGGGACAGCACCTCCCTCCGGTACGACGACTACCCCACCTTTAACGGCATGACGGTGGCCTTTGAGGAGGGCAGTACCCTGGAGCAGTCCCTCCGGGACTACGGTGCGGCCCATGGCTTCACCTTCAACGCCCGGTCCTTCACCAGCAGCGACAGCATGTTTGAGGCCCTGAACGCCGGCCAGGTGGACGCCGTGGCCCAGACCAATTATTACGACCCGCCGGAAGGCCTGACGGTCCTGGCCAAGTGCGACGCCCAGCCCGTTTACATCGTGACGAGCAAGACCAACGGCGCCCTCAAAACCGAACTGGACAGCGCCATGACCCAGCTCCTCAGCTACAACCCCGGCTTCAACGCCGACATCTACCAATACCATTTCCGTCAGGCCGCCTCCCAGGCGGCGGTTTACACCCAGGCGGAAAAGGCCTACCTGG
>Ga0268360_1002265_pt1 | contig 15692 bp, 10 predicted proteins | sample BioMet11_FD_192465 | JGI IMG/M metagenome (GOLD analysis project Ga0268360, IMG submission 192465) | Sewage microbial communities from Oakland, California, United States - Biofuel 11 (Illumina Assembly) | ecosystem: Engineered > Wastewater > Sewage > Unclassified | place: USA: California... | reverse complement strand
CAAAGAAATCATCGGTCATTTCTCTTTTCATAAGGAGCATATCAACCTGAGCCCCGGATACGCCAATTTTGCGCGCAAATTTTTTGAACTGCCTTTCGTATTTTTTCTCTTCTCCCTCTTCAAAAAAACCAAGAACGTATGTAATCCACTTTACATAGGCCTGGTTGCCCTCAAGCCAGGACCTATTGTCAATGACCCACAAAACATAGTCAAGAACAAGGGTAAATTCATGGTCGGTAAGCGGGCTTTCCTCAAGAGGTTCGATAAGGCTTTTTACAATTTTTTTTTCAAGGGCTTTTTCAAAGAAACTAATTGGCTTGTCGCGGTTTAGCTTGATATTCTTCAATGCCTTTATGACATCTTTATCCGTTACTTTCCGGCTATAGTTGTAGTAATATTCGGCAATTGAAATCTCGATTTCACTCAGATACTCGCTGTATTCGTATTCATTCTCGTAAATGCTTTTTATTTCCTTTATCTCCGGTGTATCCGGCACGAGCAATTCGGACAAGGATAACTCATTCTCAACAAATTCATTGTTTTCATCAGGATTCATATGAATGCTATCTGGTTGTTAATTTATATTAATTTTCATGAATCTTCAGAACTGAAGGATCATGAAAATTCCTCATTTCCATAACAGTTGTATAATAGTAACATAACATGAGCTGGGACAGAATTCAAGCGAAAAAATCCAGGTAAAAATCAGGTAAAAAATCAGGTAAAAATTAGGTAAAAAATTCCTTAACCGATGATCAATCTATTAATTTCTAATGACTGATCAGAGTTCATACCCAAGCCCTGCCAGATTCTCTCTAATTTTCTTCTCCAGCTCCTCTGATTTCCTGAATTGCTCTGAGAGTTCTACAGTCAATTTTCTCATTTTCTCTTCAAATTCCTCATCATCGTCTTCGGTCTCTTCAAAACCTACGTAACGGCCAGGAGTAAGTATATAATCGTGTTTTTTAATTTCATCAACAGTTGCAGCCTTACAGAAGCCAGGGATATCTGCATACTCCCCGCTTTCAATCTTTTCTCCACGCCAGGCGTGGTAGGTATCAGCAATCCTCTGAATTTCTTCATCAGTAAGTTCGCGGTGGGTACGGTCTCGCAAAACTCCCATATTCCGGGCGTCAATAAAGAGAACTTCACCACGCCGGTCGCGGAAACCGCTGTTTTGCTTATTTCGGGCAATAAACCATAGGCAGGCTGGAATTCCAGTATTGTAGAAAAGCTGGCCTGGAAGAGCAATCATACAGTCTACAAGATCTTTTTCAATTATATTTTTCCGGATATCTCCTTCACCGGAGGTGTTTGAAGACATGGAACCATTAGCAAGGACAAAGCCTGCAATTCCATTTGGGGAAAGGTGGTGGATGTAGTGCTGGACCCAGGCGAAGTTGGCATTGCCTTTTGGGGGAACTCCAAATTTCCAGCGCGCATCTTCAGTCAGAAGTTCACCTTTCCAGTCCGAATCGTTAAAAGGAGGATTTGAAAGGATGAAATCGGCTTTCAGGTCTTTGTGCAGGTCATTGTGGAAGGAATCACCCCATTTAATGCCATCGTTGTCTATGCCCCGAATTGCAAGGTTCATCTTGCAAAGGCGCCAGGTAGTCTGGTTTGATTCCTGGCCGAAAATGGAGATATTTTCAAGGCGGCCTTCGTGAGCTTCAATAAATTTCTCACTCTGGACAAACATCCCGCCCGAACCGCAGCATGGGTCATAAATTCGGCCTCGATAAGGTTCAATCATCTCTACAAGAACTCTTACTATACTTCTTGGGGTATAGAACTGGCCGCCGCGCTTGCCTTCAGCATCTGCAAACCTGCCGAGGAAATACTCATAAACTCGGCCAAGCACATCCTTACTCCGGCTTTCCTTATCCCCAAGGCCGATTGTGCCTACAAGATCAATCAATTCACCCAGGCGCTGCTTGTCAAGCCCTTCCCTTGCATAGTTCTTCGGAAGCACGCCTTTTAGAGTATTGTTGTCTCGCTCAATTGCAGTCATTGCTTCGTCTACAGTTTTCCCGATAGTAGGCTGCTTTGCACTTCTCTCCAGATGGTTCCAGCGGGCTTCAGGAGGCACCCAGAAAACATTCTCTGCAAGATATTCTTCCGGATCTTCCGGGTCGGCCCCCTCCTCAATTTCGGCTAGAAGTTTTTCGTGCATCTCCTCGAAAGCGTCCGAGATGTATTTCAGAAAAATAAGGCCGAGTACCACATGTTTATACTCTGCTGCATCCATATTATTTCGGAGTTTGTCCGCTGCCTGCCAGAGTTTTTCTTCAAAACCAAGATTTGCGCCGTTTGAGCCTGCTGTACTTTTTGCCATAAATTACCAACACTTTGATGATACCTTACGGTAACTCGTGAACTGTTATAAAATTGACGATTTTAAGTATTCTAAATGATATCAGTTAAAGAGCAAGAACTCTTACTACAGAATTTTAAGCCTTTTCGAGAGCTGCAAGAACGTATCCTCTTCAAATTCAATGGAGAATTTTCCAGCTCGAAAAATATGCAACAATTTCATTATACAGTTACAAAGTTGTAATGCATCGTCTGAGGTTGTTTTTCAAATGTGGTTAAATTTTTAAAATTTCAATACATACATGAAATTTACTTTTACCCATATAATTTGAAGAGGATACTGCAGGAAGCAGGAACTGCCTTCAAGCTGCCTGCATCCACAGCCACGCATAGATAATAGAATAGGTCGAGTTTTGAGACAACCAAAAAAGTTGATTTTTCAAGTTTTTGCGATTGCCAAAAATAATTTTATCGTTATTTGAAAGGGGAGTTTATGAAACACTTCATTACACAAGACACGCCTGTTACGGAAGAAGTGCTTAATGTCATTGCTCATTTGCCCACGAAAAGTCTTCCTGCGATAGTTGAAGATAAATTTTTTGTTAAACTGAGCGACCGAAATATTATGCGTATAGCAGTTTTACTTGCGCAAAAAAGCTATGACGAAGGTGGGTGCCCCATCGGCGGCGTTATCATTGATAACAATACGCGCCGGATTATTGGAAAAGGACACAATACGCTTGTGCAGGATAACGATCCTTACAACCACGGTGAAACGTCAGCCATACGCGATGCAGGACGACAGGACTTCAGTAATACTACGATTTTCACAACTCTTAGCCCATGTGACATTTGTGCCACGTTAATATATATGCGCCAATTCAGCCGCGTGGTCGTCGGCGATGTTACTAACGCCTCGGGTAATGAACAGATGCTTCGCGAGAAGGGTGTCAAAGTCGATATCCTTGAAGACCCTGCGGGAATAGAATTGTATGCAAAATATCGTGCCGAAAAGCCGGAACTCGACATGGAAGATTGGAAAGGCCTGGCTGCCGTTCGTAAGGCTGCAAGATAGAATTAAAAAAATAGGCAGTCCAAATAATCCTGATCAATACCGCCTTTTTCATGTCTTGAGCCATCTCTGAATGGCTCGATATTTGTCCTTGGAAACAGCAATTCTGGTCTGATTATATGCCTCAAAGGTTTTAGCGATCACATTCGTTTTAGCGATCACATTCGTTTTAGCGATCACATTCGTTTTAGCGATCACATTCGTTTTAGCGATCACATTCGTTTTAGCGATCACATTCGTTTTAGCGATCACACTCGTTTTAGCTATTACATTCGTTTTAGCGATTACATTCCGGCAAAAACGGAAAAAAAGAAGAAAGAAAAAAAAGCGGTGTAACGTGGTTCACAAGGCTTGACCTGCACCAATGAAGTATATTACGGGATCAGTATTGAAGCTGTCCTGAATTTGCTTCATTTTACGGATACGCGTTAATGAAGTATATTGCGGGATCAGTTTTGAAACTGTCCTGAATTTGCTTCATTTTACAGATTACGCGCAATGAAGTATATTACGGGATCAGATTTCAAGCTGTCCTGAATTTACTCCAATTTACAGATTGCTCCCTCATGAACCAATTAATATTATATGAGTAACAATATAAAAAAGTAACGACAGAATTCAATTTTATTTAATCAGTTTTTATATTTAACGGGCTCATGCACGAATTGGTTACCTGCAGTTACCTATTTGAGTATTATTTTTCAGAATTCTTATTTTTCAGAATAGATCTTAAACAACCACTTGGTTGCAGATGACCTGATAGCAACCTTTTACTATTGCAACCTTTTACTATTACATCTCCTGCTAACCTTGAAGAAAATAGATTTATCTCAGCGCTTTGCTGATACGAAGCACCCCCACTTTTTAATGTATGTAATCTATTATATTCTTGTATTAATATACTCTTTTTGTTCAAACGGGGGAATTTGCAAGTAGTTGTATAAAATGATAAGACAGCTGCTGTAAGCTCTTTTCTCATCGCCAATATTATTTTGGGGGATTAAAATGAAAGAAAGAACATATGCTAAAACACACAGTGGACATGCCTTCATAAAAGTTTTAGGAATAGCAATGCTGGCTATTTCAATGATGGTGAGTATAGCAGGCGCAGAACCCTATGCATATATTACAAACTCCGGAAGCAACAATATCTCTGTAATTGATACAGCCACAAACACAGTTACAGCCAATGTGACTGTAGGAAACTATCCTGTTGGAGTTGCAGTCTCTCCAGATGGAACAAAGGTATATGTGACGAACTCATTTAGCAACAATGTTGCTGTAATTGATAATGCAACCAACACTGTTACATCAACGGTGGATGTCGGTAAATGGCCTCTAGGAGTTGCAGTCAATCCGGATGGAACAAAGGCATATGTGGCGAACGGGGGCAACAACAGCGTTTCTGTAATTGACACTTCAAATAACACAGTTACATCAACAGTGGATGTCGGTAAATGGCCTCTAGGAGTTGCAGTCAGTCCGGATGGAACAGAGACGTATGTTACAAACGCATTCAACAACAATGTTTCTGTAATTGACACTGTAACTAACAATATTACAGACACCGTGACTGTAGGCTACCTTCCTATTGGAGTTGCAGCCTCCCCGGATGGAAAAATAGTGTATATTACTAACACTGGCAGCAACAGTGTTTCTGTAATTGACACTGAAACTAAAAATGTCACATCAACGGTAAGTGTTGGAGAATATCCTGTTGGAGTTGCAGTCTCTCCGGATGGAACAAAGGTATATGTGGTGAACGCTGGCAGCAACAATGTTTCCGTAATTGACGCAGCAACCAATTCCGTTGCAGCCACAGTAAATGTAGGGAATATGCCTCATGGTGTTGCAGTAACCTCTGACGGAACAAAGGCATATGTGTCAAACTCCGACTACAATGGAACCGTCTCTGTAATTGACACTGAAACAAACACAGTTACAGCTACTGTACCTGTAGGAAACTATCCTGTTGCCATCGGGCTGTTTATAGTTCCTCTTTAATCAGGTAGAAGTTTACATCAAGAATGGAAAACTTTCGTAAGAGGAAGACAGACGTTTATTGATCTGGCAAACATTATAATCAATGCTTTAAAAACAAGCTGAGTAAGCAAAGATTATTAGGAATGCGCACACAACAAGCTGAGTAAGCCGTTAAAACTCGAGGAGGTAAAGAACTCCTCTTTAACTATTTAATTGAATATAATGTAGATAATGTAGACTCTGTTCAAAAATCTAGTAATTTTGAATATTATATTTATCACTGGGGTTTGGTACTGAGTCAGCCAGGAGACTGAACAAGGCCCTTAGAGATCCGTTATAACAAGTACAAATGGAGGCATTAGTCCATTAATTGTTTTAACGTAGCTTGTGTCTGATTATTATTTTCTTCTTTGACCGTGAACCTTATAGCAAATTCGGTTCCATCATTCCTTTTCAGCTCAAGTTCCCCATCTAACTGATCTACAAGGGTGGTTATCAGCTGAAACCCAAGACTATCAAGATCTTCAATATTAAGGTCTTCAGGAATACCAACGCCGTTATCCGAGACGGTCAGAACAAAACTGGTATACCTATTGCATTCCTTTCTGTGTTCTCCATTTTCGTCTTTATGGAGTTCGATTTGGATCTCTCCATTGTCTCTGCCCGGAAATGCATGTTTTAGAGAATTGGAAACCAGTTCATTAACAATAATTCCTAGCGGGACAGCAACATCCATATCAAAGAATGCATTTTCTTCCAGATTCATTTTCAAGCTAGTGTTTTTGTTACTAAGGTTGTAAGTCTGGAAAAGGTTTTCAGCCAGCTCTCTTATGTATGCCGAAAAGTCCAGTGTCTCGGTTTCTTCTCCTTTATAAAGTTCTTCGTGGATAAGGGCCATAGATATAACCCGGTTCTGGCTTTCCCTGAAAGCCTCAGTAACTTTCGGGTCATCGAACTTATCAGCCTGAAGATCAAGGAGAGAAGAGATAACCTGCAGGTTATTTTTTATCCTGTGGTGGATTTCTTTCTTACGGGCAGTCTCGATATTTGCCAGAGCTTCTTCTGCCTTTTTCCTTTCAGTAATATCAAGAACAAAAGCTACGCCTTCATTGCGTACCTGATCGAAGGTAGTTGCTCCAACAATGGCAGGTACTCGCGAGCCATCTTTACGGATGAATTCCTTCTCGTAAGGCGTATTTGAGCCTGTTGATTTGAGTTCCATTATGGCCTGCTCATCCAATCGACTGTACTCCGGTGGAGTCATCTTGTTCCATTTAACCCTTCCAGCCTTCAAGTCCTCGCGCGTGTAACCAACTATATCCAGTAACTTGTCATTGGCATCGGTGACCGAACCGTCCAGGTTAAAATAAAATGCACCAATCATATCCGACTCGTAATACTGGCGCAAGCGCGCTTCACTCTCACGCAGTGCTTCTTCCGCCTTGATACGCTCAGTAACATCTCTTACAATAGCTGAAATGGCCACGAGTTTTCCAGCGATGTCAAACACAGGAGAGAGCTGCTGAAATATTTATAATAGTACCGTCCTTTCTTAACCGTGAGGTTTCATAGTGCTGAATCTTTTTTCCCTGTTTGATCTTTTCGGAAAACTGCTTGATTTCTTCTTTGAACCTTTCTGGTTCAAGTATGGATACGTTTTTTCCCAAAATTTCCTCGGCCGAATAACCATAAACCTGTTCTGCCGCCTTATTCCAGCTGGTAATGATACCCTCAAGAGACAGAGTTATAATAGCATCATTCGAAGATTCCACAGCGTTCGCCAGTATTTGAAGTTTCTCTTCTGCTCTTTTATGTTTAGTAATATCCTGAACTACTCCTTTTACTCGAACAGGTTTATTCTTTTTATCAAAAATAATTTCGGGTTGAGAATGGACTGTACGTTCTTCTCCATTAGCCAGGACAATCCTGTAATCAATGCCAAAAGGCTTCTCATTTAAAGCTTTCTTGATAGCGTTATCAACATAATCTCTATCGTCGGGGTGTATATAATTTAAAAGTTCTTTGTAAGTTGCGCCTGATTCATGAGGATTACGTTCAAAAATCCGATACATTTCATCGGACCAGTATGTTTCACCAGTTACAAGATCCCAATCCCAGTTTCCAATATGAGCTATCTTTTGAGCTTCAGAAAGGCGTTTTTCACTTTCTTTCAATGAATTGTAAGCTTTCTCAAGCTCTGATGTACGTTCTTTAACTTTTTCTTCTAGGTTCTCATGCGCTCTTTTTAGAGCTTCTTCTACTTTCTTAAGTTCAGTAATATCACGTGCAGCTGCAAAGACCCCAATAACCTTTTCATTCTCATCTCTATAAACTGAAGCATTGTACAAAACAGGAGTTATATGTCCGTCTTTATTCTGAATTTCCAGAGGGTAGTCTCGGACTTCACCATCTTCGAATACCTGTTGATATCCTGTCCGAGCTTTCTCAGGCTCAGTAAAGTAATCTGAAAAATCAGTTCCAATCAGTTCGTTTCTGGAATAGCCAGTAATCTGTTCTGTAGCTTTGTTTACATCGGTAATCTTACCATCAGGCCCAATTGTTACCAGAGGATCAAGGCTAGCTTCAATCAGACTGCGATTATAAATATTCGACAATCTGATATCTTCTTCCGCCTTTTTACGCTCGGTAATATCTCTTGCAATAGTTGAGATAGCCATGAGCTTTCCATTGGCGTCAAAAATAGGAGAAAGAGCTACTGAAACATTTATAATTGTGCCATCTTTTTTTACCCGTGATGTTTCATAGTGCTGGATCTTTTTTCCCTGCCTAATCTCCTCGGAGAATAGTTGTACTTCTCCTTTAAGATTCTCTGGTTCAAGTACTGAGATACACTTTCCCATAACTTCTTTGGCCGAGTAGCCATAAACCTGCTCTGCTCCTTTATTCCAGCTGGTAATAATACCATCAAGAGACTTAGTTATAATTGCATCCTCTGACGATTCGACCACATTCGCTAGTGTCTGAATTATCTCTTCTGCCTTTTTAATCGCAGTGATATCACGTGCAGCTGCAAAGACCCCAATAACCTTTCCATTCTCGTCTCTATAAACTGAAGCATTGTACAAAACGGGAGTTATATGTCCATCCTTATGCCGAATCTCCAGAGGGTAGTCCCTGACCTCACCGTGCATGAACACCTGCTGATATCCTTTTCTAGCTTCCTCGGGCTCAGTGAAATAATCTGAAAAATCAGTCCCAATCAAATCATTTCTTGAATATCCAGTAACCAGTTCAGTAGCGCCACTAACATCCGTAATCTTACCATCACGTCCAATGGTTACTAAGGGGTCCAGGCTAGCTTCAATAAGACTACGATTATAAAGATTTGATAATTTCAGAGCTTCTTCCGACCTTTTTCTCTGCAGAGCCTGCGTCACAGCCGGCGCGATAGCTTCAAGATCCTCCTGCTGCTCGTAGCTATAGCCATTTTCACGGTTTGCAACCGCAATCAAACCTATCGTTTTTCCATCCTGGACAAGGGGGACGCCAAGAAACGATGTAATCGGCGGATGTCCATGCGGCAAACCAATACTGTCGGGATGTGATAATGGATCATTGGTAAAGAAACCTTTCTCGTTGTTAATGACACTGCCATAAAGGCCATGAACAGCAAAATCGCTAGGAGGACTACGATGTCCTTTCTTGTCGTACATAAGGCACTGTTCCCATGCAAGCTCGCTTTTTGCAACATCGTGCAGGAACCCGTCATCGCCCATTTCATTGATGAAACCAAACTGGCTGCTGGTCACTTCCAGGGCTACAGATAGACATGCTTCACCCAGTTCTTCTTCTGTATTTGCCTGTACTATGTTCCTGAAGATCTGATTGATTCCTTTAAGAATACGGTTGTATCTACGAATACGATGCTCTTCTTGCTTGCGCCTTGCGATATCACGGGCTACGTAAACACTCCCAATGAGTTTTCCTTCAGAATCGTATAGTGGCGAGATATTTACTAAGAAATTACCACCAAGACAACCTTCACAAATCTCTGCGGTGTGTTCATCCCGATCCTTAAGCAACCGCCTTTGTGGGCAAAAAGAAGGGGGCTTGTCTGTCCCATGGATAACACGATAGCAGGTTAGCCCTATGCACTCTTCAGGTGTCATCCCCGATCTTGCCGCAATAGCTTTGTTCACACGAACAACTCTATGTTTATCGTCGATTATGGCTACCAGGTCCGGCACAGCATCAAAGGTATATTCCCAATTTTTTGCAGCCTGGATAGCTTCTTTTTCCGCTCTTTTTCTTTCGGAGTTTTCTATCCTCTCCCATTTTCCGTCCCTTTTGATCAAAGCAAATTGATGGCTGGATACTACATCAATAATCTCGACCGTACTGCACATATCGAGATAATATGGGCATAGGGCTATCACATGGTGTTTGTCGATAATAGCATCTACTTTATTTTCATAATCAATAAATTCGTCCCAGCCTTCTTTTTTCAGCCAGCGATTGTCCCCTGCCACCCTCAGCCCATCATAACCCCTTGCCAGAGCCTGGTTAATTTTTTCAACCCAGCTATTTACAACTCCATCCAGATCGAAAATACCCTTCTTTAAAAATCCACTGGTGTAAGGGATGATTTCTATTTGTCCTTTCTCCAGATAAACATCAAAATCAGGAACAGCCGTTATCATGGATGTTTTTGCCTCTTCCACTTCCAGAGGCTGTGAGGTAATCCATATACATAACTCGTTATTTTCCAGCCCGGATTTAAAATAAGGGACAAGTATATCCATCAAATCTTCTTTTGTCTGGTAGAACTGGCAGAAGTGTGTTCCCCAGGGTACTTCGCCAACAGTATCAATCCCAGAATCTCGAGTGTTTTTTCTCATGGGTATTGTCTCCGGGTTTTAAGAATACCAGGATAGTTTTTTTCTCATGGGTATTGTCTCCGGGTTTTAAGAATACCAGGATAGTTTTTTTCTCATGGGTATTGTCTCCGGGTTTTGATAATACCAGGATAAAATTTGGCTCTTCACCATTCCCTATGGATAAGATGATTTTCAATTCAAGGCCACATTGGCTTTTATGAAGAAATTATGAGGATAACTACACAAAACAACGAAGAGCAAAAAATTTTTTTGCACCAGTGTATTTGATTTCATTTTTACTTTATGATTTCTATGATATCTAAGCGCACTCTCTAAAGGTCTCAAGAGAAATTCAATAGTGTACAAGTCCTCTCGAAAGCTTACTATAATATCTTTTGCTAATTTAAGCAGATCTCCATTTGCCTTACAACTTTTTCTTCCTGACTACTGGAACTTATTATTTTGGAACTAACGGATTCTTATTCAAATGCTTTTACAGCCACAAGAACAAAAATGAATTGAAAATTATCTAAATTTTAATATAAATAGTAAATATATTAAGTTTATTGATTTTAGCTACAGGAAAGACTAATTCCCGCAGCTCAAATGAGACACAGCCAAAAAGCTGAGATTCCAAATGATTAACTGAGTTTTCTGATTCTGGAAAATAATCATGAAACTTTGCTGATTTAACTTTGCTGATTTAACTTTGCTGATTTAAGAAAAAATGGCTCTTCGCCATTCCCTCTGAACAAGACGATTTCAATTCAAAACCTCATTGGTTTTTATGAGGACATTATGAGGATATCCACATAAAACAATGAAGAGCCGAAAAAATTAGCTTTGAGATAAACTCATCAAGTAAACGATGGGGAAATTGAAACGATGGGGAAATTGAAACGATGGGGAAATTGAAACGATGGGGAAATTGAAACGATGGGGAAATTGAAACGATGGGGAAATTGAAACGATGGGGAAATTGAAACAATGAAGTAATTGAAACGATGAAGTAATTGAAACGATGAAGTAATTGAAACAATGAAGTAATTGAAACGATGAAGTAATTGAAATGATGAAGTAATTGAAACGATGAGGTGATTGAAGCGATGGGATAATTGAAAGGTCAGTTAATTAATAAACTAATTAATTAACAGATAGTCTTATCCTCGCTATTGCAGGCAACTCTCAAACTCTTTTGGTTATAAAGATCTCTTTCCAGTGATTCTGTTTGTCCGATAGTATCTTCTCCCCACTTTTGTTTAACTGCCTCACTCCACTGGAGTTTATCGTCCCCAATCATAGATTTTGGAATTGCAAAAATGTTTTCTCTCGTTGTTCTGGAAATCCCGGATTTTGACAACTTATACTTATTCGTTTTCTGATCGTATACCATCTGGTGATCGAGTTTAAATGCACTAACGGCCTCGGAAAATTTGCAGTTAACCTGGTTTAATTCTTCGTTTGGATCTTTTCCCTTCCTTCGCTTCATTTTATCCATTTCAATCTCTTCTTTTCGTATATCCTCCAGGTACCATAAACTCCTATCAACTTCACTTTTAAATACAATCATATGCCATTTGAGAGACAACGAGTACGGTTTTCTTAAATATTCTTGCAATTCGGCAATCAGATCGGAATCATCTGTCGTACTTTCAATTTCTTCCATTATTCTTTTCATTTTGGCCAGATTTGCCTTCTGTCTTTCCTGACTTGTTACCATAGCTATCCACAACAGACTAATTTTTATTAGACTGTTATATACAGAAAGTATATTTTAAACCTTCGATAATAGATCATAAAAGTTAAATTTAGAAAAAATTTCGACTTGTTTGCCACAAAATATCACGAAAATCAGGGTCGCAGGAATAGTTGCTGTGATTTGAGCCTTTTCCCTGGGTTTGAATTCATTTTTATTCTAGTACATCGATTCTCAAATAAACATATAATAAGAAAATAGATACAGTGTAGACGTAAATATTATTTAAAAGTCATATGGAATTTTATAACACGGAAAACGAAGCCGGTCGCAGAGTGATTCGATCTGGATATTACAACCACGGAAAACACGGAAAGCACGGAAAGCACGGAAGAAACACGCCTTTACTACTGATTTCCGTGTCTTCCGTGCTTTCCGTGGTTTTCAAAAAATTCATTTCTGACATACTTTGGAATCGATACACTAGTGTAGAGTCATCATCAAGGATTCAATAATTCAGAATAATTGCAATCGATTTTATACGACATTTTGTTGTTGACTCAACAATAGGGCCTGCGCTCTTTATTGTGGGGTTCACATTTGTTTACTCATATATTGAATATCAAAAAGAATAACGGAACCAAATCTCAAATTAAAACTTAAAAATGAAGGTTACCGGAATTCCTGTAATTCCGGATTCTGAAATTTCTGTTTACTCGGTTTTTGACTTTTATTTTATCATCACGTTTATCTAGCATGTTCTCGTTTGTTTTATTGATTTATATGGCCGAGGATATAACAAAAGATACCAGTAGAGTAATTAAGAATGGGGATACAGTCTCAGTTAATTATATAGGAAAACTTGAAGATGGTACAATCTTCGATACTTCCTTAAAGGAAGTTGCTATCGAGGCAGGGAAATACAATCAAATGAGAAATTATGAACCCCTTACATTTACCGTCGGCGTAGGCCAGATGATAAAAGGATTTGATGAGGGCGTTGTCGGAATGCAAGTGGGGGAAGAAAAAACCCTTACAATCCCGCCTGAAGAAGCATATGGAGAGTACAGAGAAGAGTTTGCAAGAGAGATCCCGAATAATACTGTTAATTTTACTCCGGAAGTCGGGATGAAGCTGGCTACGGACAATGGTCTGACAGGCACTATCACGGATGTAAACGAAAATAACTTTGTTGTAGACTTCAACCATGAGCTTGCAGGCAAGACCCTGATTTTCTCAGTCACAATCGTTTCTGTAGAGGAGTGAAAGTGATGGAGGCCAGGAAAAAAGCAGTTTTCTTCATAGCTATACTGCTCCTGGTAAGTACAATTCTTGGCAGCGGATGCACGGATAGCGGGAGCAAGGGAGGAGACAGCAGAGCAGTAAAGTCCGGAGATTCTGTCAAGGTCGACTATACCGGGAAGCTTGAAGACGGCACGGTTTTTGATACCTCAAAAGAAGACGTTGCAAAGCAGGCAGGTATATACGTTGAAGGACGGGACTATACTCCTCTTAACTTTGTCGTTGGCTCGGGACAGGTAATCCCTGGTTTTGACGAGGGTGTAATCGGAATGAAAGTAGGGGAAGAAAAAACCCTGACGATCCCTCCAGATAAAGCTTATGGGGAATATGAGGAAGCAAGAGTCCTGGCTGTCCCGATTGAAGAATTAAATCTAACAAACAGATCCCAAATTCCAGCAGTGGGACAAACCTTGAGAGATATGTACGGAAACCAGTACAAAGTAACAGATGTAAACGACACGCATATCACTCTTGACGCCAATCATGAGCTTGCAGGCAAGACCCTGATTTTTGATATAAAACTAATCTCAATAGAATAAATTTAAGTTACTGAAGAGCAAATTGAGAGTTATAGTATTTTTTTAAAATGTGCGTCCTTTAGGTATCCGGATAGATTTTGAAATGGCGTGGGTACCAGAGAAAAATGCACAGGAGAAAGAGATAATGGAAAATTCTCGTACTGTGAAAAAAGGGGATTACCTGCTCATTGATTATACTGGAAAATTCGAAGACGGAACGGTCTTTGATACCACTTTGAAGGAAAAAGCCCTCGAAGCAGGGATCTATGACGAAAAAAAAGGCTGCCGGCCTTTTTTTTTCAGAACGGATACATTCCAGGCAATAAAAGGCATCGATATGGGAGTGCTTGGAATGAAAGAGGGTGAAGAAAAAACCCTCATAATTCCGCCTGAAGAAGCCTACGGAATGTATAAGAATTACCTTGTCCAGGAGATCCCTCTCGAAAAGCTTGGACTCCAGACCCCTCCTGAGCCAGGAACAAAAATCATAACACCCGCTGGGAGTGAGGTTAAAGTGCTCAACTCCACGGAAACTTCTGCTACCCTGGATTTTAACCATGAACTTGCAGGCAAAACCCTCATCCTTGAAATAAAACTGGTCTCGATCATAAACTGATTCCAGGCCCAAAATCAGGGGGGTAAAGGATGGAAAAAGAAGAAAAAGTAATGGTACTGCTGCTGTTCATGACATTGACTTCTCTTATGACAGCTTATCTTTGCTTTGGGTCGGAACTTACAGCTTCTGGACAGGAGACAGGAGAAGAAGCCACGCCTTATAGCCGTGAATCCGGTGAAGGGGAGAAGGTGTTCCTTGAAGCCCAGGTTTTGAGCAAACGGTTAACCTATACAGGCGGGCACCTGCTTTTACAGGTAGACTGCAACTCCGAAGTCCTGAGCGTCTTTATTCCGAAAACCGCAGGCGCAGAAGCTCTGAATAATTCAATCCAGAAAGGAGATTTCATCAGCGTAACTGGTACCGTTTCGGAGTATGAAGGGAAAAGGGAAATCAAGTTGGAAAGAAAAGAAGATATTCTTCTGAGTGATCAACATTAATCTTATTTCGTCATTAATCTGATTTCGTCATTAATCTGATTTCGTCACTAATCTGATTTCGTCATTAATTTGATTTCGTCATTAATTTGATTTCGTCATTAATCTGATTTCGTTATTCATCTGATTGATCGTCATTAATTGAATAACCATCATCAATAACCTTTGAGACAACGACAACAAAATCGTTAATAATATATTCATATAAGGACATCTGGGAAAAATATGAAAGCGTGTATCATGTGTGGAGGGGCTGGGACAAGGCTCAGGCCGCTAACTTTCAAGCATCCTAAACCCAGCATACCGATTCTTAATAAGCCGTCAGTCCTGCATCTAATAGAGCATCTTTCAAGGGAAGGGTTCAATGAAATAGTCATGACCCTGGGGTACATGGGAGATCTCATAGAAGAGCAGCTCGGAGATGGGCACATGTTTGGGGTACATATCGAATATGTGTATGAGAAAGAAAAACTCGGAACTGCAGGCGGTATTAAAAATGCTGAAGAGTACCTGAAAGACGAGCCGTTTATCGTGCTTGGTGGGGATCACGTCCTCAACCTGGACCTGCGGGAGATGTACCGTTTCCATGAAGAAAACGATGCTCCGGTAACCATAGGGCTTATTTCGATTGACGACCCGAGAGAATTCGGAATTGCGGATATGGACATTAACAACCGGATCCACCGCTTCCTGGAAAAACCGAAAGCAGGCCAGATATTCAGCAACCTTGCAAGCACTGGCATTTATGTTTGCAGCCCTTCGATATTTGAATGGATACCTGAAGGCAAGAAATTCGACTTTGCAAAAGACCTTTTCCCCTTCATGCTTGCAGCCGACAAAAAAATCAATGGTGTACTTGTGCGGGGACAATGGACTGACGTTGGAAGTTCGGCAGCTTACAGGCAGGCACAGCGCTGGAT
>Ga0268360_1002264_pt1 | contig 15697 bp, 9 predicted proteins | sample BioMet11_FD_192465 | JGI IMG/M metagenome (GOLD analysis project Ga0268360, IMG submission 192465) | Sewage microbial communities from Oakland, California, United States - Biofuel 11 (Illumina Assembly) | ecosystem: Engineered > Wastewater > Sewage > Unclassified | place: USA: California... | reverse complement strand
AACAGATGCGACAACAACTCTTGCTTCAATAGCCAGTATTTCAATGCCAACAAGTGAGACTCTTGCCCATGTGTCAACAACTATGCCTTTATCGAGAATCCTGTCAAGCACTTCTGCTAGACTGGAACTGTCTGGACTCTGTGATACCATTATTTACTCACCATCCATACTCTAATTTTTAGCATTTGTTAGTTAGAGCGAAGATTTCATCTCTGATGGAAGCGACATACTTTGGCATAAATTGTACTCAAAATTACCTTTTTATATATCAAAAAATCCAGTAAGATAAAATCTCATGTCTCTAAATCTATACAAATTTTGTTCGTTTTTAATTGAGTAAATCCATAACGGTATACCTTACTATAGTTGCTCTTCTTTATATACTTTAGTATGTAATATATTTTGTTTTAAAAAACAGATTAAATAAATATGCAAATATTATATGAAAAAATACTCTAAATTTCATACTAGCTTTATTCAAAAAAATATTCTAAATTATTATACAAATTTTATTTCAAAAATAACATTTTTTTCAAATTGTATAACATCGTTTTCTATGTTTTATGAAAGATTAAAACTTAGGTGGTAATTCCCAACATGTAACTTATAACTCTACACTTATAAATAATTATTTATGTTACGCTCACAGCGTTTAACTTTCGCAAGTGGTCAGCTTGAATAAGACAACATCGATAATTGTATTTGAGCTCATCCCAAAACCAATTTTATTCCCACATCAGAAAGAGTTTCCAAATTATTATTCAGGGTCTGCAGCTCAATTGATAATCCAGAATATGATATTCAGAGAAGCAATTTTGAGTTTTGGGACCAGCTCTTTATTAAGATTCAATTCTCAAACTTGCGCTGTTTAATTGCTCTCCTAAAGTGCAATTTTTTCAGAATCTCCGCGTAAAGCTTTAAGTGCATATTTTTCCAGATCTATTTCCTGTCTCGTACGAAAGCCAAATCTTCTTAGTATAGATACAGGAGGACACCAGCCCTGCACAGCGTACATGAGCAGGAAGGTTGAAGCCATTGTGGGCAAAATAAGCCATATTTTGCTTCTTTTCAAGCCAAGTATTATTCCAATTAAAGAAACTGTAGATGCGCGAATTTCCATAATGCGTCCTATATCCCACTCCTTATCAAGTTCTTCAATCCTTTTGCCTATTTCATAGTCGGTCTTGCTTGCATAAAACCTGACCATTGCAGCTATCTCTGTATCTATTGCCTGGTTAATCTCAGGAGGTGTATTCGCCCGTACCCTATCTCCTCTTATGAGTTCGCTGTAATTGCTCACTTCCATAAAATTCCCCCTCTTAACAATCTTTTTTCAAATAATCAGACCTGAGTTGCTTTATCAGACCTGAGTATTCTTTCCTAAAAGGGGTAGAGGTACACGAATATAAAGTTAATCAGAAAAACTTAGTTTTAAGACTTGATTTTGTAAACGAAAAAGAAGTGAACACACTTTTTCCCCGTTTTTGTTTGTTTTCTAAGCTGTTGCAAGAAAAAATGCATTTTTACATATTAAGAAGAATTCCTTTTGGAAATCCTCACTTATCTCCCATTTCATAACTCGATTAGTCCATTGGGGTAATAAATTACCTCTGTTCCTTTAAAATATATGCCTCCAGGATGTCTGTATCCATTTGACCCACTCCAGTCAAAATTCAGCCAGTACTGAAGCTTCCCATCTTTAAGTTCTCTTCCTGAGTACCAGATATTTTCAGCATAGTAATATCTGCCCTGTAAATACCTGAGGATTTCAGACGCAGTTTCCTTGTCGTCTCCGATGTAAAGTTCAGGATAGGCGTGTCCGTAGCTCTCGTTTGTTGCAGTAACGACTCTTGTATTGAACCCCATATTTTTTAAAAGGGCAGACATCACTATGGAATAGTCGTCACAGTCTCCTTTATAACCTTCTTTTATAGTCTGAGAGGCATCAAAGAAAAACTCGCCGTTTTTTTCATAACGATACTCCCAATGCTTGTTCACGTAATCAAAAACATCACAGGCGTCTTTAATATTGTATCCTGATGTCTTTCCAGTTATATTGAAAACTTCGGATGCGATTTTCTCATTTTCTGACCCAATACCTCTCTGGAGATTCACGGACAATAGCCTGTATTCTCTGGGATAGACGATGTTTGTTTTTTCTTCATGATAAGTCGGAACCTCTGGTATTTCAGGAGACGTCGAATCGACAAGGTATACAGTGCTCTCATTCTTTTCGGTCTTATTCTGGTCTTCCAATCCTGTCCCATCATACAAAGGGTTATTCGTTCCGTTAGGTGTTAAATTCTGAAAATCCTTTGCCAGATCTTCGGAGTTTAGACCTGCAACAGGAATATTATCGGTAGCGTCAGGATATATACATCCGGAAGCAAATGCAAAAAGAAGAAGTAGACTTAAAAATTTAAAATAGTTCATCCTGATCACTCTGTCGACTTCCTGGATACATAAAATTGAAATAAAATACAGTGCAAAGAAGGTATTAATTTATAATGCAGATTTTGTAGCTATAAACCTGCAAAGTATAAATTTGTAAGCTATTTAATTTTTTTAAAAAGCCTTGAAGTATAAACTTCTAAATTATAGATTGTAAATACTTATAAGTCCGAACTTATGCGCTACAAGCTCTTTAAACTTAAAATGTTTGAGACTCTAGCATAAAGACTGGTAACAAGTATTTCAACAGCGAAAACCGAAAAAGTTTAGCTTTCTCTAAAAGTCTAGCTTTCTCTTTTCCTTTTCAAAAATATCCCGCATTTACAGTAGTCCAATCCTTCGCAATATTTGCCTCCTTTCTGGAAATGTGGACATGAAGTACAGTATTTACATTTAGTGTTTATTACAAAGGACAGTATATTCATTTTTGCACCCTCCCACCTATAAAACATACTTCGTTCAAATATTTAAATTGTGAAGTTGCTCTGATTTTCTCTATCCCAAAAATGTTGCCTCAATTTTCAGGCCTTTAAATATTAAGTATCACTACAGTTATCTCCAAACTGGTTATCTTGCGGGTAGGGAAGCTTCTGCTGCCCTTTTCACGGAGAGCATCACAGCTATCTTCAAGCTGGTTGCCTTGCTGATAAATCCCGAAAACTTAAGAACTTTAAAAAAACCGACAGAGTCTCAAAAATCAAAAATCTATTTTTTACCCCGTTTCTTTTAGAATTCTTTTCATATATTTCCTCACCGTGCTCCAGGCAACCTTGTGGTCAGTCTCTTCTATTTTAGTACCTACCCATCTTTTGGAAGGTCTTTATATTCTTCCCAGGCGCTGTTGAGAGGTTCCCTAAAAATATCCTGTCCGTGCTCCGGCAGTTTTTCCCACTCGTTTTCGCTAGTTCAGAATTAGTTTTATACGGTATTTGTCCCCCATTTAAATATAGGAAATTATTTTTAAAGTATTTTGTATAAAACCTGGCTGAAGCTCACTTGTCTCTCATGTGTCTTTCACTCAAACAGCAGACATAGAATTACGAAAAACCAAAATATGTAACACAGATATTGTACAATTAACTAAAATAAGATAAAATAAGATAAAGTAAGATAAACTAAGATAAAATAAGATAAAATAAGATAAAATAAGATAAAATAAAAATATTATATTAAATATAAAGATTATGATGTTCTATTTTTTCCCATACTAAAGATTTATAGAATGCAATGAAAATAATACATTTCTTTCAGATTGCGTTTTGAACGGATACAAATTACTTGTTTTTACTGGTTTTTACCTGCAAGTTCATGCTAGCATATGGCCACTGAAGACTTTTTAATGCCGTTATTCTCTCTGGTATTCCCGGAAGTAATCTCGGTTATTTTGAAATACGGCAATCCTTTGATGGCCAGATGGGCCATAGCGTCTTCAATATCCAGAGCAGGTTCCTTAATTTTTTCCGGGCTTGCTATGGCGTTGAGCAGCTCTGCAAGGGCAGGGCTGTTCGAGCTCCATGTGCCATCGCTCCGGGTTTCGGCTTTAAAAATTTGCCATTCGATTTTAACTGACATAGTGCTCCCCCTATCAAATGTGCATTGTCCATTTGGACTGCGCACTTAAAAAAACAAAAGCTTTTTAGTAATCAAATTTAATTATTTTTATAAGCTTTTGCTTATAATGTTATATTAATCTTATATTGACCTTCTATATATAGCTCGACTTTCTAACTAAAAATCCAAACTATTGAGGTGGAATCGAAAGGCAGAAAGCGGTTTCCCTGTTAAAAAACTTACAATCTTCAGATTTGAGATCTGGTTTTAGCTGGTTAAGTTGTTTGGCGTCTGCTTTTGCTCGGACACTATTTTTCACAACTACAAGCTTCTTCAAAAAAAGGTTTGACCGAAAAACGTCAACTATGTCAAAGCGAAGGACCTGTAGTATCGAGTAAAAGTCTCCTGCTGAGTAACACGTGGTCATCAAGAAAGCCTGCGTGGCAAAGCACCTCGCCTTTTCCCAATATCATAAGAGACCGGATATGAACTGAATTTTTTTAAACCAAAACTGCTGATTTATCTGAGTTTATTTTGACCTTTTTCCCCTGAGCCTTGTATATATTATATGGGCGTGCTTTTTAACCAGATAATTAAAACTTTCTTTTGAGATCGGTTTTGATTTCTTGACTATCACTATAGGTTTCTTGGAATGTCTGGCAATCCTCTGTGATAGATTCCCAAGTAAAGAAATCTTAAATCTTTCACTTGAGTCGCCAATGATTATCAGGTCGTTGTTGTTTGAGGCCTCCAGTAGAGCATCTTCTATGGAATATTTCTCCAGTATTTTATAATTAACAGGTATGGAAGTTATTTTCTCAACGAGGCTCTCGAGTTCATCAGTAATTTTCTGCCTGTTTTCCTGGACTTCATCCGGGCTAATGATACTGATAATTTCTATTCCAGCGCCTGTGTTTACAGCCAGTTTTTCTGCGAGATAGAGACCATAGACCGAGTTTTCTTTACCATTATACCCTACTAGGATTTTGTTGATGCTGTCAGGCAGCTGTCCCTTTAATAACGCGATTGGTCTTTTTGAGGACAGGAGAACCTGGTTTGTAACTCCATGTGAGTACTCGAATCTCTTTGGCTCGTGCCATCCCATAATAATCATATCTGCATGCTCAATTTCAGCCTGCTCCAGAATTGAGTTTGATATGCTGTGGTCAAACGCAGCAATGTATTCTCTTTTATGCCCGAGAATTGCAGGATAACTCTCGAATTCTTCTTTGAAATGGCAGTCCATTGCTATTTTTTTCTCATGGTAGGCTTCCTGAGCTAATTTTAAGTTTGTTTGATCCGGAACCTCGATAACATGGAGACAAATTATCTCGCTTCCCATAAAATCTGCCAGTTTCAAAAGAGCACTTTCATGTTTCGGGTTAGAGATCGGTACGAGAACTTTAACCAGAGGAACAGGTTTTATTTCCTTCTTTTCGACAGTATTCTCCAGCAGGTCGAATAAGTTATACTCTGGAATGGCTTTACCTCTTCCGTAGAACGAGTACCAGCCAATTCCAGCAAAAATCATCATTACGGTGAAAAGAAGAGGTAACCCACCAAGCAGGGGAAGCAGTACTATGCTCCCAACTATCCCGAAGATTTGTGTATAGGGAAAAAACGGGTCGCGAAAAGTGGGTTCGTATCCTGGCAGGTTTCTTTTTCTGAGGATTATCACTGCCATATTTAACAGGATAAATATCAAAATATTAAAAGCTCCACCCAGTCTTGCGAGCTCCTCTATGTCAAACAGGAATAAAAGCAAGACCATTAATATTCCTGTTACAAGTATAGCGTTATGGGGAGTTTCAAATTTTTGATGGATAAGGACAAACCATTCAGGCATAAGTGCATCTCTGCTCATGGCAAAAGGAAACCTGGAAGACGATAATATAGCGCCGTTGGCTGTGGAAAGTGTAGCAAGCAGCGCACCCAGGGCTATTGCTATTCTCCCGGATTCTCCTGCTATCAGACCTGCAATATCGGCCAGGGGAGTAATCGATTTCTCGGCTCCTTGAAGGCTAGGGAACCCTACAACTACAGCCATTATGCCAACGTAGAAGATGGTTACTACAACGGCTGAAGCAATAAATGCCAGGGGCAGGTTCTTTGATGGGTTTTTTACTTCCTCGGATACTGCGGCAGCTTCTGCGAGTCCGAGATATGATATAAAAATAACTCCTGCTGTCGTGATTATCGAGGTTATACCATAAGATGTTGCAGGCGAAAAGTTAGCTGGATTAACCATAAAAGATACTCGGGCTATGAAAAGAGCCAGAATTACCAGCAAAAAGACCACAATAAAGTTCTGCAGTGAACCGCTACTTTTTGCCCCACGGTAGTTAATCACTAACAAGATCATACCGGTTGCAGCTGCTACGACATATATGGGCAAGGGATAGAAGATCTGAGCGTATTCTGCAAGCCCGATGAGTGCAAATGTGCCTTTGAAGATTAAGGCCAGCCAGGAACCAAGGCCGATTACTGCACCAAGCGCAGCTCCCATCGTCCTGCTGATATAGTAGTAGCTGCCGCCTGCCAGAGGCATGCCGGTTGCCAGTTCTGACATGCTGATGGCTGTGGCTATTGAAATAAGCCCACCAAGCAAAAAAGAGATTATTGCTCCAGAACCTGCATCTGCTAACGCAATTCCCGGAAGAACGAATATCCCGGCTCCAATCATAGTGCCGGTGCCGATTGCAAAAGTTGAGAAAAAGCCAAGGCTACATCCCAACCTTTCAGTCGTTTCAACTGATGCCATTTTTTTACTCCGTATGTCACAGGGATTTCAAAACGGTAAATCCATCTTATTTAAATCTTTGTATTACCTTTACTTTGACAATACTGAACGTACATTTCACATCATACGTCAGGCATGCAGCAGGTTTATTCAATCCTGTTGCACTGGATCTGCCTTTTGAATGGAATAACTTCAAAGCAAATGATTTCTTCTGCAGTACGGCTCCAATGTCTTTTTAGTTGAACGGCTCCAATGTCTTTTTAGCTAAACGGTTTCAATGTATTTTTTAGCTAAGCGGCTTCAATGTGTCTTCTTAATTAAGCTTTCTTTTTGATTATTTTAAAAAATAATGTATCCTGCTCTTGATTAAGGCATTTCAATTCATATTTTAGTGAATTTTGTTTTCGAATAGTACATATATCTATCCGTCGGGAGGTATATTTCTTAGCCTGCGGTTAGCATTTGCTAAAAGTGGTATTAAAAGGAATAAGGGAATAAAGAGAACAGTATAGGAAAATCTGGAAATTAATAGGTAAGTGTTTCAGTTTCTGTTCAGAGAGTTCTATCTGTGAGTGTATTAACTAAAAAGACTTTTGAATTGCAGCAACCCCAGGCAGAGAAACGGATAATGAGAGTTTGTTAACATCAGTGCAGTATGATAAAGTGAATATCAAAAAGTTAAAACACATTGATTTATACATAACATTGATCTATATATAGTATTGATTTTATACATAGGATCGATTTATAATAGCGTTTACATAACCAATATTATTGAATTAAGGGGTTAATGCATAGTTATTGGGCGATATAATGCAAAGTAATGATCTTATAAAAGAGCAGATACTACAGTTAAAAATCGAGATCGCGCAATTAGAAGCCGAGATTAACAAATTACAGATTACGATAAACGAAAAAAAATACGCTTTGAATAGATTATCTGAATTATTAGAGATACGAGGAGTGGCCTTAAACGACAATAAATAAATATATAAAAAACGTTTACTACTAATAAACAGGATTCTTATGTTTTAACCTTTCTTATACGAAATTTTACCTAAACTCTAAAACGAATTTAGCATGAAAATACAGCCATCCGCAAGCACTTTCATTGGCTGTGTATATTATTTAAAGAATATCATGTTTGTTTTCTGAATTTTTCAACTCCTTCATTTATTCCGTCCAAATGGCCTTTGGTATATGCGGTTTTTCAACGATAACTGTGTCCAAAAGGAGATTAAATCTGTACTGTATCTTCCAATTTTTTTATTTACTGCCATATTGAACTTTATTCTTCTTCCCATGTTATATTTATTAATTTTAGCTGTATCATACATTGCATCATCTGTTACTTTGGAAGGCTTATTAACAGGCATTCCTATATGTCTCTTTATATTGAAATTTTTAAGAATGCTTTCTTGAACTAAAATGGAAAGTGTGATGTATTAAAAGAATCAAATTATTATTCAACTATTACTTATATGAAATATTCAATCTAAATCAAATTATTCTTCTACTATTATTCACTTATAAAATATCCATAATAAATCAAATTGTTAGTCTACTATTATTCACTTATAATATATCCAAACTAAATTAAATTGTTAGTCTACTAATTGTTAGTCTACTAATTGTCAGTCTACTAATTGTTAGTCCACTAGTGTCAAGAAAACTTAGTTATTGATCATCTAGTAAACTTTGAATCGTTGTACTCTGATGAGAAGGTACCAAGGATTATACCCAATAATTAACTTGCCATGACACCAGTACTTATTATGAAAAATAATCATATAAATTGTTAATCGCTTGTGTTAATAAATTGCTTTGTGGAGAACGGAGTATGCTGGATGAGTTAATCTCTACTTATAACCGTACTAACTACGATTTCAGGAATTATGCATTTCCTGGGGATAAATTATCAGATCTATTCAATGAGTGGATTGATTATTATCGCATGAAATATGCAATTGCAAAAATGATCCGTCCAACGTCTATACTGGAAATCGGGGTCCGGTACGGTTATAGTGCGATAACTTTTCTTAAGGCTTCAGAAAATGCAACTTATTTGGGGATAGACAACGATTCGGAAACTTTTGGAGAAAACAAAGGGGAAGGTAACTGGGCCAAAAGAATCACACAAAATTACAAGGCAGAATTTTTGCTGGCCAATAGTCAGTCAATGACTACATTACCTGGAGATTTCTATGACCTTATTCATATTGAAGATCACCAGGACGGAGACGGTATATTCCATGATTTAAAACTTGCACTGGAAAAAAGTAAATGGATTCTTGTTGACGGCTATTTCAAGTCTGATGAAAATTTATTGAGTGCAACGTATTTTCTAAATAAATATAAAGACTTTATCGAATTTGCTGTAACAATACCTTCCTATGCAGGTGAACTGCTGATTAAAACCAAAAGCTCGGCTAAGCATATGTTTGTAGAAGGCCTGAGCAAGGAAAATTCAAATTTAGAAGATATTATTGATTCTTATAAAAGGTATAAGGGCAGAGAATTTGAAGATTCTCGTTTAATTTCCATATCCTGTCTTGCTAATCCTAATAAAGACATGAATATACTGGAGGTGGGTTGTGGCCGAGGGGAGATCTCCTATACCTTATCAAAGTCCGGAGCTCATGTGACCGGAATTGACGATTCTTCTTCAGCGATTAAGACAGCTAAAGCCAAATATTTAGCCAATACCTCAATGAAGAATCTGGAATTTATTCAAGACAATTTTTTAAATCATAAGTTTAATAAAAAATATGATAGAATTATTGCAACAGATCTGATTGAGCGCGTTCCAAAAGATAAACTTGAATTAGTTATTCTAAAAATCGCAGAACTCCTTAAAGAAGACGGTTTATTTATTACATATATTTATCCCAATAAGTTGTACTACCAATATACTTACGAGGAAAAGCGAAAAATCGCAAAGTCAATCGGACTTTATATTCCTGAAAATCCCAGGACGTTTTATGAAGATCTGAGACATATCAATGAGCAAACTCCTCAAAGCCTGTTCCTTAATTTAAATAAATATTTTTCACATATACTTACATGGGTAAACGATTCTCAAGATTTAGCAGGCTCGCTCACTCACTCTTTTAGTTCGGAAGAGTACAATAATGCCAGAACTATCCTTGCTGTAAGCTCTTTTGAAGATCTGGACAGGGACAGGATTGTTCAATTATTATCTCCCAGAAAACTTGACCGCAATGGAGTAAATATAGAAGCTCTGTCGGAAAAAGATTCAATTAATACTTTTTCAAATAAAAAATTCAAGTTGCATATAACTCTTAAGAATAACGGAAAAGAGCGGCTTGTATCTCTACCTCCTTGTCCTGTGAATATCTCGTATCACTGGCTGAAAACTGACGGTACATATGAAGTTTTTGACGGACTCAGGACTGAAATACTACCTGCTTTAAATCCTAATGAACAGCGGGATCTTCAAGTAGATATCGTCGCTCCTCAAGAGCATGGGGAATATAAGTTGCAAATTGACCTCGTGCAAGAAGGCTGTTTCTGGCTTCAGGAAATTACTAATAAGCCTTTACTTAACATTAGTGCAAAAGTTGAGCAAAACCCGGATGAATGCAGGTCAGAGGAATCAAAAGTGAATACGTTCGAGATTAAAGACGATGAAATAAATGTTGAAGAGATTATGGAAAAAATTCGTGAGAACATAAGGGAAAGAAAAGAAAAAGACGATCCAAAAAATATCGAAGAAGTAGAACATGTATTTTCAGAGGCCTCCTCAAATGTAAGATGTCCCCAGGAATCCGAAGTAATTAATTCGGATTATGATATTCGTAACGACAACTATTCTATCAGTTCTCATCGTCCATTTTTTGGCACATTTTTGATAACAGGTCGAAAATTAGTGCACGGAGAAATCAGACGTTATGTTGATCCCGTATTCCAGAAGCAAAGCCAACTTAATTATAACCTTGCCGGAGTTCTCAGTGATGCAAAGGAAACAGCAGACTCCTGCTCTAATAAAGTAGAGAAGTTAAAATTAGAAATTGAACAACTTGAGGACGAAAACAAACTACTAAAATCCAAGGTTGAGCAATTAAGTAGTGAAACTGAAAAGTTAAAATCTGAAGTTGTCGGCAGTATAAAGAAAGAAGTCGAATCTATAGTTTCTACTGTTAATCTGGACCTTGAAAACAAAGCCTGGCTTAACAGAGTACTTGAGTCCAAAATACAGAAAGGACTCGGAAACCAGGAAACAGATACCTCTGGAAAGGCTAACACCCAGACAAATGCCCCTGGAAAGACTAATGCCCAGATTAATTCTTCTGGAAGAACTAATGCCCAGAATAATTCCTTCGGAAAGGCTAACGCTCAGAATAATTCATCCGGAAAGGCTAACACCCAGATTACTGCCTCTGGAAACACTAATACTCCGGCTACTGCCTCTGGAAACACTGACCCTCAGCTTAACTATTATGTGTTTGAAGAAAGGTTCCGCGGTTCGAGAGAAAATATTTTGCAGCATCATAAAAACTTTATAGGCTATTTTGAGAATTGCACCAATGTGCTTGATATTGGGTGTGGACGGGGAGAGTTTCTGGAACTGGCAAAACAGCAAAACATCAACGCTAGAGGAATTGATATCGATGAGGACATGATAAACTTCTGTAAATCTAAGGGTCTAAATGTTGAACTAAAAGATGCTATAAAAGCTCTTGAAGAAATCAAGGATAAAAGCCTCGATGGAATTTTCATAAGTCAGGTGGTTGAACACCTAAATCCCAGGTATCTTGTTAATATGTTGAATCTTTGCAATAAAAAAATGAAATACGGTTTTTACATAATTCTCGAGACCGTTAACCCTCTCTCCTTGTTCTCTTTCGCAAACTTTTATGTAGACCTCTCTCACGTAAAACCTGTGCATCCGGAAACTCTAAAATTTTTGGTTAGTACCGCAGGTTTCCGTGATATCGAAACGAAATTTTCATCCCCTATACCTCCTGATATGAAATTGAAAAAGCTTCCGACTCTTGAGGAGACGGACCAGAATTCAATGATTGAGATCTCTAACCAGAACATAGACATGATAAACGAAGCCTTATATGGGTCCCAGGATTATGCAATAATCGGGAAAAAGTGAACACTGCTAAACTAAAGATTTAGCGGCTTCTCACTCATAGACGACAATTGGCATCTCCATGAACGTGAACGAGAATCAGAATGAGCTTAAGCTCGTCTTGATATAAGCGGAGAGATTATTATCCCGTAAAAGTTTAAAAAAGAGATACTTGATGGGTTTTGTTCAGAAACAGGATAAATATGATGCATTTGCTTCTGCAAGTCTTCTTTGTCAACCTTCAGTAAATGAAAGTTTTTCAATAGTGATCCTCGAATCGTGGTTATATCTTATCCCATTTCTGGTTCATTAGGATGTACTGTAACGGCAGTGTAGCGAAAGTTCAAAAGTATTAAAGTAGGTATGGATTGTATTTTGAGAATTATGAGGAATTTGAAGGATGCGTTAATTATTACTTACAGAACCCTCATTTTAGAAGAAAAACGGCTATAAATGGGAAGAAATATGTAGATGTGGATTTTAACTGGGACCGGATTGTTGAAAAATATGTACGGTTTCTTGAAGAGGCTTGAATATGGAAATTCATCAAATATTGCCAACCTTTAGTCCTGGTGATGCAATAGGCAATGAGGTTATTGAGATTAACAAAACTCTTAGAAAATGGGGTTATAACTCAAATATATACGCTGAAAATATCCACCCCGAAATGGATGCTAAAAGACATCTTGAATATAACAAAGTCTCTTCAAAAGACAACGTGTTAATATTTCATTTCTCAATAGGCTCTAACGTATCTCATTATGTAAGAACGTTGCCAGACAAGAAAATAATAAGGTTTCATGGGATTGTGCCCGAAAAATATCTTTATGGAATAAATAATTACATCCAGTATTTACTGGCATGGGGAAGAGAAGAGCTCAATTCATACCCAGAGATAACAAACCTGGCACTGGCAAATTCTCGATATACCCAGCTAGAGTTGAATAACCTGGGATTTAAAAATACTGAGATTTTTCCACTTTTACTGGACCTCAATATTTACAATAAGAGTCCGAATAAAAGTATCTTGTCGAGATTTGATGATGATTACGTGAATCTTCTTTTTGTTGGAAGAATTATCCCTCAAAAGAATCAGCATCTTATTCTCAAAATTTTCTCATATTATAAGCTTATAAATCCAAAATCGCGTTTGTTTTTGATAGGGAATTATGAAGGTTGCGAAAGTTATCTTGATCAATTGCAGGAGATCATTCGGAAGCTAAAGTTAAAAGACGTTTATATTCCTGGAAAAGTCTCAATGGATGATCTAATTTCTTACTATAAACTGGCTGATGTGTTCCTGTGCGTGAGCGAATGGGAAACCTTTTGTGTTCCTCTTGTTGAGAGCATGTACTTTGACACGCCTATTCTTGCTTATAATTGTACTGCAATCCCGGATACTCTCGGAAACTCGGGAATTCTGATTAACAAACTTAAAAGTGATGAAATTGCAGAAATGATTAATCTTGTAGTACAGGATGAAGTTTTCAGAAATAAAATCATCCGGAAACAAAGAGAAAGACTAACATATTTTGAAAGACCGACTATGGAAAATTTACTAAAAGAATATATTCAGAAGGTGATCGAATGAAAATCGCCTTAGTCGTCCAGCGATATGGCCTGGAAGTTAACGGAGGTGCCGAATTCCACTGCAGGCTCGTTGCTGAACATTTATCAAAATACTTTAAGGTAGAAGTGTTAACTACCTGTGCGGTAGATTACACAACCTGGAAGAATGAATACCCTGCAGGGATCGAAACCTTAAATGGAGTGCGGGTCAGGAGATTTCGTGTTGATTATGAAAGAGATTTACTGGCATTTAATAAATTCTCGGAGAAAATTTTTGGGGATACTCACACCTATGACGATGAAATTAAATGGATGAAAATGCAGGGCCCGTACTCAACCCATCTTTTAAATTATATAAAAAATGCTAAAGATGATTATACTTGCTTTATCTTTTTTACCTATCTTTACTGTACTACCTTTTTCGGCCTCCCACAGGTGAAAGAAAAAGCTCTGCTTGTTCCTACGGCACATGACGAACCTCCTATCTATTTGTCGATATTTGATTCGCTCTTCAAATCCCCCAGCCGGTTTATTTTTAATACCGAAGAAGAGAAAAATTTTGTCACTTCAAAATTCAGAGTTTCGAATATACCTTCTGATGTTGTGGGTGTAGGTATAGATATTCCGGATAGAACTACTGCAGCTTTGTTTGCCCGAAAATATAACCTGGATAATTTCATTATCTTTGTCGGCAGAGTAGACGAGTCTAAAGGTTGCCATGAACTATTTGAGTATTTTCTTCGATATAAAAAGGAAACGAAATCTTCTGTTAAACTTGTATTACTGGGAAAACAAACTATGGAGATCCCTCAAAACCCTGATATCCTTTCCTTAGGTTTTGTCTCTGAGCAGGACAAGTTTGAAGGAATCAAAGCAGCAAAACTGTTAGTAATGCCCTCAAAGTACGAAAGTTTGTCCATGGTCCTGCTGGAATCCTGGCTCTGTAAAACTCCTGTACTTGTAAATGGGAAGTGTGACGTGTTAAAAGGTCAGTGTATCAGAGGCAATGCCGGCCTGTACTATGAAAACTATGAGGAATTTAAGGCGTGCCTGGACATTCTCCTGGCAAGCGATGAAATGAGGAATGTTATGGGTAAAAATGGGATGGAGTTTGTTTTGCAAAATTACTCATGGGAAAATATAGAAAATGAGTATATTTCAATATTGCAGAAAATTGATGATGAAAATTGATCAATTTATAGGCTCTTCGTCATTTCCTATGGATAAGATGATTTTCAATTCAAGACCGCATTGGTTTTTATGAGTACATTATGATAATATTCACACAAAACAACGAAGAGCCTTTATCTTCGCCATTCCCTATGGATAAGATGATTTTCAATTCAAGACCGCATATTGTAATGTCAATCCATTTTCATATGCTATGACATAAAGTTCTGTATATTTTAGAGACTTTTCATTATTTTCTGGTTTTTGAATAATGGCGGTCACTGTCAGCAGAATCACTATCAAATTTGAGGATCCCAGAAGATATTAAAAAATCTCTATAATTGAGAAAATGTTCATGAAAATTTTTCCTTTTGCTTATTCAAAAGAAATTTAGTTTGTCTTGACACTGGAACTACTTGCATTAACCAAAAACACCAATGAGAACTTACTAATTCAGCAGAAAATTACGCTTTTTCCATTAAATAAGTTATACCATTAAGGTCTACAAAAGATTCGAAAGCACTGTTAGATAAAATAGAAGAGTATAACAAATAAAAAGAAAATAAAATTTTATAAGTATTAAAAGTTATGGAATAATAAAATTAAATATGTTTGGGAAGTAAAAAAGTAAAAAAGATCATAATTATAAGAGACTCAAATTATAAAAAAAGCAGATTTCGAAGAAATAATGAGCTTATAAAATGAAGACAAATCGTAAAACAATAATAAACAAAATCTAAAAAAGAAAGAAAAATGAGGAGAAGTTAAAGCTACTGCTTCAGCCTCTCAGGCTGTAACATCTTTTCTAAGGATGTAAGCAACCATCTCAGGATTAAGTTTGCTTTCTCTTGAGACCTTTTCCTCGATGGCTTCAGTAGATTTACCTTCAGTTTTCAGCTCTCTGATTTCCTCAATTATTGATGAAGGAATACGATAATACTCGTTTATGTCCTTCCTGTGGCCCCAGACATCGCCTTCGATAAGCTGGATACGCTGCATTTCAAGGAACATTTCTATGGATTTTGAGACTGTACGCCTGTAAGATTTAGGAAGCTGTATAACTTCAATCTTCGGACAGTTCTCAACCAATGAAAAAATATCCTTGTTTGAAGGCC